>Ga0209336_10000876_pt1 | contig 15185 bp, 14 predicted proteins | sample LinPmetageLP32_FD_184042 | JGI IMG/M metagenome (GOLD analysis project Ga0209336, IMG submission 184042) | Marine viral communities from the Pacific Ocean - LP-32 (SPAdes) (version 2) | ecosystem: Environmental > Aquatic > Marine > Oceanic | place: Pacific Ocean | collected 2009-08-23 | reverse complement strand
CAAAACGCTAATCAAGGGATAGCTGTAGCTAGGACAGAGGTTGACTCTTTAGTTCGTCGGCTTCCTTTATTGTTGCGCACCCCTGACGGCTGGGTTCCCGCTTATGGAACTGAAGTCCTTAAAGTTCTAACAGGTGCCGATACCTACGTTATTAAAACAAATGAAAACGGTTTAGAACAGATACGGGTTAAAGGTCTACCTCCTGTTTCAGTTGACTCACTTGGGCGTAAATGGGTTTCTTGGGTAGACACTCCACAAACAGATTTAAAAGAAATAGATGTAGAAGGTAAGTTTGTGTTCATAGGGTTTACAGCTAAAGGGGTAATGCCTCAATTGTCTACGCCCGTGGGTTTACTAGAGCCACATAAAATACAAGCAGCACTGGCTGAAAGCATATTGATAGAGAACAGTCCTTACGTCCCAGACTACGCTTTAGCATTAGAGGTTGGGTTATTTTTTATCTCTGTTATTTTTATGTGGTTTTTAATTAATTTATCAGGAATGACACTAGGTTTATTTTCTGGGTTTTTGTTAGTGATTAGTACAGTTTTTTATGGGAACTGGACAATACAGCAAGGGGTTTTGATAGATGTTACTTGGACTTTGATCTCACAGTTCATAACTGCGTCTACTGCTTTTTATCTAAAATTCAGAGAGCAGTACAAACTAAGGCAACAGATAAAACAACAGTTCGGTAAATACCTAGACCCACGTATGGTCAAAAAACTACAGGATAACCCTGAGCTGTGTCAAGTCAATGGCAGTAGGGTTAATTGTTCTATCATATTTACAGATCTTAGGGGATTCACTAGCTTATCTGAATCAGTTGAGCCAGAGATGGTCACTTACATAATGAACAATGTTTTGGATGTACAGGTAAAAGCAGTTAACAAATATCTAGGGTGTACTGATAAATTTATAGGGGATGCTGGTATGTTCCACTGGAATACCATCATACCCCAAGAGAATCATCATGACTTAGCTTTAGATGCAGCAAAAGAAATAGAAAAGAATATAAAAGAACTCAATATAAAATTCAAAGAAGAAAACATACCAGAGATAGCCATAGGTGTTGGGGTTAATTCAGGAGTTTGTATAGCTGGGAACTTTGGAGCTACTGACAGGTTCGCATTTAGTTTGATTGGTGACCCTTGTAATGTTGCCGCAAGACTAGAGTCAGGAACTAAAGAAGCAGGAGTAGGCACACTAATTGGGGAAGAAACAGCTAAGAACTGTTCTTATAGTTTAAAAGAACTTAATCCTTTGTCTGTGAAAGGGAAACAAAAACCTTTACAAGTTTATACATGGAGCTAAAATAATATTATGTTGCCAGGAGAAAGACAAAACCCACAACTTGCTCAATCGATGCTTCAAAACTATGGAGTACAGCAAGCAGACTATTTAGGTCGACCACCACTCTCTGAAGAACAAAAAGAAAAAGAACTTGCAGGAGCTAAGTTCTTAGCAGAAATGTACGCAGGCGGTGTTGCTGGGAACCTTGCCTGGAAAGGAGCGAAACTGGGATACGGTGCAGCCAAAAGCGGTATCACAAGTTTAAGAGCAAAAAATGCTTCAAAAGCTGGTGCTCCTGCAGTCAAAGGACAAGGAACTGTCGATGATATTTTTGTAGGTAAGCCTAGCTACCACGGAACAAAAGACCCGTCACGGTTTGAAAGAATGGGTTCTAGAGATAACGAACTAGGGATACAGGTTCCTGCCCCAGAACTGTCGACGGGCTATAAATATGGAGGGGCTAATTCTTTTTCTGTTTCATCTGACTATAAGTTTGCCAACACTTTCGCTAAAGGTGGTGATGATGTTCTTAGTGATAACGCACGTGTTATACCTACAGTTCTGGATAAAAAGTATTCTAATAGAATTCTTGATTTCAGAAATCCTAAACACAGACAGCACATAGAAGATATGTATAAAAACCATAGGAAAAAGAAAAAAGAAAATTTATTTAAAGAAGATGGAACTTTAAGGAATGATAGAACAATCGCACAACAAAGAAATTCTTTTGATAAAGAAACATCAGCGAATGTTAAGAAACTAAAAAACTGGGATGAAACAAACTGGGATGTGATGGAAGAAATTGTAGAACCAATCAAAGCAAAAGGTTGGAAAGGTTTTACTAGCGTAGAAGAAGGAACACTAAATCTTCAAGTTCTTGACGGTAAACTAATAAGGGGTATAAAAGATAAAGACACTGGTCAATTAATGTACAACACTCCCACAGCTTTGAAAGAATTAGATGAAGGTGGTCCAGTTCGTGAAGGTATAATGACTTTACCTAAACCAGTAAACGTAAGAAAGAAACAGGTCACGGTTCATAAACCTTCGAAATCTTTAAAACAACAAGGCTTCAATCCAGAGGTTAGGTTGAAAGCTCAATACAAAAACACATCTTATATTGGTTAGACTATCCAGTCTTTCCAAGATCTCTCTTCTCCAAGCACTTTAGAAGCTATGTTCTGTTTAGCTTTTAATGAATTAACTATCTTTTCATCTACTGTGTTTTTACAAATGATATCAATGTATGTTACTTTATTAACTTGCCCTATTCTGTGTGCTCTGTCTTCCGACTGTAAACGCTTCTCAAGATCAAAGTTGTTAGAATAATAGACCACCGTATTGGCAGCAGTTAAATTGATCCCATACCCACCCGTTTGAGTGTTACCTACTATGTATTTCAAATCACTTGTCTTATCTTGAAACAATTGTACTGTTTTACGTCTGTCTTCGTCCGTAGTATCACCGTAATAAGCACCTACCGAGCCTAGCCCATACTCGTCCTGTATGGATCTTACAATTCTCTGTATATCATAGCGGTAATTAGCCCATATAATCACTTTTCCTTCTGTTTCTTCTAAAATATTCATGAGCTCATCAAGTCTAGCTGACTTTAGCTCTACATCTTGTTTCGTATCTGTTCTAGTAAACCCACAGGATATCTGGTGTAGTCTAAGTAATTGAGTAATTACAGAAGTAACTGATACTTGTTCACTGTTACTTAGCTCAGTCATAGCGTATCTTTTCAACTCGTCATACGCTTTCTTTTGCTCTGGAGTCATTTCTATTTTACGAACTGTGTATACTTTATCAGGTAGGTCTAAACAGTCTTTCTTTAAGACACGGTAACTGAAAGGTTGTAGTATTTCATTTAGTTCATCTAGATTCTTGTACCCTATAACTTGTTTAAAAGTACGACCGCCCGCACTTCTATCAACCATCTCAGCAAATCTTGCCCTAAAACTGTAGTAACTACTGAACCCCAGTAGACCTGGATCTAAGAACTCACATTGGGTGTATAAATCTAAAGGACTACGAGTTACTGGTGAGCCTGTGAGTATTCTTCTATGTACCGCATACTTAGCCAGACGTACTGTGTTTTTAGTTCTAGTAGCAGTAGGTGATTTGATAGTTGTGCTTTCATCTATCGCAAACAAAGCTCTTTTGTTTAATAGAAACTTAGAGGCGAAATCTGTTCCTTTCTTACTACTAAAAGCTTCTATGTTCATAACAACAAAATCTAAATCAGTAGAGAATTTTAATATGTCTTCTCTTAACGCTTTGTTCTTTTGTGTTTCAGACGGTGACCACCTATATATTCTTTTGTTAATGTAATCGGGGACGTGTATTGGTATTTCTCCATCAACCCAGTTATCATAGACCCCTTTAGGAGCCACTATTAATGCAGCATTTACTAAACCTTTTAAATACAGTAATGCTATGTTGTCTAATAAGACTTTAGATTTACCACAACCCATCTCCATAAAGAGGGCATGTTCTGTGTCTTCCCATGATTTTTCAAGAGCTTCTTTCTGATGATCGTATGGTTTCGTTTTGTATTCGTATTCTAGCATAGTCTCTTTTATCTAAGTGGATAACTAAAGCTCATGTGAATATTTGTTTAGGATGTGCACTCTAGTTATCCAAGATAAGGATATAATAGGGTTTAAAATAAGTAAAGACATTTAAAAGGATTTAAACACACGTAATTTAAAGAAATTGAGTAAAATAACCAATACTGAGGTAATACTCTAGCTCAATATAACGCAAAGCCTCTAGAAAACAACAAAGTAAACGAAAACATATTGAGCTATTGAATAAAACTGTCCAAAAACAGTTTTTATTTTTTAAAAAATTTACATCCCTATAATAGCTAATAATACATTTGTATTTCTATCACTTTACTTATATTTTTTATAGTTTATACTCTACCTAAGATAAAAGAGAATACTATGACAGTCTACGTGGTTCAAAGACCAGATAAAAAGAAAAACATCATGTCCGCTAAAGAATATGGCGACCTTGAGTTTATATTATCTGAGTCAGATAACTTTATGTACGACCCTACGGTAGTTTCCTCTATTGTCGAGGACTCTCTCCAAAGTTTTAGTGATGAAGACTTCCTATTATTAATAGGAGATCCGATAGCAATAGGAATTGCTACACACTTCGCTTTACTTAGTAATTTTAAAAGAGTAAAAATACTAAAGTGGGATAATAGAGAGTATAAATATTATTCAATACAACTAGAGGTATAAATGTCAATATTAGAAAATATACAAAAAGATAGCCAAGATGGTCTTGGTGTACAGGTAGATGACGGCGAGTTAAAATCAATAGCAAAACTAGCAGAGGAACAAACCATGCTAGAAGCTGTGATTAAAGAAGCGGAGCTACAATTAAAAGGTCATAAAGAAAAACTAAAACAGATAGCTGAAGTTCAGCTCCCTGAAGCCCTACAAGAAGTAGGATTATCAGAGTTTAGTTTAGTAGACGGCACTAAAGTAAGTGTCTCTTCCTTTTATAGTGCAAGGATAACAATGGAAAATAAAGAAGAAGCTTTTGATTGGCTCCGTAAGAACGGACATGCGGATTTAATTAAAAATACAGTGTCAGTAAGCTTTGGTAGAGCTGAAGATGATACTGCATCCTCTCTATTAACAAAACTGGATGAAGACGGTTTCCACCCTGAACAAAAGGAATGGGTAGAGCCGATGACTTTAAAAGGTTTTGTCAGAGAGCAGGTAGAAAAAGGTAACGACCTCCCTTTTGATACCTTGAATATTTATGTAGGTCAAAAAACCAAAATAACAAAAGGTAATTAAAAAATGGCTGAAGAAAAATTAGCAAAAGAAAAAGGTGGAACTGCCCTTGCTGTCAACTTTATGGATGACGCAGGAGCAGGTCTTGAGAATGTAACACAGGATGATCTTGTAATCCCTCGTCTAAAACTTGTGCAGGCTTTAAGCCCTCAAGCACAGAAGCATGACGGTGCGTTTATAGAAGGAATAAGTGTAGGTGATATCTTTAACACTGTATCAAACGAGTTTTGGTCTGGTGAAGAAGGCATCACAATTATACCTGTTACTTATAAACGTGTATTCTTAGAATGGGGTCCAGAAAGAGGTGGCGGTTTGATCGCTACCTACGATGATGCTTCCATACTTCAACAAACTACGAAGAATGAAAGATATCAGGATGTCCTTCCCAATGGTAATACTATCCAGACAACTGCTAACCACTACGTGTTGCAGGTACAAAAAGACGGTAGTTTCACTCCTGTCATGCTAGCCATGACTGGTACGCAACTTAAAAAGTCTAAACGCTGGAACTCCATGATGGCGAGTATTAAGATTAAAAGTTCAGATGGACAGATGTTCACTCCTGCAACTTATAGTCACAAATACAAGTTGACCGCAGTACCTGAATCAAACGACTCTGGTAGCTGGTATGGTTGGAATGTAACTAATTTGGGAATGTTAACGGAAGGCGAAACGGATCTATACAGCTCTGCTAAAGAGTTTGGTAGCACTGTTAACGCTATTTCTTACACGTCTCAAGACGAAGTAGCGTAAGCTACCGAGTAGGGTGGGGGTTTTTAGATTTCTCCTTTTGATCCCCACTTTTACTTGCTTATTAAGAGAATAGATGAAAGAAACTGCACAGAAATACTATGAATTATTTAAAGGCTCAGGCAGGGCTCACGGCACATTTGAAATCAATGACTCTAACGAGATTAAACAAAAAGGCGTTGGTAAAACAATAAGAAGCGGTGGTGCAGAACTAAAGCACTGGGTTAGTCATTTAGAAGGAAATTACGGTATAGGTGTTATACCAATCAACGAAGAGAACAAAGTATGTTGGGGTTGTATAGATGTTGACGTCTATCCCCTAGAGTTTAAACATTTAGTAGGGATAGTAGAAAACTTAAAGTTCCCTCTAGTTGTTTGTAGAAGTAAGAGTGGTGGTGCTCACATATTTTTGTTTACAAAAGAATTTGTACCCGCAGGAGAAATGCAGGATGTACTTAGAGATTTATCAGCAGCATTAGGTTACGGTGGGGTAGAAATATTCCCCAAACAACGTGAGATATTAGTTGACCGTAGTGATGTAGGCTCGTGGTTAAACATGCCCTACTTTGGTGGCGAAGGCTCAACAAGATACGGTTATAACAAAGACGGTGAAAATTTATCTCTAGATGCTTTCTTAAGTTTTGCTGAGAAACGAAAAATTACTAGAGAACAGCTCAATAACATAAAGATACCTTCTGCTGATGAATTAACTGATGGTCCACCTTGTCTAAAAGTTTTATTAAAGCAAGGCTTTCCAGAAGGTACAAGGAACAACGGCTTATTCAATATAGGTGTTTATTTAAAGAAAGCACACCCCGACGAGTGGGAGAAAAAGATAGAAGACTACAATAGAAAGTATGTTCACCCACCTCTTCCTGCTTCAGAAGTACTGACCCTAATTAAAACACTTTCAAAGAAAGACTACAACTATAAATGTTCTGATGAACCAATACGTTCCTATTGTAATAGAAATAAATGTCTTACTTGCAAGCACGGAGTAGGTGACGCACACGGTGCTCCTACTTTTTCTAGTTTAGCTAAACTAGGCACACGTCCACCATTATGGTTTATGTCTATTGATGACAGACGTATTGAGCTAACCACAGAACAGTTACAGAATCAGATAAAGTTCCAAAGAGTATGTATGGAACAACTAAACATTATGCCCCCTAGATTAAATGAAAGAGGTTGGCAAAACCTAGTACAACATTTGATGGGCAGTGGTATGGAAATAATAGAAGTAAGTGAAGACGCTTCTATCGAAGGTCAGTTTATGGAGCATTTAGAATCATTTTGTACTGACTTAGCTCAAGCACAAGCCAAAGAAGAAATACTTTTAGGAAAACCATGGACTGAAGAACATAAAACTTACTTTAGGCTAAGTGATTTAAGAGATTACCTAATGAAGCACCGTTTTACAGACCTACCTTTAAACAGCATGGCTTCTAAGCTAAAAGACTTAGGAGCGGTTCATGAGTTTTGGAATATAAAAAAGAAGGGTGTAAACGTGTGGGCGATAAATGCTTTTGAATATGAAGACGAGGGTTTAGAAACCCCAGACATGAAGGAGGATCCTTTTTAATGGATAATTGTTACAAAGGTTTGTTTTGGAACTTAGAAACCAGAACATTCCAAAGATGGAAAGAATATGTGGAATATAGTAGTGGGTCCTCCAGGAACAGGGAAGACGACGTTCCTTTTAAAAAAGACTGAAGAATTAATAGAGAAAGGTTATGCACCTGATAGGATAGGGTACTTGGCTTTCACTAGAAAAGCTGCAAACGAAGCTCTCAGCAGAGCTACGCAAAAGTTTAATCTAGACACAGATGACCTCCCACATTTCCGTACGATACACTCACTTTGTTATCAATCTTTAAAACTAGGTAAAGCAGATGTTATGGCAGGAAATAACTTCAGAGAGCTCGGTGAAGTACTCGGTGAAAAGCTAAACGGCAGCTGGAACATGCTTGAAGGTGCCATTAGAGTCACGACGACTGCAGATAAAATGCTGTTTTTAGAGAACACAGGCAGAAACCAGTGTTTAGACCATGAAACACAATATAACAAGACTAACCCTGATTTCTCTTGGATGCATTACGACTGGTTTTGTAGGTCATACAAAAAGTACAAAGAAACTAATTTCTTACTAGACTACACTGACATGCTTGAAAAGTTTATTGAACTAACTACTGTTCCTAAGCTAGATGTACTTATAGTAGATGAAGCTCAAGACCTTTCTGCACTTCAATGGAGGTGTATCACTAAATTAGCTGAAGATGTTGAACACGTTTACATAGCTGGTGATGATGACCAAGCTATTTTTAAATGGGCGGGAGCTGACGTAGAAAAATTTATAAACCTTGAGGGAAACATAATACAGTTGACTCAGTCTTATAGAATACCTAAAGCAGTACATAAAGTTGCGGAAGATGTCATAAAAAGGGTAAAAGAAAGAAGAGCTAAAAAATGGATACCTAGAGAAGAAGAGGGTTCTATAAACTACCATAGATCTTATGAGCATATCGACTTTAGTGAGGGAGAGTGGCTAATACTAGCAAGGAACAACTACCTTTTGAACAACGTACAGATGCATCTACGTTCGTTAGGATATCTTTATCAAAGAAATAATGCGTTATCAGTTAGTGAGAATCTTCTTTTAGCGATCAAATCATGGGAAATGCTAAGAAAAGGTGAGGCTGTTTCTTTTGAAAGAGTAAAATCAATCTATTCGTATATGTCAGTTGGTAAAGGTATTGAAAGAGGTAAGAAACGTCTTACTCATGCTGATACTGATTCTTTTTACACAATGGAGAATTTAAAAAACAGTCATGGGTTACTTGTCAATACTATCTGGCATGAAGCTTTTGATAGGTTAGGTGTTAAAGAAAGGGAATATCTAATCTCTTGTCTTAGAAGAAATGAGAACACAAATACTCCCAGAATAAAACTAACGACAATACACGCTTCTAAAGGTGGTGAGGCAGACAATGTGGTGTTACTCACAGATGTAGCAGGAAGTACATGGGAAGAGTTGACTGTAAACCCAGACACAGAAAATAGAACTTTTTATGTAGGCATAACCAGAACAAAAGAAAACCTACATGTCATACAGTCTTCAACAAACAAATATTTTACAATTGCTTACTAATGTCTATACATAGTAAAGTAGTTATAGTAAAGTGGTAGGTATGAATATATTTATATTAGATAACCCTCAAAATGTAGACCTAGTGGCTCAGTCCCACTGTGATAAGCACGTATCTAAAATGATACTAGAAAGTGCCCAGATGTTATGCACTGCTACTTGGGACTCAGGCTATACCGCCCCTTATAAAGCAGTACATCAAAAACACCCCTGCACCCTTTGGGCTGGTGCTAGTCAAGAGAACTGGTTATGGCTGAAAGAGCTAACCTTAAAATTAAATGAAGAATTTTGCTGGCGTTACGGACGTTCAATTAACCATAAATCAGCTGACGTAGTCAAAACCATGGTTGTCCCTAACACCCTACCCCTCACTTCCGATCTGTCACGCCCTCAGTGCATGCCAGAAGAGTATAAAGTTAATCAAGACCCTGTATCTGCATACCGAAAATATTATTTAGGTGAAAAGCATTTCGCTATGTGGACTAAACGTAAGGAGCCAGAATGGTGGATTCACTAGACCAAGTAAAGAGAAGAAACTCTTTCTTTAATTTCATAAACGAGAGACATGCGATATACCTCAACAAGGAGTCAGGAGCACAGTTCCCGTGGAGCGAAGATGAGATACTTACTAAGTATAGTTTCTGTAATGTCTTTAGAGAACTGGATACCGTAACTAAATGGTTAAGGGATAACTGGTCAATACCTTATATGGAACACCCTAATTTACCGTTCGCTATGGCTATGGCTAGGCAGATAAACTGGCCAGCAACTCTTCAAGAGCTGGGCTTCCCTGAGCATTGGAACCCTGAGCGTTTAAAAGCTATAATGCACGGTAGAATGAATAGAAAAGAAAAAGTGTATACTGGTGCCTACATGTTGACGGGCACGTTAGGGGGAACTAAAGTAGAGCAAACCATAGATAAAATACTGACACCTTTATATAATAACCCCCCTCAGCTACATATGAACTCATTAGAGATGAGTTGGAAAGAGTACTTACCTTACGCTGGTTTTAGTGGCTTTATGGCTTATGAAGTAGTGACTGATTTACGGCACACAAAATACTTAAAGAACGCAGACGATATAAACACTTGGGCTAATGCTGGTCCAGGAGCAGTCAGGGGATTAAATAGAATACACGGTAGAGACATTAAAAACTCTTTATCTAAAAAAGAATCTTGTCGTGAGATGTATGACTTATTGATGATTAGTGACAGGCATTTGGAAAACCATGTACCTGTCTTAGAAATGAGAGATATAGAGCATTGTCTTTGCGAGTTTGATAAATATGAGCGTGTTCGTTTAGGGCAAGGAAAACCTCGAGCACAATACAAACCAAATAGAAAAAAGGAGGACTGGGAAATATGAGAATATTTATACCAAGTAAGAGTAGGTCTAATGACCAAGTTACTCTATCGTTTCTGCCTGACGATTTAAAGGCAAAAGCTACATTAGTTGTAGACGCTTCTGAAGAAGAAGATTACGCTAAAGTACACGATAATTTATTAGTTGTTCCTGAAGATATCAAAGGTATCTCAGGGGTAAGAAGATACATATGGGATCAAACAGATGACCCAAGAATAGTGATGTTAGATGATGACTTACGGTTTTATGTTCGTAAAGGGTTAGATGACTGGCATTTACGGTATTTAGAACCTGAGGAATACCACGGAGTATTCGGGTTACTAGAAGAATGGATGGATAAAGGATACGGGCACTGTGGCATATCAGCTAGGGAAGGCAACAACAGGGTAGAAGCTTTATCTGCTGAGAACACTCGATATCTTCGAGTCTTGGCTTATGACCTTAACGTCTGCAAAGATATAGTAGAGCATGGAAGAGTTAGAGTCATGGAAGACTTTGACGTAGCTCTTCAACTATTAAAAGCAGGTATCCCCAATAAGGTCAGCTTCTACTATGCCCAAGGACAAAAACAGTCCAACGCTGACGGAGGGTGCTCTACTTACAGAACACCAGAAGTTCAAGCAGAAGCTGCAGTCAAAATGGGGGAGCTACACAAAGGTTTTGTTCGTGTGGTAGAAAAGAAAACAAAAACTGCGTGGGGTTGGGGCACAAGACAAGATGTAGTTATAAGTTGGAAGAAGGCATATGCAAGTCATTCAAAGTAGAAACGTAAACGATGCCTTGAGAAAAGGCTTAGACCATCTAACTATGGAGGGGGATTACCGTGACAGTCGAGCAGGCAGGGTTTTAGAATCCTGTACCCCTGTGACCACCACCTTTCAAAACCCAAACGAAAGAGTACTGTTCTCAGAAGCTAGAGATGCACACCCTTTCTTCCATTTCATTGAAAGTTTATGGATGTTATCTGGAGCTAAAGATGTAGAAACTGTAGCTTTTTATGTCAAACGCATGGAAACTTTTAGTGATGATGGTGAAACTCTTTGGGGTGCTTATGGGCACAGGTGGAGAAGCTATTTCCACAAAGATCAGATCAAAATGATTATTGAGGCACTACAAGCTGACCCTAACGACAGAAGATGTGTTCTACAGATGTGGGATGCAAATAAAGATCTAGGTAAAGCAGGATTGGATGTTCCTTGCAATACAAATATCTATTTTAAAATCAGAGCCAGCAAGTTGTTTATGACAGTATGCTGTAGAAGTAACGATATAATCTGGGGTGCTTACGGTGCTAATGCAGTACACATGTCTATGCTTCAAGAATTCATAGCAGGAGCTGTTGGTGTTGAGCTAGGTGAGTATAGTCAAATCAGTGATAGCTATCACGCCTACCGAGATGTTTACGATAAACTTAGGGAAAAAATACCCAGTCAAGATTACTACACATTTAAGTACCCACTCAAAGGTTACAACAATGAGTATGAATTAGACCACATAAACCCTTACCCCATCATAAGTGTAGATTATAATACTTGGCTTGATGAATTAGATACGTTTATGTATGAACTAAAAAGATACAAGCACAAAGCTTATAAATTAGAACCACACTATCAAGAACCTTTCTTTGCAGAAGTAGCCGTTCCTATTGCTAAAAGCTATGCTTTATACAAAGAGGGTAATATAGAATTAGCTGTAAAAGAAACAAAAAACATAAAGGCAACTGATTGGAGTTTAGCCTGTGATCTTTGGCTACAGCGTAGAAAAGAAACTAAAGAATCTCATGAAGACATAGAGGCAGTATTATGACAAACATAGATCGTTGGTCTTATAGTAGGTTGGGCACTTATGAAAGTTGTCCTAAGAAAGCTTACTACAGTTATGTAGAACAGATCCCCCAAGAACAGCATCCTGCTGCTCAACGAGGCACACATATCCACCAATTAGCTGAAGACTATATTATAGGTAAGCTGAAAGTCATGCCCAAAGAGCTAAGACTTTTCACTGAGGCTTTTGAAAAACTAAGGGAGGATTGGTTAATAGAAAAGGTACACGTAGAACAGGACTGGGCTTTTGATAAAGACTGGGCTATTGCCCCTTGGACTGGTGACAATACTTGGGGTCGTTATAAGATAGATGCTTTTTTCAAGGAGGATAGTTTTGGCAAGGTGATAGATTTTAAAACAGGTAAGTACTGGTCTAACCAGACAGGCTATAGAGATCAGTGTTCTCTTTATGCATGTGGGGTTTTTACTCGGTTTCCAGAGCTAGAAAACGTAGAGACAGAGCTATGGTATCTAGACCATCAAAAAATAACAAGACACGCTTTTACTAGAGAGGAGATAGAAGAAGTTCAGGTTAATTTTACTGAACGTGCTACAACTATGTGTTCAGACATAGAGTTTAAAGCCACCCCTTCTGATGACTCTTGTCGTTGGTGTGCGTATAAAAATATATGTGAGGATTATGGTAAATAAAAGAATTAAAGAGATTGCGTTAAATGATGCAGCATGTCTGGATCAAGCAGAAAAGTCTTACGGCGATTCATGGCGTAAGCGTGGAGGTGTAGGAGCCTTCATGATGTTGGCGAGGAAGTGGGATCGTATAGAGCTTCAAGTTGAAGCCCAAAACTATGATGTGTTTAAAGCTTATGCTGTAGACAAACGTAGTGAGGGTATCTTGGACGACATACAAGACCTTCGTCGCTATTTATTATTAGTTGAAGAACATATCACCAAAGGAGGTTAATTATGTTTGGAGGATTTTGGAAGAAAATCTTTGGGAAAGATTCAAAAAGCCCAGTGGAGTCATTTAGAGATGCTTATGTAAGCCCTCTCGATCACAAGAGAAAACAAGTTGAAATGGAAAAAGCAGGGGAGGTGATTTTAGATCAATACCGACCTGATGAGCATTTACCAGACAGCGTTGTTGACGCAGTTGTTGTTGAGGAAAAGCCTAAACGTGCTAGAACTAAAAAAGGACGTTATTTGGCAGATGATAAATCAACCCCTGATGTTAATGAAGCTTACGTTAGTGGCAAAGCACCGAAAAAGAAAGCTGTTAAAGTAACTCGTAAAAAAGCAAAGAAAAAATAATGTCACAACAAATGCCTCTGTTTGCTCCAGAAAGCAATTGGGCACCCCCACAAAACCTACCTGACCTTAGTTCTGCTAAAGAAATAGCAATAGATTTAGAGACGCATGATCCAGACCTTATTCATAAAGGTCCAGGATGGGCAACTAATTCAGGTGAAGTTGTGGGGGTCTCATTAGCTACCGAAAGTTGGTCAGGTTATTTACCTTTCAGACACCAAGGAGGAGGAAACTTAGAAAAAGATTTCGTCGTCAATTGGTTGAAAAAACAAATGGCAACGCCTTCTGATAAAATATTCCACAATGCTATGTATGATGTGGGTTGGTTGAGGAGGCTAGGTGTTGATGTTTCTGGAACTATCCAGGACACAATGGTTGCTGCACCTCTAGTTAATGAAAATAGAAATAGATATTCTCTAGACTCTCTAGGTTCAGAATATTGTGGAGAGCGTAAAGATGAATCTTTACTCAAGGAAGCAGCACATTCTTTTGGGGTAGACCCAAAGTCAGGTATGTGGAAGCTACCCTCTAACTATGTTGGACCCTACGCTGAGCAAGATGCTGTCTTAACTTTAAAGCTTTGGCAAGTTTTAAAAGAACTTATTGATAAAGAGGAAGTAAGGCAAATCTACACTTTAGAAAGGGATCTGTTACCTTTATTACTAGAGATGCGTTGGAACGGTGTGCGTGTTGATGAAAATGCTGCAGAGGAAAAGTCCAAGTATTTGAAACGTGAGGAATACAAACTCCTAGATCAAATTACTAAAGACTACGGCACAGCCATAGAAGTTTGGAATGCTAGATCAATAGCGAAAGCATTTGATAAAGCAGGACTCACTTACCCTAGGACACCTAAATCTAATCAGCCAAGTTTTACTGCTCAGTGGTTAGAAGGGCATACTCATATATTACCGCAGTCTATTGTTAAAGCACGCAGATACAATAAAATGCGTACTACTTTTATAGACAAGATGATATTTGAGCATTCTCATAACGGCAGGATACACGGTCAAATGCATCCTTTACGTTCTGATGACGGTGGCACGGTAACAGGTAGATTTAGCTATAGCACGCCTAATTTACAGCAGGTACCAGCTCGTGACCCAGAACTTGGACCTTTGATACGTGGGCTTTTTATCCCTGAGGAGGGGTGTTTATGGGGAGCTTTTGACTATAGCCAGCAAGAACCTAGACTGACTGTTCATTACGCTTCTTTAACTAACCAACCTGGAGCTGAAAATGCCGTTGTTCAATACCGTGATGAAAACGCTGATTTCCACCAAATTGTAGCAGACATGGCTAACATACCTAGAAAACAAGCTAAGGACATCAACTTAGCTCTTTCCTATGGCATGGGTAAGAAGAAGCTAATCTATACACTAGGTATATCGGACTCAGAAGCGGAGGATCTAATCGCTAAATACCATCAGCGAGTGCCTTTTGTAAAAGCTTTAGCTGATTCTTGTATGCGTAATGCTGGTAACCGTGGACACGTTACTACATTGTTGGGTAGGAAATGTCGCTTTAACCTTTTCGAGCCACGTGGTGAGCGTACCATTCCTCTTCCCTACGCTGAAGCATCAGAAAAATGGGGCGAAGAAAACATAGCAAGATCCTACACGTATAAAGCATTGAACCGTTTGATACAGGGTTCAGCAGCAGATATGACAAAGAAAGCTATGCTTGATCTATATAAAGAAGGGTACATCCCACATGTCCAAG
>Ga0209336_10000872_pt1 | contig 15200 bp, 20 predicted proteins | sample LinPmetageLP32_FD_184042 | JGI IMG/M metagenome (GOLD analysis project Ga0209336, IMG submission 184042) | Marine viral communities from the Pacific Ocean - LP-32 (SPAdes) (version 2) | ecosystem: Environmental > Aquatic > Marine > Oceanic | place: Pacific Ocean | collected 2009-08-23 | reverse complement strand
ATCAGAACGCGCGTTTACGACAAAGCGGGTCACGTAGCAGAGCAGGCCTTTGCTGAGAATGGTGAGCAGTTCGCCAAATTCATTGAGGAGATATCGCCACGGGTGCGCAAGCCGCTCCACCACATTCTATTTGAAAGCCTTGGGCAGATAGTAGGTAGGGGGCGGCGTAATGTCGTTAGTAATGCCCGGTATGGCTACGTTCTGCCCAATGTGGTGGGCTTTCCCACTGCCCTATTCAAGCAGATGCTCACACCCATCCTGACCAGTGGCCTAAAAGAAACCGGTGACATCATGGAGCGCCTGCTCATCCGGCGCACGTTTGGCGGTGGCCTGACTACCAATGATGGGGTGTATTACAGTGGCAAGCAGCTCAATGATTTAGGTGAGCAGCTGGGCCTTGGGTACACAGCAGTAGAGTCAGGCCGAGTGGGCAGCCTTGCAGGTGACCTACTCAGGGACGCGCGCAGGGCAGCAGAGGGACCAGTAGCCGGCGCAGTCAAGCGAGAGCTGGACCCGTTCGATAAGTCATTCTGGACCCGTACCGCTGAGGCTGTTGAGGTTTCATTTCGTCAGGCAGCCTTTGAAGCGCAGCTGCTGAAGGGGCAGACCCCTGACCAGGCTGCTGAGTTCGCACGTCGGGCCTTCTTTGAATACGACAGAGTGCCTGAGATTGTGCGGACGGGCATCATCGGGCAGACATCAGGCACAGCAGCGGCCAACTTCCGCCTGTATGTCGAGCTGTTGCAGGCCATCGCCACAAACCCCAGCAAGGCCCGGCTGGTGCTGAAGGCCAAGATGCAGCAGGCAAGGGCGCAAGACCCCCACAACCTGCATGGAGACAAGGCCCTAAAGTCCATCGGCCTGGTGGACGTTGGGAACGGCACATACTTTGGGCCAGAGGTACCCCTGTTTGCATCTGCTGAGATGGCGCTTGGGATGGCAAGGCAGGCAGACCTTCTGGTAGCTGACCTGAGGACAGCCATGGAAGCAGCCAAGCAGACCGGGGCAACAGTGGATGAGGTGGTCTATGACGGCAACGTCATCACACGCAGCCTGGTGGATGAGGCCCAAGCTGCTGTAATGGACGCAGCTGCCCAGTTCGCTGAGGGTGAGGCATACGCTACTCAGGGCATAGATGGCGCTGACCCCATCAGTGATGAGCAGATGTTCTGGGCTGCTGCCCTGTATGCGCACCACTCAGACCAGGACCGTGAGATTGGCGCGTATGACTGGTTTGAGACCTTGTTCCAACCCACAGACATCCCACCGCCTGAGGGCATGGCCAACAAGACCCACCCTGAGTTCTGGTCTAAGGCTCCCAAGGGTACGCCTCATGTGCTGTGGGGACGCGATGAGCGAGGCCTGCCTCTCTACAAGGTTTTTGAGATGAGTGAGCAGGGCGCCAAGGTGATGAAGGTCTTGCGAGCTGCTACGCCGTCTGCCATTGAGATGGGTCTGGTGACCGGTTCAGCTGCCTTGGAGCTGAAGCCAGGCGCACAACCTGAGATGATTTACGGTGGTGCTGAACTGCCTGACACGGTGGCTGAAGGTGTAGCGGGCAGCCTGCTGGGGCGCGCCCCTGAGTCAGACCGTGAGGCCATCCGGCGCAGACAGATAGCAGAAATACAAGCCATTCAAACAGCCCAGTAATGTTAAACTGTTGGCGGTTAGCCGTCCGCGCATGAGGAGGAGCCAAAAATGCCCACCAGAATCACACACTTTCTGCACCACAGCCCAGTCACGGGTGACCAGAGCGTGCTCACCAACTTCAGCACTGGTGTGGTCCATGCCCATGACCTCCAGGCCTATCTGCCTGACTTCCAGCGTCTCAGCCGAAACTACCGGGGCATTGTGCAGGGCATCACGGTGAAGGTCACAGGCAGCACCAGCCCCACCAAGGTGACCATCCGAGTCTGTGCAGATGCTGCAGGTGATGAGGTCTTGGTGCCAGACACTGAGGCTGACCTGGTGGCAGGGGTGACCACTGCAGGCACCAAGTCCGCGACCTTTCGCGTTGACTTGCCACTGTGGCAGGACCAGGCCGGACCAGGCAACGGCACGCTGTACCTGTTCGCCAAGGTCGACAGCGCCACAGGCACACCCAAGCTGACAGCCACAGACATCTTCTGGCAGGAGTGACCCGTGCCTATCACTCCATGCTTTGACCCCACAACGGGAGCCAGTGGCGGAGCATCAGGTGGAGCAGCTGCAGTGGTCACACCACCCAGCCCCACGTCTGAGTCTGTTGCCAGTGGCAGCGCCCTGAGCGCCAAGACCTTTGGTGCGTTCACAGACCCGTCTGGGGTCATCAGCAGCCTGCAGGCAGTCACCACCAATGCAGATGGCTCAGCGAGCTGGTCAGGCAGTGGGCTGGGTGCCTACACTCCGAGCAGCAGCGCAGGCGATAGCGGCACGCTTAGCCTCAATGCCAAGGACGCAGCAGGCAACATCGTAGCTACTGCAGTGCACAGCTATGACCGGGCAGCTGCGTCAGTGGGCAGCTGGGTCACCCTGAAGGACCTAAACCTTACTGACCTCAACACGGTCAGCGCCATCACATCAGGCACCAGCACCCTGGCCTTCGCCTCATCAGGCGATACCATCAGCGCCACAGTGACACGCTTCTCAGGTGCCAACGGTGATGTGACGCCCACCAACAGCTCGGGCATCCTGATGAATGGAGGCACGGGTAGCGGCACGGTCACACTGTCCATGGACATTGACGCGCTGCTCTCCTCTTATACTCGGGCAGATGTCAGCTCATACGTCTATGCGGTGCACTTGGTGGTCACCAGTGTGGTGTATCCAAACGCCGGTAACAGCGATATTTTCACCGGTCTAAATAAAGGCAACAACACCACGCACAACGCCGGAGAAGCCCGCGGCTATTTCATCACCGATGATGGCGGTAATGGCGATGAAGAGACCCGTGTACGCAGCAACACGAGCAACAGTTCTATCTTGTCTACCACTGCCATTAAGACCAGCAGAGTGTTCACATACATTCTGATTGGTGGGGCCATTGTGGAAGTGATGGACACCTCAGGCACTACTCCACCTACCCCGCTACCAGGCGGTTCTGGCACTATAACGGTGGGCGGGGATGCAGTAGGCCTAAACGATACAACGCCCATATACCAAGGTGACGGCCTTAACTGCTACTTTGGGGCAGGCGATAAGACAACTGCAACACTCACACGCCTGCTGGTGCAGAGGTTCCAATGAGCGACACCCTACGACTGGTCGAGATTGCATATTCCGATGACGGTTCTAAGCTGGTGCACATTGAGGGGTGGGGACCGCTGGCTTCTCCCACAATGCAAACCGTAGCAGCTGACGGCATGGAGACCGCCATGGTGACCACTGCAGTGGATACGCCCATTGTGGACGCCACACGGGCAGACATCCAAGCCAGAGCCACAGCAGGCCAGACGCCCGTCCTGAAGTCGCATTTAGATGCACTTGGGCTGACAGCTGCAGTGACCGAGTGGGCACTCACTGATGGATGATGTGACGCTGCTGCAGTTGGCCACAGGCCCTACCAGCTCGCTCATTCTACTGCTTGGGCTGTGCTTGGGCGTCTGGCGTCTGACGACAAACACCATCATTCCAGCAGTGAGCAGGTGGGTGGACGTTCACCTGTCCAACACTGAGGCCCTGATTGAGTCGCACAACCGCGACCGTGACGCGTGGCTGGAGTCCATGACAGCGTGCCGTGAGCAGGGTGACCGCATTGAGCGGAAGGTAGGCGCGCTGTTTGGCCGTCTGGACGCGCTGCAGAGCAAACAGTGAGCGCCACACTGACAGCGCTGCTGGTGGGTGGGCTGCTGCTGTTTGCAGGTGGTGGCGTCACAGGCTGGGCAGTGTCTCGAAGTGAGACCGCTGACGTGTTGGAGCAGCAGACGCTTCTCATTGCTGACATCCAGGACGCGCAGGCGCGCACCTTGGAGCAGGTCAGTAAGCCGCTGGTGCTTGACGCTGAGCTGCGTGGAGCGCTTGCAGAAGTGCCACCGGCCTGCCTCACTGCTGTGGGTGGTGACCCCATGAGCCCCACCTGCCTGCTGGTGGAGTGCTGGAGACGCGGGCAGTCATCAGCCCAGCGCCCTGAGTGCAGGGCAGTGGAGCAGGCTGTGCTTGCCCAGCTAAAATGTGGGAATTCTGAATGACGTACCGATTTAGTCAGCGCAGCATGGACCGCCTGAACACCTGCCATCCTGACTTGGTGCTGCTGATGACCACAGCCTTGGCAAGCCCTGACTGCCCCAGTGACATCAGTGTGCTGGAGGGGTTTAGGGATGAGGAACGACAGAACGAGATGAAGGCAGAGGGCAAGTCTCAACTGTCATGGCCCAACAGCTACCACAACAAGACGCCCAGCATGGCTGTGGACGTTGCGCCCTACGTGGGCGGTATCTCGTGGGACTGGGCGTACTACTACCCGCTGGCTGACCACATCAAAGCAACGTGGGAGCAGCTGCAGGATGAGGGCCGTGTGAGTGAGCTGCACACCCTGCAGTGGGGTGGGGACTGGCAAAACTTTAAGGACGGACCACACTGGCAGATTGTGAGGAACTAATGCCCCTGAAGCCCGGAAAGTCTGGCAAAGCTGTCAGCGCAAACATCAAGAAGCTCAAGAAAGAAGGCCACAGCCAACGTCAGGCTGTGGCCATTGCCATGAGCAAGGCCAAGAAGACCCAGCCCAAAGGCATCAAGAGCAAGTATTAGAAGGGCATGTCACCGTCTGCAAAGTCGGGCATCTTGCGCCGCTTGGGTGAGTCGTCAGCACGCTGCTGCTTCACCTTCGGGCCAAAGCGCCACATGGTGCACACCACCTCGGGGCTGTAGCGGTCGTCACCATCACGGCCCTGCCACTTCGTGAGACGGGGCTCACCTGCCAGCAGGACATTGCTGCCTCCCTTTAGGTGCTGTGCTGCCTGCTCGGCTTGTTTGCCAAACAGGGTGCAGCGCCACCAGGTTGTGACCTCCTTGTCTCCCCAGCCTTGGTGGGTGGGTACCTTCAGGTTTACCACTGTGGTGCCTTTGGCTGTGGTCCTTACGTCAGGGTCGTCAATCAACGTGCCGCTGATGGTGATAGTTGCTGTTCCCATTTTGTCCTCTCACTTGATGTCGGAATAGTAGCTGGGCAGTTCGATAGTGCGCAGCTCGGGTTGACCTGGCCAATGGCCAGAGGTGTGGCAGGTCTCGAAAGACTCCGCCAATTTTTCATAGAGAAGGTGAGTGTTAATCAGGGTCTGAGACCCAAGCTCAAAGGCAGCAACCTCATGGGGTCCGCTGGTCCGCGCGTAGAGCGCGATGAGCCTGACAGGTGTGTTCATTGCTGCTGAGATGTCAAAGTGCGCAAGGGTCGCATGCATGTAGTGGTAGAGCTGCAGGTGCACCAGCCACTTGCCCATGGTGTGGGTGATGCTGTGCTCATCCAGCTCACTGCTCGTGGTCTTCAGGTCCAGCACAATGATCCCGTGTTCTGGACTGTTGTGCACTAAATCAACCTTGGCTTTGCTCAGGCCAAACAGGCCATTCCAGACCATGGCACGCTCAACCTGGGTGCCAGGGTGCTGCAGCAGCTCACTAAAACCCGGATGGTTGGCAGCAGCTCGGGCAGTGCGCAGGGCCTTCTCATGCTCATCAGCTGTCAGGATGGCCTTACCTTCCTGCTCCTCCGCCCACTCCCGGTATGCCTTGGTTCGCCTGCTGCCATTCTCCCACACCGCGTAGCGCTCAGTGAAGGCCAGGGGCTCAAAAGTCAGGCAGTGGATGGCACTACCCAAGGTCATGGTGGGTGTAGGCGGCTTGGGGTTGGCCTTGGCGTGCTGGTACTTCTGAGGGCTCTTGACCAAATGCTTCAGGCTGGACGCGTTGACAGCATCAAAGGCAAAGTACTCGGCGTCAGACCACAGGGCGGTCTGCTCTTTAGTGGGGTAGCTCATGGGGTTTCTTCCTGCTCGGGATGACGTTGGTTGTGGACATACAGCACAGCAGCAAGGGCCTGCCATGCGTGACCGGTGACCCCTTTGAGGGTCGTGTTGTGTGTGTGGTGGAAGGTGGCCGGGTCATAGAGGTGGCGCTTGATGATGCTGTGCCTGATGGCGGTGTCACTCCTGCCCAGCAGGCTCTTGACCTCACCGCGCATGACAGCCACAGGCCCTATACCCCTGAGTTCTGTGTACTCCAGGAGGCGGCCTACGACCATGGTCGTGTTGATGACTGACCAGCTGGGTGGTCCTGGGTGGGTCTGCTCGATGACCACGGTCGCGTCATCTCCCACTGAGTCAATGCAGTGCCGCACCTCCTCCAGGGTGGCCTTGCTGCTCGCCCAGGCTGCCAGGCCTGCGCCGGTCTTGATGTTTGCGACGTAGAAAACCACGCCGCTGGTGCGCGGCCCTGGGTCTATGCCCAGATAGCAGCGCACATCAGGCCCAAACATCTCACCCAGCGTGTGAAGGTCATCCATCAAATAGACCGGCCTGAGTCGGCGCAGTGCCACCACCCTGCCTGATGAGGTCAAGGATGACCTGCAGCTTACACTTCTCGTTGCGCAGGCTGTCCTTTAGGCAACCAATGATGGCCTGATACTTGTCGGCCTGGTCCTGCAGCTGCGCCAAGCTCACCCCTGTGGGCTGTGCTGTGACCCCTGTGATGGTGCCTCTCTCACTCTCGACCACAGGCACCAGCCTGAGGCTGGCCTCCTGAGGAGCAGGTGGCGTCTGGTTGCTGACACGGTGCACCAGTGTCTTGATCGACCAGTACCGGCGCAGGCCTCCAGGCCGCGACTGCTGGCAGGCAATGGCTCCGCTCTGCGTCAGGCGGTGCAGCTTCCTGCGCATCTGGTCGTAGGCCTTGGAGCTCACTTTGAGCTTGAATACATCGGCCATGTCCTTGACCTTCATCTCATAGGGGCTGGCGTCCAGTAGGTTGATGATGTCCTGCGCGCTTGGTGACTTGCTCATGGTGTCCTCTCTCATGGTGTGGTGTGTGACTTGATGACGTTGAGACCGCCGCTATGCTCCAGCCAATCGAGGCACTTCTGCCGCTGGCTTGGGCTCATCTTGCTGAGTGTGGCGCGGTTGCTGTCCACTGCCCACGTGTTGAACTGCTCCACTGTGAGGCCTGCCTCCTCCAGCTCCTGAGCAATGCGGGCAGCAGCTGCCTGAGTGCTGGGCAGTGCGCGCCTGGTGGCCTGCTGTTTGGCTGCTGCGTTCCCGTCATCATCATCCTGCACCAAGCAAGCCACGGCAGCCAGGCTGTATCGGCGCAGGTAGCTGATGCAGCTGCCCAGCGCGTGACTGTCTCCCTTCTTGCCGATGGGCACAGATGCCACAGACCGCGACCACTGCCCTGAGCTGTGCCCAAGGATGGTGGTCAGGCTGACAATACCGTCAGCATAGTGAGGGTGCTGCTGGATGCTCAGGCCATGGACAGCAAACACAGGCCGCACTGCCTCAATGACGCTGGTGAGGGTGGCATACCTGGAGCGGTAGTGGGGGTTCTTGCCGTCCTTGTCTGCTCGCCCAAGGTGGCGCTGCGCATCTGCAAGCGCTTTGTGCAGCTCGTTCACTTGTTCGGATTGCTCATACATTGTCGGATGTCCTCTCGTTGTGGGCCTTCTGCTCAAAGCCCGTTCGGGTCAGGCTGGCGATGTGAATGAGTCCAGTGTCTGAGCCTGTACAGTCACTGTCTCGGTAGTAGAAGTTGATGCCGCGGGACCGGTAGCGGTTGAAGCCCGCTTGGGTCAGGGCAGAAGATAGGCTGAGTCCGAACCGCTGCGCGGACAGATTTAGGTCGATGGCTTGGGCAAACTCAGACACGGTGAACCGGTTGCGCTGGGTGCCCTTGTTGTGGTTGTACGCGCAGGCAGCGCACTGACTGAACCAGTCAGCATACTGGAAGACCCCGTTAGCCCTGCGCTGCAGTGCGCTCTCTTCAGCAGTCAGCCACCACTCAGCGCCCTCACTGTAGGCCGCGTATGCCTCCGCCAGCAGCTGCGCCCGGTACTTACGCAGCCAAGCAAGGCCTGCAGACTCACCACTGCACTGCACCACCCAGTACCGCCTGCTGCCTGTCCGGTCCCTGAGCACCGACTCCACCTCATTGGTGGTCATCGTGATGACGGTGTGCCGGCGGAACGTGCGCATCTTGCGACCGTAGGGAGGCCTGAACCGGTCCACTGCGCTGGTGATGAAGGCTTTGCGTGTCTCCTGGTCTGCTGTGCTGCTGCCAGACATCTCCGCGTCCTCATATATGAGAGCGCTGTATAGCTGTATATAACTGTCCTTATCCTTGATGTTAAATCGAGTGTCACTAAACAGCTCAGCCTGGCCGGGCCAGTCTGCCCACTCTCGCCAGACTGATGACTTACCCCAGCCCTGTGGAGCAGTGAGCACCATGCAGGTGTGTAGCTGGCAGCCGGGCGAGAAGAGACGCGCCATGAGTCCCACAGCCCACTTGCGCGCATAGGTGCGATAGATGGGCAGGTCTTCAGTCTGGCAGACCTCCATCAACCAGCGGTCAATCCGCGGGCAGCCATCCCACTCCTGCGCCAGCACATAGTCCTGCACTGGGTTCCGGCTGTGCTGCTTGCACACGTACTCTACAGCGGAGAACAACAACTCCTTGCCCAGCCTCCAGGTCCACTGGTATGCGCCTTCCATGTGGCACACTGTCCGCATCCACATGCCGTCATCGATCGGGTCGTGACCGTCCATCTCCCTTTCCCTGAAGCTGTCAAACCACAGATTAAAGGCACTGTCATGGGTGAGCATGGCCTGCAGGTTGCTGACTGTGTTCTGCACCTTTCCGGGTGTGCCGTCCTTCTTGGGTGGCGAGCGCTCCAAGTCGACCAGGCCCGGTGTAGAACTGGGCTGGTAGCTGTTCCAATAGGTCACAGCCTGAGGGGCGGAGTAGTACCGCGCCCTTCCGTCTGCTTCCCTGTGGAAGAAGCCGCTGCCCACACTTGTCCCACCAAACGGGCAGATGACGCGCAGGCGCTCACCAGGGCTGAGAGCATCAGCGAGCTGCTGCCATGAGCGACCGTCTGCCATGCGCTGAGACCGGAAGTCCACGTCGATGCTCTTGGCTTGCCGTGGTCGCTTCCTGCTCGGTACGGGGCTGGCCTTTGTCTGTGCCTTGTCATTGTCTGTGAGCTGCGCCTGCCTCTGCCACTGGTTGCGCAGTCGCCCAATGATGTCACCAGTAAGCAGGGTGTCACTGGCAGCGATTACCTCTACCTTCTGCAGCCTCCAGTCACACTTAGTATTCATGCTGCCTGGTGCACGAGCAAGCCGCGCCCCTACGTCATGGGTCCGGTCGTAGGCTTTGTGGTATGTCGTCAAGGGTGGGTGGAAGGTCTGCGCCTGCTCCGCTGCCTGACGGTTGCACTCATCCACAACAGCAGCGTGCAAGGCCTGCAGGGCTGCCTTCTCCTGCCTCATGGGCTCAGCCACTGCAAAGTGGAAGTGCCAGCCCCAACCGCTGCAGATGGTGAGGGTGGGCGGTGCAGCCATGACAGACTCAAGGATGCCACCAATGTCCTGCAGGAGCAGGTCAAGAAAGGCCTGCCTCTGGTCCTCGGGCATCTGGTACAGATGCTTCTTTCGGTCTGCTGCCTTGTCGGGCAGCACCTGGCCCCGTGCAAGTCGGGCAGCGTCCACCAGGCCGAGCAGGTCAAGGTCAAAGAATAGGCTGGTGACGCCCCTGCAGTTTTCGACTGAGCGGCCTCTGCCCTTGTTGTCCACTGCCCCACGATGGAAGTACCCGGTGCTGATGTAATCGCCACCCTTTAGGGCCTGCTCCACGTAGCAGCAGCCCTCTGGTGGGGTGGGCCACACTGCTCTCACGCGGGTGTCTGGATGCTGTGCGTTCATGTCTGTCCTCTCAGAAGGGTGCTGGGGGCCACCGCCAACTGTGCCGGTTTGTGAATGATGTGAATGGCAGCCCCCAGCGGTAATCATGCAGTCTCTCGGTACTGCGCATCAATGAAGGCCTTGCCCAGCTCGGTGGCTTGCACCAGCTTGCGATGGAGGTGCGGCCTGTCTATCTGGACAAGTTTGAGCTGTTGCAAGCGCGTCCAGCTCCGGCGGGCAGTCTTCTCTCTCATCTTCACAGATGACGAAACGTGCCAAGCCATCACACGCGCGCTGCCATGGTTGCACACAAGCACATCCAACAGGGTGATGCATGAGGCAGACAGCGAACCCAGCGCCATCAGTCAGCCCCTGCCATGCGCTGCAGCTGCTGGCGTTCAATGCGTGCCTGTAGGTCTGTGGCCACCATGGGACTGACTACCTGTGACAGATACTCAGGCACTGTGAGGCCAGCGAGGGCAGCAGCTGCTCTGAGGTCACGCGTCAGGCGCATGGTGAGACGGGGCCGGAAGTTGCTGAGGTCTTCAGACATCTGTGCCTTCTCCCTTCTCCAGCTGGATGGCAACGTGTGCCACCTCGCCACAGGTGTACTGCACTACTTGGTGGGTGCGTTCGAGTCGGGCATACAAAGCCGCAGGGCTCAGGTCACGCATCTCTACCATCAGCTTGGCGTGGTACTGCTCCAGCTTCTGGAGCTGGTGCACCATCTCCTCTGCGTGGGTTCGTCCGTGTTCGCAATAGTGGTTCATGTCCATGGGTAGCTCCTACAGGCTCATCACGAGGAAGAGAAGAGAAAAGATGAGGATGGCGCCTGCTGCGTCTTCGAGTGCGGGCATCAGGACACCAAGCCGCTGTTGGCGTCTGCGTTGACTGCGTTGACAGTCCAGGCCGTGATGGCGCGCGCAACATCAGCAACGGGCATACCCTTGGTAGGGAACCGACGGCGCAGGGCTGATGACTGTGGGTGACCAGTAGACCACTGCACAATTGCTGCAGCCTTTGTGAAGGTCACCCGTACTGATGGTTGACCGCGCTGACTTTTCTGAGCTTTCGGAAGGCTCATAAAGGGCATCGGATTGCCACGTCGGTCACGCAGACCCCAGATGACTGCAGACCAGTTGCGCGGGCACTGCTCCGTCATTGCCGTGTGCACTTCCTCCATGATTGCTTCCATGCACATGCCGACAGACCAGCGGGTAGGCATGAAGTCCAGGCGGTTGGGGGTCTGCTTTGCTTCGGTTGACATCGTTGCTCCTTGGTACTTACGGTACACAGTGTACCACATGTACCACAGGTACCACCCAAGAGAAATGTCATAGTTCGGTCACAGGCCCTACCCCTTGACGCGTCCAGCCCCCCACTCTCTACCATCCCCTACTCATCGGTGATATGGTAGGTGGGGGGGGTGTTAGTAAAAAAGCTACTTACGAAAAATACAGTGTATAAACTTGCAAGTACGTTTTGGCCTATACCCCCCTCAATCCTTCAGAACATACTGATAGCGGCTATCGTAGAGAGGGGGGGGATTGACACGTCAACCAGACCACAAACGACAGAGGTGACATGTGAATTACCAAACTATGACACAGGAGCAGCTGCTTGGGGCTGTGGCCAGGCTCGCACCTGAGGCCATCAGCTGCATTGAGCAGACCCTCCAGGGAACCAACAGCCCGAACAAGGCCCAGATGGATACGGCTTGGCGCGTGCTGGAGTGGAGCAAGGAGGCTGCAGCAGCCAGGGCAGAAGCAGCAGCGGACACCCCAGCAGTGGAGGAGCTGCGCAACGTGCTGCAGCTCGTCGACAAGTGGTGAGGCTGTAGGACAAGTGTGGGACACTGTGGGACAGTGGTACGGTGTCCGTGAGAGGACACCATGAGCACCTACATACCGCCGAGCATCCCCACCGAGCTGCACCCCAAGGTCAGCGGCCTGGTGGGTGACCCTGCTGCCTTCTGCCGTCTGCATCAAGTGCAGGACAAGGAGAGCAAACGCGCCATACCCTTTGAGCCTTTGCCTATGCAGGTCAAGATATTCAATGCGGTCAAGCGCGGGCACAAGCGTATTCTGGTCATCAAGGCCAGACAGGTAGCAGCAACCACGGCCTGCAAGATGGTCCTCCACCAGCAGTGGATGGCCACCCCAACCGCTGCACTGTTTGCCTTGGTGTCACTACGGGCAGAGTCAGCCACGGCACTGCTGGACGATAACCGCCGCTGGATGTACCACCCTCCATCCATCCTGCAGCGCAAGCTGGACACCAGAGCCAGGGGTGAGCTGCGCCTGGCTGACACCGGGGCCACACTCAAAGCGTTCACCAGCCGAAGCGGTACAGGCCTGCGCAGCTTTAGCCCCAAGGCTGTGCTGCTGTCAGAGTTTGCCTTTGCACTTGACCAGGAGGAGCTGCTTGCGCAGGCACTGTCTGCTGTGGGTGAAGGTCTGCTGATGATTGAGTCTACCGCCAACAACCCAGGGGACCGGTTCAGTGAGCTCATCGCAGGCGCACCAGAGAACGGCTGGCACCTGTTGTCTCACTGGTGGTGGGAGGAGCCACGCTACACAGACCCGGTTGACGCTGACTTTGAGCGGACAGAGGAAGAGGTTGAGCTTGCCCAGGCATACAGCCTGACTGACGGGCAGCTGTCATGGCGCAGGCGCTACATGGCAACACTCGGGCCGTACAAATTCCGCCGCGAATACCCGGCCAACCTTGACGACTGCTTCCTCGGTAGAGAGGGCGGATACTACGGTGAAGAGGTCCTGCAGGACATCCACGTCATTGAGCATGAGCTGCATGGCAGCAGGCATGGGCGAGAGATTGAGGCGCCCCACCCACATGACCGCTATGTCATGGGCGTAGACATAGGCGGCGGGGTGGGTGGCGACTATTCCGCGCTGTGCGTCATCTCCGTCAGCACCATGCAGCCGGTTTACACCGAGCGCAACAACAAGGTCACCCCAGCAGCTTGGGCACACCGAGCCATCCAAGTGGGCACCAGGTACAACCAGGCGCTCATGCTGGCTGAGTCGAACAACCACGGGCACGCGTTCCTCTTGGAAATCACCCACTGCGGCTATCGTCACCAGTGGCGAAACCCACAGGGCAGGCCCTGGGTGACCACACTGCAGAGCAAGCTGGAAGCCTTTGACACCCTGAGGGAGTCCCTGCAGGTCGTCAAGGTCATGGACCGCGTGTCTTGGATGGAGCTGCGCAGCCTGACCATCCCACCGGGTAAGGTGGCACCAGAGGCTCCAAGGGGCGCATATGATGACAGCGCTATTGCCATGGCGTTAGCATTCCGCTGCCTAAGAGATATTCCGTCCTCTTGGCGTACTCATGCGATACAATCGGGCCGTACTCGGATCGATGACCTCATCCAATCCAGCCGGGCCAGGCGTATCCGGTCCTCCGGCCTGCCCTTCTGAGAGAGTCCCACATGCTGACCCCTGAGCAGTGCCAGTCTATCTGTGAGCAGCATGACCTCTATTGGGACGGTCGACGCGATGAGATGAGGGAGCTGCGTAACCTCTACATGACGCAGTTCTTCCAGCACAACCAGCCTGTGCTTGATGGCATCCTGCGCACCGAGGTCCCCAAGGCATACGCCGTGGTTGAGTCGTACCTGGGCAGCTTGTACGCCAAAAACCCAGCGGTCGAAGTGCAGCCAGACATCAGGGGCAGAGGCAACGCTGAGGTGGCTGAGGCCTGCGCCAATCAGTACCTGCTTACCATCCGTGAGCAGCTGGAGGACGCTACCCGCTTGGCTCTCATCTATCCCTCAGGCTTCTGCAAGCTGGCACCAGTCATGGGGGCTGACCCCCTGAAGCGTGTGAGCTGCGCAGCACTGCCTCCTTGGGAAGTCATCGTCGACGCCACATCAAGCAGCTGGGAGCAGCAGCGCTATGTGGGGCACGTCTACCTGATGCCACTGCTGGAGGCTGCTGAGCGCTACAGCAAGGGTGAGGATGAGCTGCGCGCGCGTGCCTACTCCAAGTGGATTGAGGCCGCGACCATTGCAGGTAAGGACCAGATGATGGGTCTGGGTGACCCCACCCAAACGCCACCAGAGGAGCAATGGGTCAGGGTGGTGGAGCTGTACGACATGCTCAATGACGCCCTGGTAGTCTGGTCGCCAGACTACGCCAATGGGCAGGCCCACCTCTTCGAAGGTGTGCAGGTTCAGGTTGGGGCGCTTGACCCTGACGCAGCTGCAGACCAGGAGCGGCCTGACGCAGAGGTGGAGCATGAGACCACAGGCATCCCCTACAAGACGGCCAACGGTCGGCCCGTGGTGCCCATCATCCCGCTGTATTTTAGCCGCGACCCTGACACCCCGCTTCGGGGCTACTCGCTTATCCGGCGCAGTGTGGACCAGTTCCGTGAGCTAAACGTAATGCGCACCTACCAAGCCCAAGGTGTGCGGCGCATGGCCCGGCAGTGGATGGTTCGTGCTGGCTTCCTGTCAGAAGATGGGGCTGCCAAAATCTCCCAAGGCCTTGACGGTGAGTTTGTAGAAGTGGACCTGCAACCAGGTCAACCGCTGGAGGGCAACATTATGCCGGTGCCTCAGGCCCCCATACCTGCAGATATTAGCTTTTATGCTCAAACGGTACAACAGGACATCAACGAGGCAGGGCTACTGGCACCGTTCACCCGCGGTGAGGTGACCAAGAGCACAGCCACAGAGCAGCAGCTGCTGGCCGCTTACACGTCAAGTGAGGTGGGTAGGATGGCTAGACAGCGCGATGCTGTCATCACCACCATTGCCAAGACATACAACATCATGCTGAGCGTAGTGCTTGGAGATGAGGCAGAGCCCCTGAGCTTGCCCAACCCAGTAGGCCCTACCATCCTGTCAGCCGATGACCTGACAGGTGACTTTAGCTATTGGGCAGTGGATGCTGGCACCACGCCCATGAGCGACCTGGCAAAGCAGCAGGCTTTGGAGCGCCTTGCGCCCCTGTTGCTGCAGCTCGGTGCAGACCCACAGCAGGTACTTGCTGAGCTGGTCCGCACATACCAACTTCCTGAGTCCTTTGCTGAGATTGTCGAACCTGCCCCTATGGCTCCTGAGCAAGGCGCTGCCCCGCTACCGTTCCCTGTTGCTGGGGGCATGACCCCAGAAGGATTCTGACCATGCCTATGATTATCGCTGACGCTCCCACAGACATGCCGGCTGACTTGGCTGCTATCGCTGAGCAGCAGGACACCCTCATTGGTGAAGAGATGGCTGACCTGGTGCCCCGCCCTGAGCGGCCCTACTCCGCCAAGGTCTACACGGCTTTGGCCAAAGCCATTGCCCAAGCCGCAGCAGTCATGGGG
>Ga0209336_10000871_pt1 | contig 15210 bp, 17 predicted proteins | sample LinPmetageLP32_FD_184042 | JGI IMG/M metagenome (GOLD analysis project Ga0209336, IMG submission 184042) | Marine viral communities from the Pacific Ocean - LP-32 (SPAdes) (version 2) | ecosystem: Environmental > Aquatic > Marine > Oceanic | place: Pacific Ocean | collected 2009-08-23 | reverse complement strand
GTCAGTGCGAGAGAGACCCATGAAGCGTTCTTTGATCGCCTCTTCGTTCATTACAAAGTGACGCTTAACGAGACCTTGTTGGTAAGCTTTATCGTAGCCTAAGATGCCCTTTGTCTCGGTGTCATTCAGTGCGCCCTCGACGTCCATAGTAGATGCAGCAGCTTCCGCTCCCATCTCCTTAGCGATGTTAGAGGCTTGCCCTAGGACTTGAGGAGTGCGCCTAAGGGCTTGCGCTAGTTGTAACGCTGAGTTGGTCTTAGGTGTCGCTTGGACGGCTACGTTATACTGCCCCGCGCGTTGAACCGTTGGGGATAACGCTGGTGTTCCTAGATCTAATTGTACTTGTTTACGCATTATAATTTAAAAGTCTTTGGTTACGGAATAAGTGGACAGTCCTGTTTGAGCACCACCAATAGCAGTCCCAAGGTAATCAGGGCCTTCGATAGGCTTGTTGATACGAAGCATGTTATTAGTGAAACCAAGACCAGCTTGATCCAGTTGCATCGTGCGATTCACATTGCTCATCTGTAGTTGCTGTTGTGTAGCAAAGTTGTAGCTAGCTTCTTCTCGTGTCAGATCGTTGATAAGAGCGTCAACACTAAGCCCTGCTACTCCTGCTTCCCCAGCACTCACACGAGCCGTTGCGCGTGCCTCACGAGCTTTCCTAGCAGACTCATTGACGCGCTGGGCTGCTGCTACTTCCTCTTGTCCTTGCTGGATACGCATAGAGGACACTTCTTGAAGGTAACGCTGACGTTCTGCTGCTGAAGCGTTTGCTTGGACTTTCGCTTGGGCTTTGGCCTGTTGGTTTTGACCGTGTATCTGAGCACCCATTGATGCCATAGCCAGTCCTATAGATATTGGTTCACACATATTATTTAGAGGGGATTATAAATTCAAAGAAGGGTTGATTGCTAAAGGTAAGTTTACGAATGAAGACTGCTCCACAGAATTTGAGCCACTTAAGGGCTACGTGGTTATCCTCATGGACAAAGTTAAAGGTTGCGCCATAAGGCTTGGTTAATCGTTGAGTCCACTCACGGGACGCTTTAAGGAAGTCGTAGGCGTTATCAGAAACACCGTCAGTGCCTAGACACCAGATATAGGCTAGGTCATCTATCTGTCCTACGCCGAACATCGCAAAGGGAACGTCATCAGCATCTAGGGCTGTAAGGGTAACGTCATCTGTTGCTAAGGCTCTTAGGAGCGACGTACAGGGCTCATGTCCCATGCACTCTATCTCCACCTTGTCTGCTTTTCGGAGACGTGGATAGAGGTAAGCTACATGAGCGTAGTTAGCCTCTACGACCTTACAAGACCCATGAGTGCTGAGGACTTTATCCATATCGATTAGAGCGGGTGTGAACAAAGGATTCAAACTCGGCACTCTGGAATGTGCTAGGGAGCGCACTCTCGTTTTCAATAGTGATCGTTGTATCCTGTGGTTTGGTGAACACAGGGAAGCGATAGAAGCCACTGTCGAGGCTCAAGGAACCTAGGGTAGAAGAACCAACCACGTCAGGTGTAAAGATATTCTCGTAGGTATCACGGAACTTAGGAGTGACTTTAACTTTGAAGTAACTAGTATTGTCGTAGTAGAGGGAACCATTCCGTATCATCATCTTGGCGGCATTAGAGGGACTCTTACCGTTACCTGCTTTAGCTTTGAAGAGCTGCTCAGAGAACGTATACTTCATTGTGTAAGGGATACCTACCCAGACATCTGTATCTATTGGGTCGCCGTTCTCGTCAACATCGTTGACCGCTTGAGCAAGAGTAACAGTAGCTCCAGAGTTGGTGCAGTTAAGGGCTAACCCATCGGTCGTATAGACTTGCACCGAGTTGTCCTCTGGGGTGTACGGCAGGGTGATTGTATCAGAGCCATTGTCTACTGTAGCAGACACTCGACTGTCTAAGTGTGTAACATAACCAGCATTATCCTTTAAGCCCGACTCTAGAGGCATCTCTACGAGGTTCGTTTCGTCGTTATTGGTAATGACTGCGTATAGAGATGAGTCAATGAACTCGATGCCTCGTATCTCACCCGTGAAGGTAAACTTCGACCAAGCACTTAGTACTTTTTGATTGTTATTCCAAAAGTAATTGTAGATGTATAGGGAGCCTTTCTCGTCAGCACTGAGTAGAGCAATCATGTCCTCTGATGTGGTTCCAGTCATTGCGATAATGTTACTAGGAATGTAAGCGGGAACGTGCTCGGTGACTTCTACGGCGTCATAGGTCTCTGTATTTGCACTTAGAGCTAACTCACGGAGTCCTGTGTAGGAGCCACGAGTAAACGGAAAGTAGACATAGGAGCCTAGTGGAGTAGGAGCTACCGAGTCCTCCAAACTGAAGTTAGTTGTAGGAGACACCGAGACAGTCTTGGGAGTGAATAAGTCGCCACCTTTCATCACGAACTGCACGTTGTCCGAAAACAGCATCAAGTTCTCTTGGAAGATTGTTGCTGACTTTAGCTTAGTGACCTTGGTGCTACTTACGGTGATGTCGATTGGGCCTGAGTCGAGTAGGGATGATACCGTAGTTCTGTAGAAGTTAAAGAACTCCCCAGCTTCAGAGAACACCACACTGTCATCGGTGATGAATCCTAAGCGATTCTTGAAGAATACAATGTCGTTAATTCCTTGCCCAACAAACGAAGGGTTAGGGTTTGTGTCTTCATCTCCCACATTCCTCTTTGCGTAATCTATCGCAGTAATCTCAAGTGTATTGAAGTTAGTATTTCGGATAGTCATAGGCATACTAGATGCGTCTAACCCGTCTGAAACATTAGGAGCTACGCATTCTTCCCAAGCTCCATCTCCAAAATCTGTTCCATTATTAGTAGTAAATTTTACCCAGTAGTTATCTTGCTCTAAATCAGCGTCTCCTACAATTTCTACTACGAAGTTGTTGGGAGCTTTGACTGGAAGGTCTGAGAGTGCGTCAATACGCTTGTAAACAGCCTTAATACCATTACCCGCAAGTCCGTCCTCGGTTGTTAAAGTAAAGTCTCCCCCCGTTACATTACTTTTAATAATAATAGTTCCTCCCTCTCGCGTAGCTGTGAGTGGAGGGTCTGTAAAATTAGTGCCTGTGGTAAATATATTTCCAGCAGCATTTGTGGTTACGAGCGGGCTTGAGGCAAAGTCAGCTGGATAGGCTGAGTCATCAAATAGAGATGTAGCTATTTCAGTCGTATCAGCCATGTAAGACTTGGTGTCATTGTCACCTACGGTAGCAAAGCTGTATTCTGCGCCACCAACAGTATCTCCCGCAACGGTGCCTGTTATACTGGCACTATAATTATCCGCAAAGCTAGCTCCCGTAACCTGTGCGTTGTGCTGGGCGAATTTACCTACAGTCGCAACAGTTGCTGTGGCTATTCTTTTAGTTCCGTTTGAAACACCGTTTGCATCTACCGTACCATCATCCTCAAATGTGACTTGAATGACTGGCGTTATGTCGATTGTGTTATAACTAGCGTAGACAGTTGAGCCTAAACTTCCCCAGTTAAATGATAGTTCTAAAATGTCTGGGGTTGTCGCGGGGTATCCTGAACCTGCGTTTGTTATACTTACATTAGCAACCCTAAATTTCTCCCAGCCTTTGCTCCAATAATAACTTTCTACAGCTATGTCAAAGGTCGCTTGGTTGCTTGGAACGGTCCCGTTAAGGTTTCCTCCAACATTGATTTGATACTTTTTCTCGTAGTCTCCCTGAGCTATGTAAACAAATCCTTTCTTATCGAGAGGTGCTGTTTTAGTTTGTGATAAACCCGCACTAATCTCTTTATTAACAATAAAAGTATTATCTGCTACCGTAAGAGCTTTAAGGCTTTGTCGAGGCGTAGTAGTTTCAAGATAACTCGGAGGAGTTAGCGGTGTAGTGTAACCGTTTATTGAACACTTAACGCCTGAGACGATGTTCCAAGCTTCAATCCCACTACCCGTGTGAATCACAACATACTTCTCTTCGTCGTCTCGATTGATAAAGTGAACGAAGCTATTTGCATCAATAGCCGTCTGTAACAACCTAGCGACGTGCCGAGTGTTAGGGCGTTTCTTCAGTCCCTCTGCAACAGAGCTAAGAGCGTTTTCCTGCTCTTCACATTGGCCATCAAAACGAGTGGCATCAGGTTGCTGAGAGACACCTTGAATAAGGTTAGGAACACTAGTGTTAATTAAAGCCATTAGTAGAGATCGTAGTTACGGTTGATACCAATTCTGGAAGCGGCGTCGTAGTTGTCAAATATAGTCCTATCAGAGCTTCCACTATCGTAGTCCATGAGTGCTCCGTAGGCTTTGTATTCATCACGAGCGATTAACGCTTCTAGCTCACGGGAACCTACGATGCGTCCTTGGAACACACGAGAGGCACGCAGAGTGATATAACGACGAGCTTGCTCTGGTAGAGAGTCCCACTCTAGGAGACGTGTTTGGTCTACTGTGAGATCAGTAGTGAAAACGGATGTGTTATTAGAACGATCAAAGAGACTTAAACCGCGCTGTACGATGTCTATAGCGGGTGAGACATGATCTATCTCAAGGATGTCCTCTGAGAGAGTTATAGTGCCATCCCCAGCAGGGCTCAGGGTGACGTTTACTTCTGTGTTGAATTGCCACCCTACAGACTGAACAGCACGACTAATCTCATCAAGAGCAGAGATAGCGGTAGCAGCGGAAACAGGGAGTGCGTTGGTGTTACTGATGCTGTTCACAGGGCTTTCACCGATGTGTCCTAGCATAGAGTTTACTGCTTCTAGTTTAGATGTCAGAGTTGGCATATTATTACTTTGTTAAATATTGAATGGCGGCTTTTAGGCGCTCAGGGTTGTCTTTGAAAAGTCCGAGACCAGTATTGCAGGAACTACAGAGGAGACCTCTAACGGCTCCTGAGGTGTGACAATGGTCTACGTAAAGATGTGGACGGGTTTCGTCGTGGTTTTCTGTGGGCGTGTCTGTGCCGCAAATAGCGCAAACACCTTTTTGTTTGTGCATGAAGGAATCATACTCCTCATTACTTATACCATATCGATAAGTTAGAGTTTTTATACGTCTGCACTCCTTACAGTCATTACGCAACTTACCAGTCTTATGATCATGGACATGATAAGATGTGAGGGGTTTATCCTCTTTGCAGACTCTACACTGTTTAGTTTCTTTCAAATATAAAGGGGTTAAAAAGAGACCCCAAGGGGATCGTCCCAAGGGGTCTCAGTTTAATTATTAATCTCTATGCAGGAAGAACCTTTACAGAGCATTCTGGCCTGAGAACGCCATGGCCCATTGCGTATTTAGCAACGAACAGAGTACCTTGACGTTGGATTTGGTACTCGCTTTCAGTAGCAAGATCGAGGAGCTTAACAGTTCCGATAGCTTCCTTAGTACCTGCAAGGAATCCCTTAGCAGATGCTGTACCGCTAAGAGCGGAGAAGTCACCGTTGTAGCCAGCACCGCTAGCACCGAACACGTCGTTGTTTGCAGAACCGTCATCAGTTGCAACAGCAGAAGCATCACCGAGACCGATAACGCTGTCGAGGTGGTTGCTCTTGAAGAGGTTGATACCAGCGACCTGAGCGATCTTACCAGTTGCAACATTACCTACACCACCAGTGTCACGATTGATCGCAACGTTGTCGGAAGTGAGGAGAGTGTAGTACTGAGAAGGAGCCAAGATAGCGAAACGACCTTCATCTGGAGCATCTTTCTCGTCAAGAGAGCGAGCAACAGCGTAGAGCGAGTCAACAAGACCAGCAGCAGTGTCTGTAGTAGCACCAGAGATGCTTGTACCACCGTTACCACCGATAGGAGACGAACCACCAGCAGCAGCGAAGAGAGTCTTCATTGTTGCGATGTCGAAGCGCTTAGCAAGAGCCTTACCGAGTTCCTTAGCGTAGATGCTACGGACGTCGTAGTGGTTCTTGAGCTCATCGATGTTGGCGATGAATGTCGAAGCAATCAGAACGTCATCGATGTTGATGGTGCGCTCAGCGTGCTTGATGGTTGATAGGTAGCTGTTAGAGCTGTCCACGATGTCTTCACCGACTGTGTGGTATTTAGCATCAGCGACACCTGTAACAGGGAACTGAGCTGTCTTACCAGACGAGATGGTGCGAACCATGTGCAGGTCTTTCATGATGTTCTGCTCTTCAAAGGTCGTCAGGATTTCTCCCGAGAACACTTTGAGGAAGAGACTATCGACGTCTCCAGAACCATTGATTTGTCCCAAACGGGACGGACTTGTATTAGCCATTATATTATTTCTATTTTTGAGTTAGTTTACTTAGCGTAGCTCCCAGAATGGGGACTACAGTTGGGTGTTCTTACTCACTTGGTTCACCGCTAGGTTATCCTCCTCGGAGGGCAAAGCTGTTACTTCGTGCGGATGGGAACGAAATTGGTTGATGATAGGCAGAGCCTTTGCTCGATACCTGTTTAGGTTGATTTGCTTCTGGTCATTGATGGGGTTCTCTACGCGCTTCCATGCACTACCTCCACCGTTCCAGATGAACAGCATGTGGTCAGCCGTAGGTGTAACCCCAGAGGCTTGTATGTGCTTTGCGTAGTGCTTTAGGACAGCGTACGCGACCCTCTGGCCGAACGCGGGGTCAAATACGTCCGTATGGGAGGCTTTAGAACCCGTTATACGGTTGTAATCGTCTACCATTACCTTGTGTATCTGGTAGTGACCATAAGCAGCCCCGTTGTCGCCCACTACGTCGTGAGGACTATCGGGATAGACTTCCCACTTGGGGATTAACTTAACGAAGTCTTTAAGGGTTATTGAGGTGTCCGCTTGGCAGCACCCGAACAACAAAAGGGATGTGAGGATGAGTTTAATCAACATCGTTTTCTAGCTCGTTCACATAGTCGAGGATGTCCCCGATGGTTTCCCGCTCAGAGGAGCTAAACTCGTGTTGGTCTAGCTCCTCGATGAACTCAGGAATCCTGCTTTGTCTCAGCGTTGCGCACCCACTCATCAATACGAGTGCGGTGCTTAGCGTGACGACGAGTTGCAAGTTCTTTAACATATTCAGAACGTATCTTTAGAAACAGCTTCCCGATTTTAGGGAACGCTATTAGCAGTTGAACGATTGTACTAATCACTTGTCTTTAGCTTTGCCTACGTTAAGAGCGAGCCAGTCCAAGACCTTGTAAGCCTTGGCCGCAAACGCATCGTCTTTAGGCGTTGGGGTAATAGCAGCGATAGCAGAAGCAGCGGCTACGATAGCTGTTGCTACAGCAAGTAGGTTGTCTGCATTGGAGATGAGGTAGGTAATGATTTCTTTCATAATATTATTTACTTTAGTATTTTAAAACGATGATAAAAGCTAAGACGAGAAGCGCAAACGTAGAAAAGAAAGCGACGACATACGCAAGAAGGTCAACTGTTTCACTCATGATATTATTTATTTATTTATTTATTGTTTAAAAGATTGAGGAAACAGACATCCGCTTTTCGACTTGTTCACGATAAGCTGGATCACTGGCATAACGAGGATCACGCATAGCTTCTGTAACTTGTGCTGTAGAACCAAATGGCTTTACACCAGAGTCACCTGAAGTAGATCCTTGGACAAGAGCTGGGCCTTTACCACCAGCCGCTTGGAACTGAGCGTATAGACCTTTAACGGCTACACGAGCTTGCTCTACTGAGCTACCTTCTACGATAGCGTTAAAGGCATCGAGGTCGCCATCAGCTAGGTTCTCACCAGCCCACTCGGACATAGCCTCGTAGTTACCAGCACCGCCGATTGACTCTTGGATAGTAGCCGCTTGCTGAACGGACATAGCTTGTTGACCAGCGATGTATTGCTCTACGAACTCACGGGGCAACCCAGCGGACTCTAGAGCATCAAAGGTCTTGTCGGACAACTCACCGCTCTCAGCAAACTCACCACGAGCTGCATCAATAGCACCTGTGGTTGCCTCTGTAGGAGATACGTCTTCAGCTTTGGCGTCTTTCTTATCAGCCTTGGGCTTGGACATCTTCTTTTGAAGCTCCTTGTAAGCCTTAGCCATGTCCTCGGGGCTCTCAAACTTTTCGTCGAGCCACTCTGGGCGTTCTTCCTCGGCTTCTGGCTCTTCTTCTTTGAGCTGTTCTTCGATAGTCTCTTTGCCTTCCTTGGGGTCGGCTTCAAGCGTTTGGTTACGCTGGTTAGCTGCTTCTTCTTGCATAGCAGCTTGTTTTTCGAGAGAGATGTTCTCTTCCTCGTTTACTTCATTGATCTGTACTTGATGTAGGTCAGCCATATTCTAGTTTATTATTCCTCTTCGGGAGCTTGTTCTTGTTGTACTTTCGCTTGGTCAGAAATAGCTTTGATCCCTGCTGGGCCTAGCTTCTCTGCCATTTGCATTTGTTGGGCTTGTTGGGCTTCTTGAGCCATTTGTTCGTCGGTCTTAACCAACCCATCAGTCTTAATACCGAGGGATGTAGCACGACGTTTAAAGTATTCTCCGACACTCACATATTGAGCAACGGCTTCAGGGCCTACGATCTGAGCGGCACCAGCTAGGAACATGTCCAGCTTCTGTAGATCGTGACCACGACCAAGGGCTTCTACACCTGTGATGATAACAGGATTGATGATGTCCTTGGGTAGCTTGGGAAGCTTCTTCTTCTTACGCATCACTTCCATGAGGCGATTAACCATAGGCATCTGGAGCTCCACTGAGAGCAACGAGTAAAGACCACCGATAGCGACCTCTAGCTCTTGTCCTAACATGCGTATCTCTTCTGCTGTGACACGCTCTGCGTTACGAACAACACCAGAGGTCAACAGGAAGGCGTGTCCAAGACGCTCTTCGATCTTAACGATGCTCTCTTGGACTACTCGGAAGTCATTGAACTTCTCTAGCTGGAGAACGGACACATCAGCAGCGTTACCTTGAGCGATAGCACCGTTGGGTGATTCAGCAAGTGTCTTAGCGCGAGTTGTGCCGTTGGGGTTGACGAGGAAGAGTACCTTAGCGGCGGCTGCTGAGCCTTCTACAAGAGCTCTTTGGAGGCTCTCAAGGGATTGCAGGTCGCCTAGATACTCTTCAACGTATCCTCGTCCATAGTCCTCACCGTCGATGCGGGAGAAGCGGAGTGGGATAAAGGGGTTCTTGTCTAGTGGGTAGAAGCCTTCACTATCAGGAATAAGGTTGCCGTTGATTTCTTGCCATACCTTCCAGCCCTTCTCCTTGCGGCAAACAGCAGTGAACAGGTTGACGTCGTTGTCAGCTCCTTCACCGTCAGCGTTACCCGCAATGTCTCGCATCTCTTGGGAGAGGGACATATAGGATAGCTGTTCTTTGGTGCAGATGTAGAGAATGTTGCCCATTGGGTCACGCTCTACGCAGTAACGATCTAGGTGGAACACACGCATACCACCCTCTTCGGGAAGGTAGATAAGTGCATTACCAGAAATGATAAGGTGCTTGAGGGCTTCATGGAGAGCAGTGCGATAAGTCTCACGGCTAATCTCGTCCATGACGGACTCTTCGACTTGCTGAAGGGACTTCTCGATCTCAGTCACTAGCTCTGGTGGAGCACCTTCTTGTTCAAGTCCGTGGTTGTCTACGTTGAGACGAAAGAAAGGGGCATTGGGTGGTAGGAGTGCTAGTAGTAATTTAGAAGCGAGGTTGTTCACTCCGCGAGCCCCAATGCCTTGAAAGGGTGTTTCTAGGCGGCTATGTGCGCCGAAGCCTTCCTCAGTCATAATGTAAGGAAGGGTAAGTTTGGAACACTGGCGAGCACGATCTACGTATTGGTATCGCTTACCTTCCAGTTTGGAGTAGAGTGCTTGAGCTGTTTCAGTATTCATATATTTGTTGTAATAAAAAATCCCCGTCCGAACGGTGGGCTTCCTTCTGTTGGGCTTGAATCTAACCGATTGGGGTTAAGGAGCTCTCATGGAACGAACGGGGAATAAAGGGTAGTTAAATGTTATCTTCGATAGTGTCTGGGATTGGGTAGCTGTCAACAACCGTTGCTTCCTCAATCTCGTCTAGGTCATACTCCGAAACATCCAATGCCCACTCGCCGTCAGCAGTAGGAACTGGCTTAGTCAACCAGCGTGTGCCTTTGCCTTCGGTCCAGTAGGTGTAGCCGATGTCCTTGCCTTCTTCGTCTGCACGGTCACAAGCGTCTTTTTCAGTTGGGTAGATTAGATAGGGCATTAGTAGATGTCGTATTGATTGTTAATGTTAGTTTCGATGGCAACACGGTTGGCTGATTGGTCGGAGGGGTAGATGATTAGTTCCTTCATCGCGCCCTTGTAAAAGGACGTAGGAGCAAAGGTATATTGACACCCTAAGCGTAGCTTGCGTCTTGTTGCGTCACTATTGTAAGGAGTAATCATACTAGTATTTTCTGTCCCCAGAACACCATTGAGCGATGCTTGTGCGTCAGTCCCGTTAAGAGTAGCGGAATACACCACGGGGCTAGTGCTTGTAATGTTTAGCCGTGCCCGTGAATTAGTTCCACTTCCTCTGGCTTGTGTGGTAAAGTCCAATCTGTCAGAATACCCATTAGCCCACAAAGCCCAGCCACCATAATTTCCTGTAGAATTTACAATGCTACCTGCTGAAATTGCAAATTCATTTGCGCTTGCGGTTATAGGTTCTAGGACACTGAACAGCGAAAGCTCTGATAAGTTAGCAAGGTCTGAGTTATTGGTCTCTAGGAACGTGCTGACTCCATTTAAGAAGTCTACTTGACCGAGGAATACACCAGCATCAACAATCTTAGGCTGACTTCCAGACACCTGCTGTGTCGCATCATTGCCGTTTCCTGACTGGTCATACCAAGTCTCCACAAAGCCGTCGTTACCAGCACCTACCCAAGCAACTAGAGTCCCATCGAACACCTCTTTAGACTTAAAGTCAGCCTCAGCGTTGTCGCTGGAGCGTCTTACACGGACTACGATAGTGTTCCCAGATGTGCTTGCGCGATCCTTCAGGGATAAAATTAAAGATGAACCTGTAAACTGCTGAATAAAGCTATCAAGGTTAGACTCTTCGGTGCGATCAATGGTGATCTCGGTGCCATCCACTGTAAGAGTGCGAACACCTTCCCTAGTGGTATCAATGGTAATAGTCTGTCCGTCTGCTATAATAGTGCGAACAAGGTCTGGAGCTGTGCGATCGATTGTGACCGTCTCTCCATCTACCTGCATATTCCGAACCCCCAAGACGTCCTCGGTCTTTAGAGTATAAGTTTCACTGCCTCCATCTGCGTGGTTAATCGTGAGGGTTCGGTCTGCCATATTTGTATTTTTAAATTAGTAATTTATATTTGCACCGCTACCAGATGAACCAGTGTTCACTGTAGAGCGACGAACGGTAAGAGCAGAAGTGCCACTCTTCTTAGAGCTTTGGCGATTCTTGAGTGCCTTATTCTCGACCTTCTTAGCCACCTTAGTAGGAGGGGGAGGAGGTGCGGGAGGAGGCACTGGATCGGGGATGTCTGGTTTGGAACACATATTAGTTTATTCTGGGTTGATTATATTTTCGGTTTGAATTTGGTAGTGATGCTTTAAGAAGTTCACCACGGCGCGTTGTCCATAGTGAAAGTTAAGCTGAGGAACACTGTCAGTTGCTGGGAAATCCATGGCTGGAAAGGAGCTCTCTAGGGCGTCTAGGAGCACCTTGTTAATTGCTGGTATTTCTACTTGATTGTCTGTTTCCATCGTTACGGTCGTAGGTATATTTCTACAGGTCGTTAAGTTCCTTCGGGAGCTTACCTTCATCGACCCACTTCTTGGTCTGAGTGAGGCACATAGCGTTCCAGATAATGGCTCCTGAGTGATCCTCCGAGTCGTCTCCCTCCATGAACTGCCAGAGGTGACGATATAGGGAATCCACGTAGCGACTCAGGGGAATCCCTTGTTGCCAGTTATCTCTTCCATACTTGGTAGCACCATCTTCAAACCTCCGAGCGACAGCCCGAAGAGCATCGATAGGAATCAATGATGGATTACCTTTGCCTTCGGAGGCATCTCGGACGGCTCCCGTAGCAAACTCGGAGCGAGCCCCAGAGTCTGGTAGGGTTGGATTAAGGTGTTCGTCTGCTGCTGTGATTACTGATTGCATATTTTTAGTGTGTCGTTTGTTGGCTTGATCGATGTCGTATATTAGTTTGTCAAGTTTGTTAGGCATTTGTAGGCGTCCATAAGTTTACTTCGTGTGTGTCAAAGTCGTAGTCACCATCTTGTAGGATGTGAGATAAACGAGCTGTCAGCAGGGCTTCATCCTCGGAGAACCCTTTGGCTTCGTAGGCGTCCACAACGGTCTGCCAAGTAGATCCGTTCTTCTCTAGGAGTTTCTTAGCGGTCATAGGGCCACAGCCTTTAAGACCTCCAAAGCCATCCGTAGAGTCTCCCATGAGGGACTGGACGAGATGGAAGTGGTCTGCCTCCTCCTTAGAGATCACTCGGAGAACATCCTTGTCGGGATTGTAGAGAGTGATCGGAAGTGTTGCGAAGTCCTTGTCGATGGAGACAGCCACACGGTTCTCAGGGTCTTTGGTAGACCAGATACCGATGGCGTCGTCCGCTTCAATGTTAGGATATAACTCAGAGTCATACTCATCCATCATCCACTCTTTAAGCTCACTCATGCCTAGAGGCTTACGCTTGCCTTTACGGTTAGCCTTGTAGGTGGAACACAGTTGGTGGCGGAACGTGCGACTAGGAGAGAAGAACACCTTAATGTTCTTACTCTTGAGAGCCTTGGTGATACCTGTGATGTGACGGTCTACCTCAGCTTTGGCTTCCGCCATGTTAGTCTGAAGTGTCCACGTGTCATCATCCCAGCGCATCTCCTGCTCAGATGAAGAAGCGGATTTGTAGAGGATGATGTCACCATCGATTAGTAGTAGTTTGTTCTTTGTTTCTTTCATGTGTGTATTAGTTCAGGTTGAATAGTTTTGAGGCGTTCGTTGGCTATGTCAAAATACTTATCGACCTTCTCGACGCCTATGAAGTTACGACCTAGCTGCTTTGCCATCTTGCCAGTTGTTCCAGAGCCTAGGAAAGGATCGAAGACTGTATCACCTTCGTTACTCCAGCTTTTGATATGGTCTGAGGCTAGTTGTTCTGGGAAGGTTGCTGGATGTAAGTAACCCATATCATCTGTGTGGCTCTTATTGCAGCCACTCGAAACATCCCATATATTGAACCTAGACCCATACTCCTTTAGCATATTCTGCTTGTTATGTCGCGCCTGTGTGCCGTCTGGATTTCTGTAATTTCCTTTGATATGTTTTCGGCCATTATACCATTTGTTCTTCCTGTCTTTTAGGCAATTAAAAGTCGGCTTACCCTTGCTAAGAATAAACATATACTCAAAGACGTTGGAGTATCTCGTAGTCTCTGGAAATGACAGCTTACCTTTATTCCATATCATCGTATCGTGCAGATTGAATCCGATCTCCTTCGCATACAGTGCTTGCTTGAAGCTGGTTCCTGTCTCGCTTCCTTGAATAGTAGAATCTCCAACTACCCAGACAACAACTCCACCCTCCTTGGTTACTCGGTATAATCCCTCTAGCACCTGCTTCCAGATACCCTCATTCCACTGTAAGCTACCCTCGTAGGTTCTTAGGTTATCGTAAGGAGGCGATGTAACCGTAAGGTCTACAATTCCCTCCTGCATCTTAGCCATTTCTTCCACGCAATCTCCGTGTATTAGTGTTGTGTGCATACTTGTGTTAGTGTGTTTCTTTCCAATTTGCCCCGACAGAGAACTCTCCATCTAGTGGGCAGTTAAACTTGAGAACCTCTCCAGCTTTCCCTAGAGCGTTACAGAATGTCCTACCGAGTTCGTCGGCGTGCTTAGGGTCACATGAGAACTGAACCTCATCGTGAACATTGGCGTGCATCTCGTAGGGAAGCTTAGCCATCTTTACGAACTCTATGAGTGCTTGCTTCATAACTACGGCACCTGCTGACTGGAGCAGGAGATTCACAGCAGAGTGTGGAGAACGACAAGGCAGAGGGCGTCCATCGATACCTCGGAGAAGACCTTTAGTTTCCAGAGCGTTTGCTACAGCGTCATAGAGCTTCTTGATGGATGGCGTCTTCTTCATAAAGGAAGCCTTGAGAGCTTTACCTTGCTTGGCAGAACCACCAACAATAGAACCAATCTTGGCATCACCTGCGCCATACAAGAAGGCGTAGATAAATGTTTTTGCATCATCACGGGTGGGCAACCCAGCGGCCTTTTGGTTAGCCGTGTGAATGTCACCTTCAAGGATAGTCTTAGCGTATTCCTTGTCACCGAACAGGGCTAGGTAGTGGGCAAGACAGCGCAACTCTAAGCCACTAGCATCAGCACCTACGAGCACCTTGCCCTCTGGAACTGTGAAGCAAGAGCGACACTCGCCACCATAGGGAGCACGAGTAGACGGAACTTGAGCCACGTTCGGATTCCTATGAGTGCATCGCCCAGAGACAGCACCGTTGGTATTCACTGATCCGTGGATACGTCCGTTGCGCTCTAGCTTGAGCCACGCTTGTTTACCCTCAGCCACTTGACCGAGACGCTTGGTGACGAGGAGGTACTCAAGGAGTTTCTCGGATTGGGGTGTTCCGATGTCCTTGAGCACCGCCTCGTTGATTGCTGGTCGTTTGCCCTCGTAGGAGCTAGGCTTCCAGCCATTAGCCATTAGTCGTTCGGCGATCTGGTCACGACTGTTGGGGTTGAACGGGATTGTCTTAACAACAGACTCTCCCTTGGTTATCTCCTTAGCTTTGTAGCCCTTTTCTACCAAGGCTTTCTTGGTGCGGGACTTTGTGCCATCAGGAGCGAGCCACCAGTTACTCTTGGTGACTTCTTCAGTAGGCGCGAATAACTCACGCAATTCTACGTCAAGAGCAGCACGGCGACCCATAAGGGTAGCTGTAAGTTCCTCTGCTGCTTTAACGTCAAAAGGGAATCCGTTCATCTCTTGGATACGGATAGCTTTAGCAAAGGAGTGCTCTAGGTCACACGCTTGCTGGAGGCCACCTAAGCCCTTCTTAAGAAAGAACTCATAGAGAGACTTAGTGACCTCCACATCTTGCACACAATAGTCTTCCATCTCTTGTGACCAAGTAGACCAGTCTTCGGTTTCCCCGTGGTCACTCTTGTTGTTACCGATACGGTAGCCCCAAGCCTTTAAGCTGTGGGAACCGATTAGTTGTTTAGGGAAGTCGTTACGTTTGAAGTCATCGCTACGAACGTC
>Ga0209336_10000869_pt1 | contig 15243 bp, 15 predicted proteins | sample LinPmetageLP32_FD_184042 | JGI IMG/M metagenome (GOLD analysis project Ga0209336, IMG submission 184042) | Marine viral communities from the Pacific Ocean - LP-32 (SPAdes) (version 2) | ecosystem: Environmental > Aquatic > Marine > Oceanic | place: Pacific Ocean | collected 2009-08-23 | reverse complement strand
AAAAAAAATGGCAATAACTAAAGAAACAGAAATAGCAAAAATAGAAGTTGTAGGAATATATACAGCCGTGCAAGTTGCTACTGATACTGTTATCAAAGAGGATAGCGTAGAGATTAGTAGAAGCAGGCACAGACATGTGTTATATCCTGGAACTCTAGATGCTAGTGATAATTTGGTTGTAACTGACATTTCAAGTGAAGACGCAAAAGTTCAATCAGTAGCAAATGCTGTATGGACTGATGCAGTTAAAACAACTTGGAAAAATAAGTTAATAGCAGATAAGAGTTAATAGATGTCATTAGGCCACGGCACTATATCTGAGTTTGCAATAGGCTCTGTAAGAGGAGGAGGCGTACAAAACGTAGGATCTCCTTTTATTAGTGGAGTGTCTTTTGGCGCTAGTGTTACTGATTTAGAGTCTGTAATAGGTACTGCTGTATTTGCAGTTACTACTGCAGGAGCACCAAGCTTTACACTAGGTACTGAAACCGTGACAGCAAGTGCTAATATTAGTCCTACTACAGCAGGACAAATTACTGTAGGATTAGGCGATGAAACTGCCTTTGGTGAGGCGTTTCAAAATATTATTAATTTTAGTGTGGGTACACCTAACTTCTTTATTTGGAATGAAGTTGATGATTCACAAACAGTTACCTGGATTGATGTGGAGCCAGGTTCAACAGATTAGGAGTAAAACATGGCATCAACATACTCAAGTTCCCTTAATTTAGAAATTCAAGCTACAGGTGAAAACTCTGGAACCTGGGGTAATATTACAAACAATAATCTACAAAAAGTAGAATCTGGTATTAAAGGATATGTCTCTGTAGCAGTAGCAAGTACGACGGATGCTTTAACAGCTACAGACGGCACTACCGCAGACGAACAAAGTAACGCAATCATAAAATTAACAGGAACATTGACAGGTAATACTACCATGCAATGTGAAGCCGTAGAGACTTGGTATATTGTTGATAATGCAACAAGTATGAGTACACATACTTTAGGTTTTAAACCTGCAGGTGGTACAGCAACTAATCTTGTAGCAGGATCTAAGCACATACTTTACTCTGACGGTTCTACAATGTTCGATGTCTTGAATGATGCAGGAAATATTAAGGCCAACGGAACATTAACAGTATCAGGTAACACTTCACTAGATGGTGGTACTTTTGTTTTCAATGAATCTAGTGCTGACCTCGACTTTCGCATTGAAGGTAATGGTGATGCAAACTTATTCTTTACAGATGCAGGTAATGATCGTGTAGGTATCAAAACAGCATCTCCTTCTACAGAATTACATGTTGTAGGTGGTATCAAAGCAACAGGTGGTATTGATTTTGATGGGGGTGGATTTGTATTTAACGAATCTAGTGCCTCTGTTGATTTTAGAGCAGAAACAAATACTTTAACACATGCTTTCTTTATTGACGGATCAGCAGATAAAATTGGTTTTGGTACAAGCACACCGGCTAACGCTAGTGTAGAAATTAACCAAGCTAATTCTTCTGGTGCTATCGCTTGTTTGTCTTTAGATCAAGATGATCAAGATCAAGAATTTTTATACTTTGAGGGAACCTCAGCTAGTGATAGTAGTGCCAGTTTATCCTCTTCAACTGCTGAAGCTAGTAGTAAAGCAGGAGCAATAAGAGTCAATATAAATGGAACAGATCGCTGGATCAGATTTTATGAAACAGCAATATAGGAGCTACAATGCCTTTAACAAAACTGCAAATAGCACCTGGTATAGATAAACAAAATACCGAGTATGGTGCAGAAGGACGTTGGGTAGATTGTGATAATGTTCGTTTTAGATATGGACTACCTGAAAAAATTGGAGGTTGGGAAAAAGTAACTAGTGATGCACTCGTTGGTGCAACAAGAGCTATCCTAACTTACTCTGGTCTTGATGGTGTCAAATATGCTATCTATGGCACCAATAAAAAACTTTACGCTTATTCAGAAAATAACTATGCCGACATAACTCCTATTCGTGCTACAGGCACGGGTAACATTACACAATTTGCAACAACAAACGGTAGCACTACAGTTACAGTTACTGACTCTAGTCATGGTGCTTTAATTGGTGACTTTGTAACTATTGCAAGTGTTAGTGGTGCAGTGGGTGGTATTAGTGCAGCTAATCTACAAGGGGAGTTTGAAATACTTACTGTCCCTAATGCTAATACATTTACTATCGAAGCAAAAGCTGCGGCTAGCTCTGATGCTACAGGGGCCACGGCCAACGGAACATATCAAATTAATACAGGATCTGCTGTATCTTTATTTGGTTATGGCTGGGGTGCTGGTACATGGGGAGCATCTACCTGGAACTCTACGAGATCTGGTCTTACTGGTGGACAAGGTGTGCTATTGGAATCTTCTAAATGGGCTTTGGACAACTGGGGTGAAGATGCACTAGCTTTACAATTTAATGGTGGATTGTTTTATTGGGACACTTCTGCAGGATTATCTTCTAATAGAGCAGCAGTAACAAATGTTTCTAACGCACCTACAAAAACTAGATTTATGTTAGTTTCAGGTGATGATAGACACGTCATTTGTTTTGGTACAGAAACAACTATAGGAACCTCATCTACTCAAGATAACATGTTTATAAGATGGTCTGGTCAAGAAGCTGAGAATGTCTGGACACCTACAGCAACTAATACAGCAGGATCAAAAAGATTAGTAGATGGTAATTTTATACAAACTGCGGTTAGATCTAGAGGTGCTGTGTTAATATGGACAGACACTGCTTTGTATCAAATGCAGTTTATTGGTCCACCTTTTACATTTGGATTTAATCAATTAGGATCTGCTTGTGGGTGTATTGGTTTACATGCTGCAGTAGATGTAGGTGGTATATCTTTTTGGATGGGCACTGACTCATTCTTCTTATTTGATGGTGCCGTGCAAAAGATACCTTGCACAGTGCAGGATTACGTTTTTGATGATTTAAATCAAAATGCAAAACAAGACATATTCTGTGCAGCTAACACTGATTATAATGAAGTAATGTGGTTTTACCCTTCTCTTAACTCTACTCAAATTGACAGAGTGGTGGTATTTAATTATGCAGAAAATCTTTGGTATGTAGGAACATTAGCTAGAAGTTCTTGGGCTGATAGAGGTACATATGATAATCCTTATGCGGCTGAGTTTGAGGCTTCTGATACAACTGCAACTATTTCTACAATTACAGGACTAAAAGCAGGTAGAACTTTTATCTATGCTCATGAAGTAGGATCTAATGATGATGGAGCTGCTATGTCAGCACATATAGAATCAGGTGACGTAGACATTGCAGACGGTGATCAATTTATGTCTATTGGTAGAATTATACCAGACTTTAAAGGACAGTCAGGCACAGTAGATTTAACGATTAAAACTAGACCTTATCCTACAGCAACACAAACTACACATGGATCTTTTAATATTACAACATCAACAACTAAGAAAGATACAAGAATTAGAGGAAGACAAGTTGCAGTTAGAGTTGCTAGTGATGCAGTAGATGATAACTGGAGATATGGCACACTTAGATTAGATATAAAACCTGATGGTATGAGAGGCAAGTAATGTCAAAAATACAAATACCTAGATTACCTCAAGCATCAAAAGAATACAGTCAACAACAACAAAATACTTTAATACAAACATTAGAACAGTTAATATTTTTGTTGAACAACACCTATACACCAGAAACATTACGTGATGACGAAGAAAGAGTAACTTGGTTTTTATCTTAAATGGCTAATACATATACAAATTATAAAGCAGTTTTAGCAAACACAAATTTGACAACACTGTATACAGTACCAGCAGAAACAACTGCTATCATAAAATCAATACATGTGGCAAACGTAGATGCTTCTAATGATTGTGAAATATCTTTGTTTTTAGTGGATACTGATAGCACTAGTTTTACTTTACAAAAGAGTAGAGATATAGAAAAAGGCACTACACAGGAGCTATTAGCTGCTGGTAATAGTAGTCAGTTTTCCTCAGATTCTCATACTTCTTCTGCTACACCATTAGTAGCAAAGGAGTCAGAAATAGTTAAAATACAAGCTGAAAACGCTAACGATTTGCATGTTGTACTTAGCGTTTTAGAGATAACATAAATATTGCAAGGAGCATAAAAAATGGGTATAAATGAAGATACTATCGTGGTTGCTGGGAAAACAATCCCTAAGATAGATGTGGAAACACAGACAACTATCAAACACGCCAAAACAGGAAAAGTCTACGCTTCAGAAGATGAAGCAGTCAAAGATGTTCAAGATCCTGCCACCGACACAACTGAAAAAGACATACAAAAAGATGTCGCAATTAAAGTAAACAAAATGCCGGATATATTCGGGGGAACAAGTTAAAACATGAATTATAGCATGCAACAATCAGAACCTAGAGGGTTGGAGTCATTTCAACACGAGGTTTCTAAAATTGCAGATTTAGGCAGATACGAGGACGCATATATCGCACACGTTGCCGAAGGTGAAACTGTTGTGCCTATGGAAGTTCTTGATTCTAATCCTAGACTCAAAGCAATGTTGTTCAATCAAATGCTAGACATGGGTATTAACCCTGAAAGATATATTGTTGGTAATAATTTTAACTCAATCAATCCTGTTACAGGACAACCTGAGTTTTTCTTAAAAAAGATTTTTAAAGGTGCTAAGAAAGCACTAAAAAGTATTGCACCCTACGCTGGTACTATTGCTGGTATCTTTGGTGCAGGTCCTGTGTACTCTGCACTGATAGGTGCAGGCGTTCCTTTACTAACTGGTGGAGATGCTGGTGAAGTAATATCTGGGGGTATTGGAGGTTATGGAGCTGGTAAAGCTTTTGGTACTGCGGGTTATGCAAAAGGTTTGCCAGGTGCAGATTTATTTGGTGAAAATCCTTATGCTTTTACTTCTAAAGAGGGTATATTTAATCAGTTAGGACAAAATTTAGGTTTTGGAGCTGCAAGCACAGAAATAAACCCAGCTCAAGCACAATTATTAGGAGATCCTACTTTAGCGGGAGAGCAATTAAGTTCTTTGGGATCAGAGCAAATGCAACTTTTAACAAAATCTGGAGGAGCTGATATAGTAGGAGGTAAATTAGTAAATCCTGCTGCAAAAGCTGGATTTGATTCATATGCAAATACAGCAGCATTACTTGGACCACCGCTCATAGAAGCAGCAACACCAGAGGAAGAGCCTAGTATCATGGACGATGAGAGTTTTACAAGTCTATATCCAAGAAATCCATACTACGGTCAGTTTGGTAATCGTTATCCAGAAAACTATCAAATGTCTTTTGCAGCTGATGGTGGTATAATGGACTTAGAGTATATGGATAAATATGCTATGGGTGGAGAGTTTCCAAGAAAGCAAGGTCAAATCTCAGGACCTGGTGGACCTAAAGATGATTTAGTTCCTGCAATGCTGAGTGATGGAGAGTTTGTAATGACTGCAAAAGCAGTAGACAATGCTGGCGGACCACGGGCCATGTACAATTTAATGAACAGATTAGACCCTGATTCATCAACAGGAATGGGAGTAGCATAATGGCTGAAGAGATAGTAACGTATAATAGACTGGCACCTTACATTGAGGAAAGAGGTAAACAGCTATTAACATCAACATTTGGAGATCCCAACGCTGTTAAACAGACGGGTGAGTCGGAAGCAGATTTTCAAGCAAGAAAATTAGGTAGAGCTGGAATACCTCAACCTATAGCAGGTTTTCAAGTAGCAGGATTAGACCCCGCTCAACAACAAGCCATGGGTATGGCACAACAAGGTATTGGTCAATATCAACCTTTCTTAGATCAAGCGGGACAAAGTATAGGTGAAGGTATACAAGCTACAAGAGGTGCAGCTAGAATGTTTGCTCCAACTGCAGAGGGTATACAGGCTTACATGGATCCTTATCAACAATCAGTAACACAAGATGCTTTAGCAGAATTAGATAGACAAGCAAAATTACAACAGCAAGGCGTAGATGCACAAGCTGTCGGTGCAGGAGCCTTTGGTACAGAACGTTCTGGTATACAAAACGCTGAGATGGCAAGAAATCTACAAGACATTAAATCAAGACGTATCTTTGAAGATTTATCAAGAAATTTCCAACAAGCACAGCAAACAGCACAGCAATCCTTTGAGTCACAACAAGGCAGACAGTTCAATGTTGGTCAGCAATTAGCAGCCATTGGTGGTCAACAAGCTGGACTAGGACAATTACAGCAAGGATTGTATGGTCAAGATGTTGCACAATTGCAACAAGCAGGAGCTTTATCTCAACAACAAAGACAAAATGTATTTGATGCACAAAGAGCCACACAGCAATTAGCATCACAAGAACCTTTCCAAAGATTGTCATTTGCCTCTGGTATACTAACAGGTACACCTGCGTCACAAATGTCAGTTCAACAACAACCTTCAACTAGTCCGTTAATGCAAGTTGCAGGACTAGGGATCATGGGCCTCGGAGCATACAAAGGATTAAATATAGGTAACCCTGTAGGATAAATATGAGCGTACTGAATAGAAAAATGTTTCAGAAGGTAGCCAAGCTCAAACATGGCGGTAATCCTTATATAGACCACGAAACAGGTCAGATTATACCTAGCGTGACTGGTGTGCCAGGAGGTATGAATGCAGTTGATACTAGTATTTATTAAACAGGTCAATATATGCAAAGCGATCCTGCTCCTGCTCCTACTATGTCTAATCAAATGCAAGGCATTGTAGCAGGATTAAACGAATTTCAACCCATAGCAAATCAATTTGCACAAGAACTTTTTCCTGAAAAAACAGCAGAAGAGTATGCTAAAGAAGCGGCACTATTATATCAGACAGATTATGGTGCAGAAAGAGCAGCTATTGAAACGCAAAAAGAAGCTGATGTAGCATCTTCTTTAATTAATTTTGGTGCTAGATTATTAACAGGCAGGGGCAAAGCCTTGGATGTGTTGGGTCAAGCAGTTCAACAAACATTACCAGAATTTAGTGCAGCAAGAAGAACCACCAGAAAAGAAGAAGCCGCGGTTACTACTGCTGAAAAAGCTATAGAAGCACAGAAACGTACATACGCACTTACAAAAGAACAAGAAGATAAAGTTGCTCGTGCTAATATTATGAGTCAGGCTATGTTTAATAACTTAGGATTCTTTCAAGAACTTGAAAAACAAAAAAAATCAAATCAATTAAGTCTTGATTCTACATTCAAGTTAGTAACAGATAATGCTACTAATCTTAACACAGAGATTACCTTAGGTGCATATTTAAAGGATTTAGAGCTACCAGAAGAACAAAGAAAGTTTAGTGTTGCAAAAGACTATGCACAACCTTTTATAGCATACGATAACATTTTAAAAGAAAACAGATTTTTTTCAACTTATGAAGAATTTGCTGTAGCCAATAATCAAGAGCCTAGTCGATATGGAGACAAGCAAGATTTCAGAGCAAAGGATTGGAAAAAAGTAATTAACTTAGACACAGGTAAAACAGAATTTGTTGAGAATGAAAACCTAAAACCAAATAAACAAGTGCCAATAGACAGTTTTGATTATATTCAAGTACAAGACAAAAACACAAAGCAACTTGTTTATCACAATAAAAATATACCATTAGATACAACTAAATATGAGCCAAAACAAGAGCCTGTAAATTTATTTAAAGATTTTGTAATGGGTAGTTTTACACATCCAGCAACAGGAGAGTATGGTAATTGGCAGATGAAAGAAATGAAAGATGGTAGTTATCAAATACCTTCATTAGATGGTGACGGTAATGTTATATTACAAGCCAACGGTAATCCTGTATGGACTACCATAGGCACAGGCCTTAAAGATTTAACAGTAAATGATAAAGTATCAATGACTGCTGAAGATGTGTTGCCTAGAAAAGCATTGACTGAAATGTTTGGTACAATACAGCTTTACGATAGAAATATTAGAAGTATTGAAAAAGTTATAGAAACTTTAATTGCAGATCGTTCATTAGCTGGTTTACCTGGATTAGTTCAAGATATTAAACAAAGAGGTTTAGGTATGATAGCTGATATGTTTGCAGCTGAAGATCAGATATCTTTATTTCAACAAACACTACAAAATGTAAACGATAATTTTTTTGACGGTCAAATAGAAACCTCTGAAGGATCAGGTGAATTTGTAAGTATTGATGCTTTATTTGATGAAAATAATAAAGACTCACAACAATTCTGGGGTGAATTTAAACCTGAACTTGCTGAAAACAGAGTTCGTATTAATGCTATCGCCTACGCACTAGCTAGAGCTAGAAAAGATACAGGTCGTTTAAACTTGGACGATATTCAAAGAGCATACGAAAGTTTAAAAGTAACAGGTCCAATTGACGCTAAATCAATTATATCTGCTTTAGGAACAGTTAGAGAAGAATTAAGATTAGCCAACAACGATATAAAAGTATTATATAAAATGAATAAAGGACAGTTTCCAGATGGTTATATTTCTGTTGGTGAAATGAACCCTAACAAATCTACTAGCGCTGCTTATGATCCTGAATCAGGACAATTTACTGACATAATATTCTCAGAGGATATGGATTAATGGTTGATAAATATTTAAGATCAGACTCTCCAGCCTCTAAGTTTGAGTACAATTCAAAATATACTGCTCCTATCAAAGAAGAGTACAAAAAATGGTTAAAGAAAAACCACCCTGATGAATACTACGATAAGTTTGGAGGTAAAAAGCCTTTTAGTAAATTATCGAAATTTGCAAAAATAAGTAAGGTGGGTGGTTACGTTGGATTAGCTAGTATGATGTATGAATTTGCTAAAGAGGTACTAGACGTAACAGGTGATATTCCCGATGACATGATGGAAAGAGAGCAAATTAGGAGACAAATGTTAATGGATAACGTCCCTCAAATAGTAATAGATGAAAAAGGCAATCAAATTTTAAAACATCCAGATCCAAAAAGTTTAAAGGATCATCTCCCTTACAAAAAATACATAAGTAAAACACCAAATGCACCTGGATCAGGTGACGAAGCAGTAGGAGTAGATTTTGTTTGGGTAGATCCTTATCAAGAAATGTTTCCTATAGATACAGAAGGATATGAATTAAGTAAATTTGGATGGACTAAGAAAACAGATAAATCATTTTTAAAAAATCAAGTCGACATAACTGTTAGAGATGCAAAAGCACTTTATGGTTTTATACCGCCTGAAATAAAAGAAGTTGGAAAAAACGTGGTATCATTAGTTACAGGTAAACCAGAAATGATGGAGAAAAAATAATGGCTGAACCAGGCATATTTAGTTTAAAAGAATATTCACCTAACACTAATATTCAAAAGACTTTTGAAATACCTGAAGATGTTCTAGTAAACATTTTTGGTGAAAATGACATTAAAATACAAGTACCTGATATTAATAGTTTTTTAAATAAGAGTGATCAAGGAACACAAAAATTTGAAGATGATAAAAAACTATTATTGGATTTAATTAATAATATTAGATCACAAAATGGTTTGGAGAAGCAACCTGTAGAAACTCTTACAGAAGCTCAACAAGAAGAACTAAGATTAATGATTCAAAATCAAAAAGAACAAGAACAGTTAAAAGCTTATATAGAAGATCCTTTAAAAGAAAAAAATAGAGCATGGAGAGAGAAATTAGAAGCTGATAAAAGAAACTGGGCAACTTTTTTACCTAAAAGTACGTTTGTTGGAGGTAAGGGTAGAGAGGATTTTAGTTTGGGTGTTGATGAAGTATTAAATTATTTTGGTGATAGTTTTATGGGCTTACAAAATACTACTATGAGGTTATATCCAGAAGTAAATAAACAAAATGTAAGTATTGCTGGAGACTTTTTAAGCTTATTGCCGTTATATTTTGCAGACAGAAATAAGTTATTAAAAGGATTAGTCGATCCTAAAAATAATCCAGTTGCTTCAGGTACAGTTGCGGCCACTGCTGGTTTAGGTGCATACACAGCAGCTACAGCTTATGACGGACTTAATGCTCATATAAGAGAATTAGAAGGGTTACCTAATCCTGAGTTGTCTACTGACCCTAGGGTAGAAAGATTAATACATGCAAGAAATTCCATGATATTTAGTGGAGGAGCCGCTGCACTTGATCCTGTTTTTAAAATGATGAAAGGTCTTGCACGTTGGACTTATGGTGTACAGAAAGGCACTAATGCAGAATATCTAGCACAATTAGCCATAGAACAGAACATACCTTTTGGTATTTCCAACGTTACAGAGAGATCTTGGGCAAAATGGTTTGGTAAAGTTGTTGGTGTATTCCCTTTGATTGGTACAGATCTACGTGCTAACAGAGCAAATATTTTATGGTACAGTGATAAAAGAGTTATGGAGAGCCTCAATGAGTTAGCTCCTATGGCTACTGTTATGGATGCGGGTGCGTTACTCACTGATGCCGCTCAAAAGAAGTTTGATAAGTTTGCAGGATTATCTGCTTTTATGTATGATGATTTTGCAGCTAAAGCAAAAGCTTTAGATGATGCAATACCACCTGCAGTTAATCAATATGGTCAATCCGTAACACAAGGTTACATACCTACGTTTAGAGTAAAAGCATTAGCTAATAATTACATAGAAGATCTAGGTAGAGGTAAAATTAATTTAACAGGATCAAACGCATTTATACCTGGGCAACCACAAACTTTAGGAGGATTTGAAGACTTAACCTCTTTTGAAAATTTACTTTTATCAATGAGTGCTCTTCCTGATTATTTAAACGCCATGCAGTTTAGAGCATTACAAAAGCAATTTAATCAAGCATGGGGAGAATATTCATCTAAGTTTGGAGTGAAACAAGTAGATGATATGGCTACACAAGCAAGACATTTTAAAAAATCTATGGAACAAGGTTTTAATGACACTAACGAGTGGCGAGTAATCAGAGGACAGGGGGGTGAGTCTGATCCTGTTATTATGGAACAAATGGCTGGAGTAAAATCATCGCTAGTAAGAGCAAACGAAATATTTGGTTTTGGTGCTAATACATATAAAACTCCTGTAGCTAAAATGTTTCAACAAGTTGATCAAAACATGTTCTTACAAGGTAGTTTACCTATGGAAGGGTATATATATCCTGATCAATTAGCTAATACAGTTTTTGATGCTTTCTTTAGAAATCCTAGTGCGATGGCTTTAAAAGATCTATCTGATATTGTAACAAGAAACAAAGCGAGTCCTAGTAAAGATCCTTATAATGTTGCCGCAAGAGCTTTCATAGGAGATACTTGGGAAAACTCAAGTAAAGCTATTGCTTACAATCAAAAAACAGGAGCGGTTGAATTTGGTAAAGCTGATTTAACTCAAAGAGTAAATCTCACTGGTGGTGGAGAATTTGGCATTACTTTTAATCAAAAAGATATTGTAACTGTTAATGTTTTTGATCCATCCACATTTAGAGCAAGATTAGGATTAGATTCTAATCAAGGTCAACAATTTATGGTTGAGTTATATGCTAATACATTAGGAAAAAATGGAGAAAAATTAGGACTATCTAATGGTAAAGCTGCTGTTAAAGATTTAATGAATTTACTGAAAATAGCTGAAATTGGATATGCAAATAAAATTGCAGAGACATCACAGTTCGTAGCTAGAAGAGCAGGTCTTGCTGGTATATCCGGTATTACGGGTGCGTTCGTAGCAACTGCAGGAGGAATGAGTCCTTTAACTGGAGTAGGTATTGCTCTATTAGCGAAATATCAAGCAAGAATTTTATCCAGTCCAGAGCACTTAAAGGCAATGGTTACAACTATTGATGATACAATAGATAAAAAAATAAGAAGAGCAAATTATGCTAAATTAGTTAGATTTATATATGATGACCCTGCTAAAGTTCCAGAAGGACTTGATTTTGATGATCCAGAAGCAATGATGCAATACATATTTACAAACGAATTTACTAGATCTTCTGAACCTGAAGAAGGTCCTCCGATAGAAGAAACTACTGTTGATAGTCCTCCTGTAGGTTCAGTAGATATTCCTAAACAAACATCAAGTAACAACATGTCTAATGAGCTTATAACTAAACCTAAAACAAATTTTGCAGCAAGTAATGTATCTAATCCTTTCAGACCTGTAGGCGGTAGTATGTCACCTGCTAAACGTGCAGCTCTGGCCAGTGGTGATTTATACGGAGCCATTGCAACTGCTAAAAGAGGTGGTACTATAAATAAAAAAGGCATCATGTACTTTGCAGGAAGGAGGAGACCATAATGACAAAAAAATCTTTTGCAGAACGAAAAAAAGCTTTTGAGAGATTTACTGGTAGAGGAGGTAAAAAAAAGTCTAGTGTAAAAGCCAGTACATCGGGTGGAAATAAAGGTGGAGGAAATAAAAACTCTAATAAAAAAATTAACCCTCCTAGTCGAGAAGAAATAGATAGAAGGGTTGAAGAAGCAAGTAATCTTAAAGAAACAGAAGTTTCAACTAGTTCTGGAGCAAGAGATTTATTTGATAAAGCAACGGCATTTAGAGAAAATGTAAAAGATAGAGAAGATACTCCACTTGATCCTACAAAAATTGATAATACACCTACTGCTGATGAAATTTCTAAAGCTTTAAAAGATGCAGCTTTTTATGGATTCTTAACAAAAACATTAACAGGAAAAGATCTAGCTTATGCAGATGTTTTAAAAAGAGCGGGTATTGATCCAAAAGGGTTGCGTACAGCGTCTTTAGATAGAAACACTTTAAATGATTATATCATGGGAGGCTTACAAAAAAATTATGCTTCGCAAAGACCTGGTGCACCAGGTGGATTGAATGTTGAAGGACAATTTGAAAGAAACCCTGATGGAACTATTAAAGATTTAAGGAGCAGTTTTGCTTCTCCTTCTTTAGATGATTCAGCATTGGGAGGGTTTATGAAATACAGTACTCCTGTAGGAATCATGAATTTTCTTGCAGGTGGTAGTGGAGATTATGGTTCCATGAAAACTTATGCTAAAGAAGTGTTAGGGCTTTCAGATGATCAAGCCTCTAATTATGCTTTGACCGCAGTAAACAGTCCAGAATTTTTTAGATCTTTTGATAGTGACCCTCTTCTAAAAGCACAAACTGCCCTACAACAACCTGGTCTAGGTATACTAGACACTGTATTTGGTACGGAAAACAGAAACCAACCTAGTAATCCTTGTCAACCAGGCTATGAATTAGTGGATGGAGTATGTCAACCTATAGCAGGAAGTGGTGAAGGTGGTGATGGAGCCACGGACCCCGGAACAGATCCTACTTACACACCTCCTCCACAAAACTACTTTACATTCTTTGATCCCGATATGGGTAAATACAGATCAGGTACGTACGATGAGTATCTAAGATACGTGACTGCCAAAGATGGTGGTATTATACAATTACAAGAAGGTGGAACACCGCCTAACGCACCAGGTGGAGTTTTACCACAAGGACGTAAAGAACAATTAGAAGATTTATTTAAAGCAAGAAGAGAGATACAAAATCTAGATACTCCTACTGATAGTGAAAGAAAAGGATCAAGTATGATCATGGCAGAAATAGATGATAGAGCCAAGGATATTTCCGACATATCAAAAGAAGGTATTATGATGGCTATGAGAGATCAGCCAGCAAAAGATTTATTTGCAGCTAATAATCCTGACATAGGTCCAGCGTTAAGAGATGAGTTAAGTATGATGGGTAAGGTAAAAGATTCAGGTTTATCTTTACTTATGGAAGCATTAAGAAAATCAGATATAACTGAGGGTTCAGCTAATCAATTTATAGAAGAAGCATTAAATAATTTTGTAGCTGCGGGTATCATTCCACCAAACACATCTTATGATCAACTCACAGATCCTTTTAAAGATTTAGTAACTAGAGAAGCTTCTATGATAGCTAACTCTATGGCAAAAAATATAAGTTATCTTCAGGGTGAGGATATGGAAAGTATGCAAATGAAAGACAGATCTTTTCCAATGATTAGAAATGAAGGACCTATATCAAGTGAACCTAATATTACCTCTATGCCTACAGCCGATAGAGTATTACCTGGATCTACAATAGAAGAAGTAGAACTACCTGCTAGAATACTTAGAGGTAAAGATCCAAACGATTATATGGTTATGCCTCCTTCACAAATTAATAATCAAGCTGACATGTACAACGTAGCAGACGGTGGTATTATAGGTTTGAAAGACGGTGGCATGAATGATATGATGGAAGCTGACAGTTTAATGTTTAAGGATCCTTCTGACGAAGGAGAATGGGAATATAATGTTTAATTTTAACACAAAGGATATGTTATGGTTAGCAGGGCTAGTTCTTAGCTTTGGTGTTACTTGGGGTATGTGGAGTGAAAGATTGAATGCTGTAGAACAAAAAGCAAATAGTGTTGCAGAAATGCAACAAGATATCGCTGTCATCAAGGTACAATTACAGTCCATGGACGACAAAATGGCTTGGATGGAAGAGTTTTTAATTAAGAATTATAAGGAGTTTTAGAATGGAATTAGATATGCCTAGACTTTTGAAGTCAGTGCGTGATCATGAAGGTTATAGGGATCAGGTGTACTTGGATTCTTTATCCAAAAGAACTGTGGGAGTAGGCCACCTCTGCGTAGAAGAATTTTGGGAAGATGATAAGAAATATTCAGAAAAGTTTTTAATGGAAATATTAGAAAAAGACCTAGAAAACGCCATATCTGGAGCAGAAGAGTTATTAAAAGAGTGCAATTTGCCTTCTTTAGCTAATGAAATCGTAGTAGAGATGGTTTTTCAACTGGGAAAAACAGGGGTCTCTAAGTTCCGTAATTTTTTAGCTGCTTTACAGGGGGATTCCCCTCAGTGGTTGAAAGCAAGCGAGGAGATGTTGGACTCACGTTGGGCAAAACAAACGCCTAATCGTGCGAAAGGCATGAGTGAAGTAATAGCTAGTTTAGCATAAGGGGGATGTATCATGTGTGAATATTGTGGTGGCGAATGCATTTGTAGATGAAACAACTATTAATAATATTAGCTTTATTTACGTCTGTAGCAATAGTTACAGACGTAAAAGCAAACACAAATACCGTGTCGTCAACAGTTTTAAACAACTCGCCTGCAACGGCTAATGCACCGACTGTCCTCAACTCAAATTCTGATATTTGCAAAATCGGAATTGGCGGAAGTGTGCAAAATAATATTTTAGGAGTGGCTACAGGTTACGTCATCACAGATGAATTTTGTGAGCGTGTTCGCACAAGTCGTGCATTATATTCCTA
>Ga0209336_10000867_pt1 | contig 15247 bp, 20 predicted proteins | sample LinPmetageLP32_FD_184042 | JGI IMG/M metagenome (GOLD analysis project Ga0209336, IMG submission 184042) | Marine viral communities from the Pacific Ocean - LP-32 (SPAdes) (version 2) | ecosystem: Environmental > Aquatic > Marine > Oceanic | place: Pacific Ocean | collected 2009-08-23 | reverse complement strand
CACTCGATATCTTGCATGCATAACTCAATTGATTTAGTAGGAAACTAGATATGGCTAGACCAAAGAAACCAACAAAAGTAAAAGAGCTTCAGGGTACATTGCAACCTTGTCGAACTGAAAAAAATGAAATGAAAGTTTCGGAAATTATTTCTATGCCAAGTGCTCCCGATTTTTTAAACGAGCAAGGCGCAAAGGAATGGGAGCTGGTGACAAACGAATTAGCGAATATTAAAATGCTTCACCTAACCGATCTATCTGTTTTGGCAGCTTACTGCAATGAGATGGGAACTTACAATGCCATTGCTCAAGAGATGGGTGGCAATTATACCGAAAGGACTTATGACAAAGACGGCAAATTGAGAGCTTCAAAGATTGCCCCTAAATATAAAGTGATGCAAGCGGCTCTTCAAAATGCGCTCAAAATTGCTACGCAATTTGGATTCACTCCTTCATCAAGAGGCTCACTTAGTATGCCTGAACAGGACAAAGAGAAAACAGATGATTTTAATTTCTTTGACTAATGGATTTAAAAAAGATTCACAATAGAGATTGCTTGGAAGCAATGAGAGAGATGAATGACAATGAATTTGATTTAGCTATTGTAGACCCACCGTATGGATTAAATTACGAAAGTAGAGTTTTTAAAGATGGTAAAAAATGGGATAGTAATATTCCATCAAAACAATATTTTAATGAGTTAAAAAGAGTATCTAAAAATCAGATTATTTGGGGTGGGAACTTCTTTCTTGATTATTTAGGCGCTACAAAATCAATGATTGTTTGGGATAAAAAAGACACTGCAAGAAACGGACTCTGGAAGTCCGAACTTGCTTGGTGCAGTACCGACAAAGGAAGTTATATTTTTAGACACAAACAGATTGGAAACAGAGGGTTTTATATTGTAGAGTGTGAAAGAATACACCCAACACAAAAACCAGTTAAACTATACGAGTGGCTGTTGATGAACTATGCAAACGATGGAGATAAGATTCTTGATACCCATCTCGGATCTGGCTCAATCGCTATTGCTTGTCACAATCTTGGTTTCGATTTAACTGGCTACGAGCTTGATGAAAATTATTACAACAACGCAATCAAGAGAATCAAAAACCATCAAGCTCAACTTCGCATCTTATGAAAATCAAGGAATGCGATAAGTTTTACTTTGATGAAAAGGCGGCCAATAGAGTTGTGACTTTTATTGAGCGACACATCAAGCACATCAAGGGAGAGCTTGGCGGCACTCCGTTTCTACTTGAGCCATTCCAAAAGAAAATAGTGCGTGACCTATTCGGCTGGAAATACAAAGAAACAAATCTCAGGAGATTCCGAACGGCCTATATCTGTTTACCAAGAAAGAACGGAAAGAGTACACTCATTTCTGGAATTGCGCTTTATATGATGCTGGCCGATGGAGAGCCAAGTGCTGAAGCATATATATGTGCTGGAGACAGATCTCAGGCTGGTATAATATTTGAGATTGCCTCTGGCATGGTGCAAGCTGATAGCCAATTAAATAAGAATCTTAAAGTATTTAAAAATTCAATCATTCACGAAAAAACCAATTCATCTTTTAAGGCATTAAGTAGTGAAGCGAGTTCGAAGTTTGGATACAACGCTAGTTTCATTTGTATGGATGAGTTCTTTGTTCAGAAAGATGCTAGCTTGTGGGATGCGCTTACAACCTCGGTAGGTTCAAGAAGGCAACCTCTCACCATTGCCATTACAACAGCTGGATTCAATAGAGAATCTATTTGTTATAAAACGGAAGAATACGGAAGGAAAGTTTCTGAGGAAATTATTGATGATGATTCGTTCTATTATGTAAAATATTATTGTGATTTAGATACTGACTGGACCAGTGAAGAGGCATTGCGAATGGCGAATCCTGGGCTTGAGAGTGGTGTTGTTAAATTAGACTATCTTAAAAGAGAGCAAGAGAAAGCTGTCAAGCTACCGAGCTATGAGAACACCTTTCGTATGTTACATCTTAATCAATGGATGAGTTCAGCAAGCAAGTGGTTGAGTGATTCGCAATGGATGGCTTGCGACAAAGGCCCAATTAACTTAGAAGATTATAGAGGCATGACAGCCTATGCTGGTTTAGACCTTGCCAGCGTTCGTGATATCAGTGCATTTGTTATCATCATTCCTGAAGATGATAGGTTCACTGTGATACCTTATTTCTTTGCACCAAAAGAAAACGCATACATAAGAAGTAGGCGCGACCAGGTAGATTACATCGGATGGAGCAAAGAAGAATCAACTGGCCTAGAATTAACAGAGGGCGATGTAACCGATTATAATTACATTAAAAAAAGAATACAAGATGTTGCTGAAGTAGTAAATATTAAATCCATAGCCTATGACCGTTGGAATAGTTCCCAGCTTATTCTAGACATTTCAGCGGTCGGATTACCTTGCGAGCCTTACGGCCAGGGCTTTGCTAGCATGTCTGCTCCATGTAAACAGCTCGAACTCATGGTGTTAGGTAAACAAATAAATCATGGTGGAAATAAAGTGTTGAGGTGGATGTGCTCCAACTTAGTCATGAAAACAGATGAATCTGCAAATATCAAAATGGACAAAAGCAAGAGCTCCGAAAAGATTGATGGGATGGTTAGTTTATGCATGGCCTTGGGGTCTTATATGAATAATGATCACACCGATTCAAGCTACTCAGACAAAGGAATTACATTCATTTAGAAACGGAAGAAAAACTTATCTTTGTAGTATAAAACCTACCTATGGGATTACTTGACTTTTTCCGTTCTGAGAAACGGGATAATGGCCAAAACTTTTTACGAGCGCATTCACTTGGCAACTTTGGAGCAAACACTGGGGTCGCTGTTACTAAAGAATCTTCACTTAGCTTTTCAGCTGTTTACGCTTGTGTGCGTTTAATATCAGAAACAATTGCATCCCTTCCTATCAATGTTTTTATGGAGGAGGCTGATGGCGATAGAATATCACAAAGAACACATCCAGTCTATAAGCTCTTAGCAAAGAAGCCTAACAACTACATGACCCCCTACACGTTCAAAGAGGTTATTCTTACCAACTTACTACTAGAAGGGAATGCTTATTTTTTAATAATTCGCGATGGCTCTGCACGCCCGATAGAATTGATATGCATCCAACCCGATCAAGTTGAGGTCTATAAGCATGAGGGGGATTTATATTATAAGTTAAAAGAAGTAAAAGAAACTGTAATGAAGGATGATATGCTTCATTTTGTAGGTTTATCTTTTGACGGATTAAAAGGTAAAAGCGTATTAAACTCACAGCGAGCAACCATAGGAACTTCGATTGCTGCAAATGATACGGCTGGAAGCGTGTTGGGTAACACTACTCAAGTGGGTGGTGTTATTAAACACCCTGGAAAACTAAGTGCTGAAGCGATTGAGAGACTCAGAACTTCTTGGAATAATTCCTATCAAGGTTCTTTTGCAGCTGGAAAAACTGCTATCCTTGAGGAGGGAATGTCTTTTGAACCCACACGAATCAACGCACAAGATAAGCAACTGCTAGAATCTAGAAGATTTCAGATTGAAGAAATTGCTCGGATATTCAAAGTTCCATTATCATTAATCGGCCATCTTGAACGAGCCGCTAACTATTCAAGTATTGAAGCGTTATCAATTGACTTTGTTAGATACACTTTGACTCCTTATCTTGTTAATCTAGAAGAGGAATTTAATAGAAAACTATTCAGAGAAAACGAGCAAGCCAATCATTATGTTAAAATCAATGTTTCTGGTTTAATGAGAGGGGATTCAAATGCTAGAGCTAATTTCTATAAGCAAATGATTGACATGGGTGTGATGTCTATCAATGAAGTTCGACAATTAGAAAATATGAATAGAATTGAGAATGGTGATACACACTACTTCCCAATGAATTACGCTCCTATTGGAGAAACAAAAGAAGAGGATGCCGATACCGACTCCTAACGAAAACGAAACAAATGAAGATTTTGTTGACCGATGTATGATAGATGATACAATGGTAAACGAATATGATGATGATCAAAGGCTTGCTATTTGCATTGCTCAGATTGAAGAGGAAAGAGCGGTGAGTGATATTGATTTAACACCCACGCAAGGAATGATTGAAGAGGCTGAGAAGGCTTTGGAATGGAGGAAAGAGTTTGATAGAGGTGGAACGGATATAGGAGTTAGAACTGCAAACGCTATAATAGAAAATAAAATAACTCCTGAGAGAGTTAAAAGAATGTTTAGCTATTTGAGTCGACATGAAGTCGATAAAAAAGCTGAAGGATTTAACGCTGGTGAAGATGGTTATCCGTCAGCGGGCCGCATAGCTTGGGGGCTTTGGGGCGGGGATTTTGCCTTTACATGGTCAGAGAACAAAGCAAAAAAAATTAAGATGGAAGAGAACAAAGATTTGGAGAACGCTCCACAAGAAATGAGAAGAACACCAGAAACGGAAGTAAGAACATTCACAATCGAGAATCTTGAGTTTAGAGCTGAAGATGATGAAAATGTTGTTATCGGCTATGGTAGCGTTTTTAATAGCTTATCAAACGAGCTTGGGGGATTTAAAGAAATCATTGCTCCAGGAGCTTTTGACGGTAGATTAGAAGATGATGTAAGATTCCTTTTTAATCATGATCCTAATATGCTACTAGCAAGAAGCACAAACGGAACTTTGAAAATGTCTATTGATGAAGTTGGTTTGAGATATGAAGCTGCTATCCCTGACACATCTGTTGGAAGAGATATCATAACGCTATTAAAAAATAATACTTTAAGTGAAAATAGCTTTGCATTTGTAGTTGAAGATGATTCTTGGGAGGTCAAAGAAGGTCAAAATATCAGAACAATCAACAAGGTTTCTATGTTAGCGGATATTTCGCTCGTATCGTATCCCGCCTATTCTAGTGCTAAAACTGTTGCACTTCGTTCAATGGAAGCATGGCAAAAAGAAAATGAAGAAAAGATATTGCAAGAAAACCTAACGAAAGAGAAGGAAGAAAGAGAGAAGGAAGAAGTGGATTTAACAAAACGCTCTCTCGCTGAGCTGCGTTTGTCTATCATAAATAAATTTTAATTTAAACTGTAAACACAAGATGAAAACATCTAAATTCTACACAGAAGAGAGAGCAAGCATCGTTGAGAACCTTACAGCAATTGTTGACTCTGCAAAAGCAGAAGGTCGCGAATTGACTGAAAGCGAATCTACTAACTTTGATTCTTTGTCTGAAAAAGCTGGTGCTTTAGAAGCACAAGCTAAAAGAGCTGCACAATTTGAAACATTGAATGCTGCTAAAGCTGAAAAAGCTGAAAAAATTGAGGAGGTTGAATTGCCAAAAGAATTGAGAGATTACTCTTTTCAAGAAGCAATGAAACAAGCATACTCTGGCCGTTTATCTGGCTTGACCGCTGAAATGGATCAGGAAGCTCGTAGAGCTCACCCAAACCAAATGTTCAGAGGTGTTGCTGTTCCTAGTGCTGTTCTTGAGGCTCGTGCCGTAGGTAATGCTGCCACGAATCCAACCGAAGTAATGTCTTTTACTGACCAACTTCAAGCGAATCTAGTTTTAGCAAGCGCGGGAGCAAATTTTTACTCATCAATTGCTGATCAAAAATTCCCTGTAATGAGTGGAATCTCCTCTTCATTTGTTGCTGAAACTGGTGGCAATGTTGCTGCTGCTGGAACTGCTACTTCATCTACTTTGAGTCCCAAGAAAATGATCTCAATTGTAGAAATTTCTGCTGAAGCAATGGCTCAAAATGCTGGTGTTGAGGCTGCTGTTCGTAAGAACTTAGCTATGAGCATTGCTTCCACTTTGGAAAAAGCATTGTTAGCTGATGCTAATATAACTAATGCTCCAGCTTCTATCTTTGCTGGCGCGGCTGCTCAAACTGTAGCAGGTGCTGCTCCTACTATTGCTGAGCTTTTAGCAATGGAATCAGAGTTGATCTCTAATGGTGTTAACTTAGAAGGCGCAAGAATGGCTTGGTTGCTTGATGGTGGTGCTTTGTCTGAGGCTAGACAATTAGCACAAGTTGCTAATGTTTCTCCTGCTTATGATAACGTTGCTAAAGAATTACTTGGCTACTTTGCATTTGCTTCCTCTAATGTAGGAAATGAAGCGGGAACTGGTACGAATTACCTACTAGGAGATATGAGTAAAATCCACATCGGTTTCTTCCAAGGTTTAGATTTACTTTTTGATCCTTACACTAACGCAAGCGCGGGAACTGGTCGATTGATTGCTACATCTTTATGCGATGGATTAGCTACTCAAAACAATACTGCATTTATCCGAGTTGATAACGCGTAATTGAATTGAATTTAATAAGAGGGAGTTGGGGAAGCTCGCTCCCTCTTTTTTTAACTTACTGACATGATAAGAGATTTTCTAAGAAATTACAAGCAAAATAATGTAGGACGGCTTCGATATCACTCCACCAATACAGTGACCGAACCAATTACACTAAACGAGGCAAAAGCACAATTGAGAATTGATCTGTCATTCACTGATGATGATACATACATCAATACTCTAATCGCTGTTGCTCGTAGTGCTTGTGAGAATTATCTTGGATATATGCTTGCAAGAAATTCAAAAATGAATTTTTATCTTGATCAATTTCCTGATGAATCAGTTATTCATTTGAACGGAGTTTGGAATCCTGGAGCAGTTGCAATAAGTTACTATGATACAACTGATACTCAAGTTATTTGGGCTTCAGGATATAACGTTGATATCCATTCACAGCCAGCTAGAATCTTTCTAAGTGACTCTACTAGCTATCCTGATACATCGGACAATATACCAAGTGGAATAAACATAGATATGACAAATTGCGGGCCTGTTGCGGCTGATATACCAAAAGCAATTCATCAAAGCATGCTTTTAGTGATTGGTAGATATTATGAATTAAGGCAGGATGTGGTGACTGGAACAATAGCAACTGAGATTCCTAAAATGACAGAGCACTTATTGAATCCTTATAGAGTGGTTGGATGTTAATAGGAAGATTAGATAGACGAATTACAATCTACCAAAGAAACTTTCAGCAAGATGTTTATGGTGGGCAAGAGATCAGAGGTGTAACGAGCACAGTTACCGCCTGGGCTAGGATAGAGTTTAAAGATGGCTCAAGCAAGTTTGATGCTGATGCTTTTGTTACTAACGAGCCAGTGAGAATGATTATAAGATACACAACGAATATAGGTACATCCCCAGAGTTTTACATTAACTCAGCTGACTATGGTGACTACATCATTCGCTCAGTTCAAGAGATGGGGCGTAAAGAAGGATTGATTTTATTATGCGACAATAAAAACGTAGCTGGAATTTTAGACTAATGGAAAACGTTATTCAATTTGATAAAAACGAAATGAAACAAATCATCAAAGATTTGGATCAGTTATTTCCAGACTCAGACACCAAACTGAGAATGCAGCTAAGAAGCGCGCTAAGAAAAGCTGCTAAACCCTTAGTCCCAGAGATTAGAAAAAATATCGATTCAGGATTACTCTCATTATCTAAATGGAAAAACAAAAGGGGAGCTAGGGCCTCTGAAGCTCAATCAGGTCAACTTAAAAAATCCATTGCAATAATAAACGGGAAAGTTTCAAGAGGGCGCAAGCCAGCGGTTTATGTAGGCCCAAGAGTAAAAGGAGCTTGGGCTTCCAAAGATAAAACGGGATTCTATTTTTATTTTTTAGAGTATGGAAAGGCTGGCATCCCAGCAAGAAGGATGCTTGATGCAGCTGCTCTAGCAAAAGGAGGAGCGGCAATGAGCAGCGTGATTAGCCAATTAAAAACCCTTATCGCTAAACGGTGGGCAAAAAAACAAGGATAGAATGGATGTAGGAAAAGCACTTATAAACATTTTAAATGCAGATTCAGCTATCACAGCATTGATTGGAGCTGGAGGATCAGCTACTGGAATTCGTTGTTTTCCTTCAGCTTATCGTGTTCCAGCGACTATGACCACCCCCTTTATGACCTATCAGGTTGTTTCAGATGTACCTAACAATACGAAAAACGGAGTATCCGAATATGATTATGTGACCGTACAGATTAACGTTTACGATACTGGTTATGAAGATTTGCAAACATTGGTGGGGCTTGTTAGGACAGCTCTTGATTATGTGAGTGGAACTTTCAACGGAGTTGTAGTTGATAAGATATTTTTCGAGGGTGGCTCTGATGCTTTTGATGATACCTTTGGTGACAATGGGATATATCAATATAGCATGGATTTTAGATTTAATTTAAACCTTTAGGCATAAATAGCAAATAATAATATTAAAATTATGGAATATAAAATATACAAAGATTGCACATTCAGAGCCGATAAATTTGAAAAAGGGAAAAGTTATAAACTGACCTCTAAGGAGTACCGATGCTTAAAAGCAATGGGGGTTCTTGATGCACCTAAAAAAACTAAAAAAGATTCTGTTAAAAAAACAGACTTAACTAACTAATTATTAACAACTTAACTTAAAAAACGATGGCTATATTTAATGGCACAGACTTGGTTCTTACACTTGACAGTGTAGCTGGCGGAACTGAGTACAAATTGATGCACGCTACAAGCTGCACACTTTCAACTTCAGTTGATACAATTGATATTTCTAACAAAGATTCTCTTGGTTTTCGTGACTTATTAGGAGGGCAAAAATCCTTTTCTCTATCAGCTGATGGATTGATGGATTTTGTTTCTACTGGTAGCACAACTGATCCTGATGAATTGTTTACAGCAATGCTAGCAAGAGACCCTCTTGGATTTACTTTTGCTCTAGCTACTCCAGCTGGATACAAGTGGACAGGGGAAGCTATCCTTACTTCTTTAGAGGTGACTGGCGGTGTGGAAGATGCACCCACTTATAGCGTTTCGTTAGAAGGAACGGGAGTAATAGCAAAAACCGCTGTTTAATTTATTTCGTTGGTTGGGGTTGGGTTTCGGCCCTCCTCAGCCAACTTTTTTAACTAACTAAAAACCAACGAAAAATGTTTGAAGTAGTAATACTAAACGGTAAAGATTACGCTGTCCGTTTCGGCATGAATTCCTTACGCCTCTTTACAAAAGAAACGGGAAGGAGTTTGCAAGATTTAGAAAAGCTAGGGGCTGATATATCTTTAGATGATGCTTGCTGTTTGATTAAAGCAGGCCTAGTAGATGGAGCGCGCAAAGCTGGTAAGGAGTTCAACATGACCACTGAGGACATTGCTGATCTTTTAGATGATGATTTTGACGCGTTGCAAAAGGTACTAGATGTGTTTTCAGAGCATTTTTCTGCTAAGCAAGAGAATCAGGGAAAGGGGAAAGGGGAAAAAAAACCCCTGAAGAAAAAATAGAGTGGGATGATTTGGAGGCTAGAGCCTACTCTTTTGGATTGCAGCCTGTAGAATTTTGGGAGTTGACTTTTCATGAATTCTTTTTAATTCAGAGAGGAGCAGTAGAAAAGGAAAAAGCTAAACAAAAGAGCGACTGGGAAAGAACAAGGTGGCTGGCTTGTATAATGATGCAGCCCCACAAGAAGAAAGGCCAAAACTTGCAACCCCAAGATTTGATAAAATTTGACTGGGAAAAGAAAGAGGAAAAGAAAGAGGCTGAAGAAAGAAAGAAAGCAGCTCTGTACGCTATAAAGAAATTTAAGATTGAACTTCCTAAATAGGGAAATAATATAGAGGAGTAAAATGGGAGAAAAAAAACTATCGGTCAAGCTGTTACTTAATGATAAAGAGTTTAAAACTGGACTAAGAAAAAACTCAAAACGCTTAAAAGATTTAGGGAAAAGTATGCAAGAAACGGGCCGAAATTTATCGGTCAATTTCACTCTTCCAATTTTAGCAGCTGGAGCAGCTTCTGTAAAAATGGCCTCTGATTATGAAGAATCTCTCAATAAAACAAGAGTAGCTTTTGGCGAGTCTAGTGCTTCAGTGGAGGCTTTTTCTAAAACTACGTTAACCAGTTTCGGAATAGCTGAAGGGAGTGCCTTAGAGATGGCTTCTCTTTTTGGGGATATGTCAACATCAATGGGGCTAAATCAAGAGACCGCTGGAGCCATGAGTACGTCTTTAGTCGGTTTAGCTGGTGATTTAGCTTCTTTTAAAAATATTGGTATTGAACAAGCTCAAACCGCACTAGCTGGAATCTTTACGGGTGAAGCTGAGTCTCTTAAAAAACTTGGGGTTATTATAACGGAAGCCAATCTTAAGCAGTTTGGATATAATAAAACAATGAGCGAAACTGAGAAGATCGGAATCCGATACAAAGCGGTAATGGCTCAAACAGCGAATGCTCAGGGTGATTATATAAACACTTCCGATGGATTAGCGAATGCAACTAGGACACTTCAAGAGTCTATCAAAGAGCTAGCCGTTGACCTGGGTGATGTCATTATGCCTCTTGCACTAGCTCTCACATCTAGACTACAAAAACTTGTGAATGGATTTAAAGGCTTATCAGACGGCACTAAAAAAACTATTATTGTAATAGCTGGAATTGTAGCAGCGATAGGGCCAGCGGTCTTTTTATTCGGAAAACTCGCTACCGTTGCTGGGGCTGCTGCAAAAGCACTTAGATTTGTAAATGCAGTAATGAGAGCCAATCCGATAGGCTTATTGATTACCGCGATTGCATTAGCTGTCGGGGCCATTATATTTCTAGCAACCTCCTCTAGTGACATGGCCGTTAATGTTAGAAACGCATTTAGAACTATGGTCAACGGAGTGATTATGTTTTTAAATCAATTGATAGCAGCTGCTAACAAAATCCCACGCATTGACATCCCTTTCATTGATTTTTTAGAAAAGGAAAAGCCAGCTGAAAAGATAGCAGAAACCGCTAAAGCCGTTGATAATTTAGCTGCATCAACGTTTGATCTTGATAATGCTCTTGGTAAATTGGGTAAGACAAATAAGAAAAAACCATTTGAATTTACCTCTGTAAAATCAAAAGGGGCTTCAGCTGTTGACCTCCCTGGAGTCGATGGCTCTAAAGCTCCTACAATGGCTAAGATTGAAATGCCTGAGATTGAGAATACGGAATCGGGTGCTTTTGGAATGTCTGATGATTATTGGGAAAACATGGCTGGTCAAGTACAAAACTTTGGCCAAATTGCTGGTGAGGTTTGGGGTGCTTTATCTGAGTCCATGGAGAGCTTTTATGCGAGGCAAATGGAAAACGTGGAAATTGAAAAAAATGATGCTCTTCTAAAACTAGAGAGAGAGCATGGTTACACAGCTATGCTTCTTGAAGAAGATAAAAAAAGATTCAATTCAATGAGTGCTCAGGAAAAAAGAGAGTTTAAGCTAAAGGCTGATTTTGAAAAAAGAAAATTAGCAATTGAAGAAGATGCTGCAAAGAAAAGCCGCGCAATCCTTAGAAAACAAGCTAAAATGAATAAGGCTACAATGGCCCTAAATGCTGCCGTCAACACAGCGGCTGGTATTACGGCTGCTCTTGCAAGTGCTAACGTCCCGCTTTCGGTTGCTATTGGTATCGCTGGTGCAGCGCAAGTAGCTAATATAATAGCAGCCCCCCTTCCAGCTTTGGCCGATGGAGGAATCGCTTTTGGCCAAAGTATTGTCAACGTTGGGGAGTACAGTGGCGCGAGCGTAAATCCAGAGGTTATTGCTCCCTTATCAAAACTACAATCTCTAATGGGGGGCAGTTCGGTTGAGGTTTATGGAACAATATCAGGAGAGGATATTGTTTTAAGTAGTAGAAGATATGAAGATACATTTAATAGAATTTCATAATGGCACTCGGGAACCTTAGACAATTTGCTCAGTTTCAATCAGACAGGGGGACTTTTTATAAAGTAGAGATATACGATGAAGATTGGGCTGGCGCATCATCGGAGTTTGATCTTGGCCCGAAAGGATTTAATTTGACCTGGGAAGGCTCTAGTAAAAAAAGATGGCATCCCATGCACGCCAGTAATTTAACTTTTACTTACTTTTCTCAAAATGCCACAGATGATACTTTCACAACAGATTTAAGAACTAGAGGGCAGGGCAAAATACGAATTAAAGTTTTAAGGGGCACGTCCTTAAATCCTACTGCAATCTATTGGGTGGGGACAATATTAACCGACACTTCTACCTGGAGAGATGAATCTAATCCAGCAGCATATAAATTGAAAGCAGTGTGTGGACTTGCTTTACTTAAAGGAAAAGATTTTGATACCTCTTGGAGTATCGGAGCTACAGCTCAACAGACTTGCATTCAGATTATTCAAAGGATGCTTCTTTGGACTAATACGGGGGAATTCTTTGCTGCTAGTGATGACTACTTGAGAACCAGTGTGAATTGGAGAGAGGATGCAATGGCAACAGCTGGGACAAACTTTGATCCTTTAAACCTCTCGGCAGTAATTCCTAAAAGAGCATATAATGCAGTCACTACAAATAACGTCACCGTTCCACAATCAGCGTATAATGTTTTACAAGATATTTGTAAATGCTTTGGGGCTAGAGTTTATTTTTCTAATGGCATGTGGAATATTATTCAATCAGACATTTACCACTACATGCCCCTAGCTGGAGTCAATGGAAAGTATTGGATTTATGATTACGACTCTTCCCTCGGTAGCTTTGGAACTTTTGACGAATCTTACCCTATTGATAATGTAGATATTTTCCAACTTGCTGGGAGAACAAGCAGCTTGTTCCCACCTCTTAAAAGGGTGGATTTTCAATATAGCAACTGGGGAGCAGGAGTGTTCAATACTACATTACCAACATTTTACCAAGGGGAGGCAGCTGGAGCTTTTACTGACATTGGATATGTGGTGAGCGGTTTAGATATTACTATTGGACTCTATGAAAACGGAATCATAAATCAAACTAGTGGAACGTTAACTGGAGAGGTTACGGCTTATCTTCTTATTCATGTTAAGATAGTCAATGCCGCTGGGGTTGCTTATTATCTACAGACAGATGCAAGTTTTGGAACAGGAGCAAGTTTTTATCTAGTCATTGCTAACATGTGGGATTCAACTTTTGATCCTGGTAGTGGGGGGTTTGATCCTGACACTCAGGTAGTCCTAGACACTGCTCTGGGCTTTGCTACTACTATAGAGGGGGATATGTCGATAAAGATTGAGCATTATATTGTTGATGGCTGGGATGGAAGTGCTGTCACACAAAATATGTTTACAGGCTCTAATATTGTTTTTTCTGGTAACATGGGTGCTGGAATAACTTACGAGATTGATAATCCTTCTTTAATTGAAATGGGGAGAGTTTTTCAAACTGAACAATCTACAGGAAATGAGTTGTTCAATTTAGGAACTTGCATGATTGGTGACGGCCCCTACATAGGCTCGGATGGAATGATTAAAGTTTATGATGGTGCAAACTGGCTAGAGCAAGTGAATGAAAATTGGAAAAGTTTTGGAACGGGTGACCCTGAAAGGATTACAAAAATTGCTTCAAGAGATTTTCTTGCTGGTCAAAACATCCCATCCGAATTAACAAATATTTCGTGCTTGCATTTTAATAGTGATCTTTTTGATTTTACAAAAGCCTACACAAAAGATAGTAAAACTTACATCCCTATGAGTGGGACATTAACTGCTAATACTGACACCTTTAAGGGCCAGCTTATGGAGAGCTACTTTGCAGAACAAGCCGTTATTAGTAGTGATTTTACAGACAATAACATTGACATTGTTGATCCATCTGGAGGAGCAGGAAATAACTGGGAAGAGGAAAACGATAGTTCAAACACTGGGCATTAAAAAAAATAGATATGATATTTAAAGGAGGGGCTGAATATAGAAAATCAAGTAGAATCACTTTCACTACCGCTGATATTGCTGCCACCGCTCACACTACTTTAGCCGTTACCGCTTTGACTAATCCGTTATTCAAAGGGCAGGTTTTAACTTTAGTGGATAAACAAACTGGCGTTGAGTACGATATGACCCTAGTTTCTGATTTAGCTATTGGAGCAACTTCTTTAAGTTTTACGCGAATCACCACCACCATAAGAATCAGAAAGGGAAGCGTTGTGTTAATTAAAGGAGCTAATCAAGTTACTCAACTTAGAGATAGCTATTATCACCGTCTACATATCAATGCTGTTTACTCTCCAAGCGTTGCCAATGCTGCAAAGTTCTTTATGGGCTATGGGGGGCACTATAATTTTAATATCGGCACTGCTCCCTGGGTCGATGGCGGTACGAAATCAAATAATTTTGCAACAAAATGGGCATGGTTCTCAGCAATTAGAGAGTGTACTATAGTAGAAACTAACATTGTTTATTCATCTTCAGATCAAACAGATACTCACGCACCTTTTAACACTAGTTTCTCTTTATGGGGTTGCGCTCCTACTATTGATGGCACTGCTAATAGTACCATGACCGAACTTACTACCCTTTCATTAACTGGGAACGCTAGCAGCGCATATGTTCAAAAAACGAATTCAGCAACACACGCCACGCTTGCAGCTGGCTCTCAACTTATTCCAACATTTGGCCCTTTAAGTGCCACACCAGCTTCAACCGCTCCTGATTTTTATGCAGAAATAGAAGTTGTTATTTATTGCACACAATAAAACTATAAAAAAAATGAAAAGTTTGTTAAAAGAATGTAGCGATGTTTTAATTTTAAACCTAGGAACGGTCACCTTCGTTTCATTAGCGAACATTGAGGTGTTGTTAAAAATAATTTTATTATCATTAACAATTATCTACACAGTAGATAAGTGGATTTACAAAAGAAAAAATAGATAATGGCTAAATCAGTAGGCTTTAAATTCAATCCCAACAATCGTAAAAAACGAAAAGGGGTGCATAGTAAGAACTCTAGCAAGAACCAAAATGGATACAAAAAGAAATCAAGAGGTCAAGGATAACGCCACATTGAAACTATTTATTGTGTATTTGTGTGCAATTACTATTGTTGTTTTGTTAGGACTTTAATTATGGAAGAAAAAGAACCAGCCTCAAACATCATTGTCGTTTGGTGTTAAATTATATTTGATGCAAAAAGACTTTACAATTAATATAGGAAATATCATTTGGATAGCTAGTATCCTTTTTAGTATGGGGATTGCCTATTCTCAAATTGCTCAACTTGGTGAAGATATTGATGTTTTGGAGCAACGCTTAGAAAAGAAAATAAAAATTATCAATGAGTGTGAAGATAGGATTGTGGAGATTGAGAAAGACCTGGCCACATTCAAAGGATGCAAACACCATAAATAATGGAAGAGATTTTGAAATTGATTGAGGGCTATGGATT
>Ga0209336_10000866_pt1 | contig 15250 bp, 7 predicted proteins | sample LinPmetageLP32_FD_184042 | JGI IMG/M metagenome (GOLD analysis project Ga0209336, IMG submission 184042) | Marine viral communities from the Pacific Ocean - LP-32 (SPAdes) (version 2) | ecosystem: Environmental > Aquatic > Marine > Oceanic | place: Pacific Ocean | collected 2009-08-23 | reverse complement strand
TAAACAAGAGTATTTACATTGGTCTGGATTGCAGATAACTGACCCCGGAGATACCATACAAGTAGTGTCAGATGCAACTAGACTTTCTATTACTATATCTGGGGCTGAAGCCGTATAAAACGGTTTATAACTAACACATTACATGATATTATACAACTTAATAAACAGGACTTTACATGCAATATTCTAATACAGCACAGGGTTTAGCTTCTTTAGGTCGTAACGGCGATTCTATGTTAATGCACGTTAATCCACAAGAAGTAGCTGGTTTACAAAGACTTGCTAGTGTTAACGGCACACAACTAACTATCAATCCTAAAACTGGTATGCCTGAAGCTTTTAATTTAGGTGGATTTTTACCTATGATTGCAGGAGGGGCTTTAACAGCACTTAGCGGAGGGGCTTTAAGTCCTCTAATGACAGGGCTTTTAGTAGGAGGAGCTACTACTTTAATTGAAGGAGATATAGGGGCTGGTTTAATGGCTGGTTTAGGTGCCGGTGGAGGATCTAGTTTATTTAATTCATTTAGTCAGTTAGGAGCATCTGCTGCTCCTAGTGTTGCTACAAGTGAAATAACAGGAGATGTTATTGCACAAGATATAGCTACTAAAGCTGGCGGCGGAACTATGGGTTTTGGTGCAGAGTCAGTTGCTCCGCAAGGAATGTTTTCTGCAGGTAACAATTTAGGTGTTAGTAACCCTATAACAGCAGGATTTAATCCTACAACTAATACCAGTGGTATGTTTTCTAATAACCTGGGCGCTAATCAAGCTATAACTGGAGGCACCCCTCCTACTACTGCACCTACAGTTGACACGTCTATGATGAATAATTCTTTAATTAGAAACCCTAAACCTGATTTTATGACTACAGCAGCTAATAATTTTTCAGAAGGTACAAGCCAAGCAGGGCGTGGAGTAAAAGACTTCTTTTCTGAGGGGGGAATTGATAGAGCTAAGGACATTTTAGGTAGAGACAATGTTGTTGTAGGTCCGGATGGAACACCATATACAAACAGAGTGCCTTTAGATAATATGGACTTAGCATTAAAAATGGGTACTCCTATTGCCGGCGGTATAATGAGCGGTCTTGAAGAGAGTGATATATACGGTGACCCAATAAATATGGAGCAGTTTGAAGATAATAGATTTAGAGGTCCTCAAGGACAGCTTAACTTAGCTGGAGTTACTAATTTAAATTTAAATGACCCTTTTGCTAGCACTGGAGGTGGAAGATTTGGAATAGGTCTTCGAGGTTTGTTAGGTAATGAAGGAGGGGCAGTAAGAAAATATGAAGAGGGTGGAGGCGTAACAGGTATAAGCTCATCTCCGGGATTACCAATTGCAGGTGCTTCGTCAGGTATAACAGGAGGTCCAGGAATGGAGGCTGTTGATAGCATTAGTGGTGGGACAATTAGCACTCCCGCGGGCACAGAAACTTTTGAAAGTATGGTAGCAAGTGGCGTTCATCCTGCTAACGCAGCGGCAACTTTAGGTATGGACCCAACACCGTATTTAGATACAGGTCCAGGTATGGAGTTTACAGGTACACCTAGAACCGCTCCAGTGCGCAGTGGTATAGGAACACTTCCACCACCACCAGTACCATTTACACCTGATCCTAGTTTTGATGATGATTATAGAGGTGGGTACATGACTCCTGGTGGTAGAAAAATTCCTGTAGGTTTAGGCACAGGAGGTTATGATTTTACTGGTCCTTCTCCGATGAGAAGACCTAGAGAAAGCTCTTTATTAGCTAGTGGAGGATACTTGGGCGGTGGCGATATAACAGTTCAAGGTGATGGCATGAGTGATGATATTCCTGCTAATATTAATGGAGAACAACCTGCTGCTTTATCAGAAGGTGAGTTTGTAATTCCAGCTGATGTAGTAAGTCATATTGGTAATGGCTCTTCTGAAGCAGGGGCTGAAGAATTTTATAGTATGATGGACAGAGTTAGAATGGCTAGGACTGGTAGGAAAAAACAAGCACCAGAAATAGACCCAGAAGGGTTTATGCCTGCTTAATGAAAACAACTCTTGTTCCTAAAGAACATATTGCTGAAGTTTGGAAAAGTGTAAAAAAATACGCTGAAAGATGTGCTAAATATACTTTTGGTAGGTTTACTGCAGACGACATGTTGGAAGGACTTCTTACTAAAGATCAACAGTTATGGATTGCATTTGATGCTAAAGGTATTCACGGTTTTTGGATAACAGAAGTGTTAGATTACCCACAAACAAAAACTTTAGTTTTGCATTTTACTGGCGGTAAAAATTTTAAAGAATGGCTACCAGATGGATACCCTAAGTTACAAAGTTTTGCAAGAGATACAGGGTGCAGTAAAATAGAATCATACGGTAGACCAGGTTGGGAAAAGATGTGGAAAAAACAAGGATATATAAAAAGACTCGTATTTTACGAATTACCAGTGGAGTAATATAAATGTTGTTAAAACTAATACCTAATAGATTAAAAGTATGGCTTATTAAACGTCTTTATGCAGATATTGCAGACAAAGGTCGTATGGGTGATACTCGTCTGGCTCACATTAATGATTATGAAGCGGGACTACTTAAATCCGTAGGCGGTTCTGGAACTATAAACCCTGCAACAGGATTAGTTGAATACGGTGGAGGTAAAGGAGGAGGAGGTGGATCGCCTGCGCCTTCTACATCTACTTCATACTCTACTAACTTACCTGAGTATGCACAGCCTTTCTATGAAGAGTTAATGAAACAGTCAGGAAAGCAAACCTACGAAACAGATTCTTCTGGTAATGTCACAGGAGTTAAAGAGTTTACTCCTTACACTGGAGAAAGAATTTCACCATTCACAGCTGAGCAACTTGCCGTACAAACAGAAGTAGGTGGTATGGGTACACCCGGACAGTTTTCTACTGCTGAAGCTAATTTAGCTGATTCTATGACAGCAGCGGGAACTGCTACTAGTGGTATAGGCGGTGCTTTAGGGTACACACCAGATGCAATTACAACAGAAAGATTTACTGATCCGGGCGTGGCTGAGTCCTATATGGATCCTTACCAACAAAATGTAACTGATATACAACTAGCAGAAGCTAGAAGACAAGGTGATATTGCTAAATCTGCTAGAGGTATGGGCTCAATAGGTCGAGGTACTTTTGGAGGTGGCAGGCAAGCTTTAATGGAAAGTGAAGCGGACCGAGCATTAGCTTCACAATTAGGAGCTATACAAGCTACGGGTAGTCAAGAAGCTTTTCAAAGAGGTCAACAAGCATTTACACAAGATCAAGCAAGAGATTTACAAGCGCAGCAACTAGGAGCGCAAACTCAACAATTTGGTGCAGGGTTACAAAAAGATTTAGGTTTAGCCGGTTTAGGTGCAGGGTTACAAGGTGCTCAAGCTCAAGCTGCATTAGGTGCTACTGAACAAATGGCTAACCTTGAAAGGTTAAAAGCTCAAGCAGCTTCAGGCGCTGAGCAACAGGCAATGCAGCAAGAAATAGATAATTTAGCGTATCAACAGTTTAAAGAAGAAGAAGACTACCAAAGAAAACTGTTAGAATATCAATCTAACATATTACGTGGTACTGCAGGTGCTTTAGGTTCTACTCAAACTCAGTACGCTCCAGCCCCTAGTATGGCATCGCAGATTGGTGGGTTAGGATTAGCAGGTCTTGGACTATATAACATTTTAGGTAAGGGTTAATAATGGCTAATATTATTCAAATACAAGATAGATTAAAAGGCGTTCGTGACGAAGACCTTGTTAAATATGTAAAAAATCCTACAGGTGATGTTCCTAGTTATTTAGCATTAGGAGAAATAAAAAGAAGAAAAGAGACACGTGACAAATACACTAAAGAAAAAACTGCTACAACAGTAGCTGATGATTTAACAACTTCTTCAATGCCATCAGGCTTGCGTAGCATGGCTCAAACTCAACCTAGGCCACCAGTTCAACCTACCGCTGGCGTAGGCGCTCCCCCACCTACACCTCAAATGAATCCAGCAATGTTAGCGCAAAGTGGTGTAGGTTCATTAAATCCAGGCAGCATGAGAAAAATGGCTGATGGCGGGATAATAGGTTTTAAAGATAGAGGAGCTGTTTTAAAACCTTCGGATTACGATACAGAATATTCTTATATGTACAACGAAGGTTTATTAGGAGGTCCAGGAAAAGAAGACGTTCAATATCCTATAGGGACTTTTTTAGGAGACGCAGCTAGTTATTTAAACCCTTTATCTTATCTAGATTCTTATGACCCTAGGTTTGATCCTGTTTCAAACGAAGTTGTGTCAGGAGTTGGAGATAGATTTGCTGATACTAAAAAAGAAATTGAAAAAAGAAAAATATTAAAAAGAGATTTTTTAGAAAACAAAAAAGCTGAGCAAGGCATAATTGAAAGACAAAACGAAATAGTTAACGATGTTACAGTAGGGGAAGAAAGAAATTATGCAGGATCAAGACAACCGGCTGAAAATATTCCTTCTATACTAAACAATCAAAAAGATAAAATAGTTGCTGCTGATAAAAATGAAGAAGATTTTATAGGCACAGGTTTTGTATTACTAGAAGATGAAGTGGATGAAGTGGATAAACTTGATGTTGACGATAAAATAAGCGAATCAGTATATGATACTATAACTGATCGAGAACAAGATACCGAAAATCTTAAAGAAACTAAAAGACCTCTTTATGAACTAAAAATGGTAGATAAAATTGAAGTTGATGAAATACCTGAAACAAGTTTTAAAGAGCTTAAAAAATCGGTTAACATGCCAGACGGCATGGAAGCAGCTGTACAACAAGTAAAAGATCGCAGAAAAGCTGCCGGTTTATCTGAAGATCCTTTTTCTAAAACTAAAAAAGAACTTACTGAATTAAAAGAAGGCGTTAAAAAAGATAAAAGTTTCACTAAAAACATGGCTCTTGTTTCTGTAGGTGTAAGCCTTTACACAAATGGAGATTTTCGTGATGTTCCGGGTATTATAAATAATACGGTTAAAGATGTTAATAATTTATCTGGTGAAGATAGAAAATTAGCTGTTATGGAATTTCAAACAAATAATGCTGATATTGCATTAAAGACAGGTATGTCTAATGAAGCTGGTAAGTTATTAGCTGATGCTGGCAAAAGACTACAAGATATAGAAATTGCTGAATTATCCGATAAATCAAGAACAAAATTAAAAAATGCAGAGCTGCGATTTAAAGCTGTAGAAAAAACTGCTGAACTGAATCAACAGTTCAACAATATGAATGCACAAATAGAAGGTCAAATTAAAGCAGCAGAAATAGGTGCTGTATCAAGAGAGAAGGTAGCTGAAATAGGTGCAAGTAAACTTGATGCAACAGGACAAAAATTAGCTGCGGCTAGACAAGATCGTGATTTTTACAAAACAGGTCCTAATGGACAACCTGTATTAGGTCCTAATGGACAACCTGAATTTGATTATGTAAAATTTGCTTCTGCTAGTGCAACTACTATGTATCCAGGCAAAAACGAAGCGGACATAAAAATAGCAAGAATAGAAGGGTATCAAACAATACTAAAAGACATTGCTACTAAGGAAGGTCCTGAAGCTGTTCAAGCATTTATGGAAGCAATACCATTTAACGCTTATACAGCAGCAACAGAAGAACAACAACAAAAAACAGCTGATAGTATTATAGGTCGGTAAGGACACAACATCTTGGATAATGAATATCAAGAGTGGTTAAACGCTAATCCTAACTTACAAGGTACGGAAGATTATAATATTGTTCAAGATGCAGCTGTAAAATTTAATGTAGACAATCCTGAAGAAGTTACTGAAGAAGTTACTGAAGAAGTTACTACAGCTCCAAATAAATATCAACAATGGTTAAATAATAATACTGAACTACAAGGTACAGAAGACTACAATATTGTTCAAGAAAGAGCAAACAATAAATATCAAAAATGGCTAGACGCTAACCCTGATAAAATAGATACCGAAGATTATAGTATTGTTGAAAAAGCAGCTCAAGATTACACTACTCCTCCTCCTCCTCTTCAAAAACCTGAAACCGAAGATAGTCCTGGATATTTAGAAGGTCTTAAAGGCGGAACTGAAAGATTTATCTCAAGCTCTAGAACAGCTTTTGGTACATTGCCTTTTGCTGATGCTGAAGAAGCAGCCGTAAAGGGTATTGAACGTGGTCAAAATATAGAAATTCAACCGGGAATGAGTTTAGAAAAAGTTAAAGACGCTTACAAGAATGATGGAATAATAGGTGCAGGCGCTGAATTTTTCTCACAAATTCCTAATGCTTTAGGTGAACAAACTCCCCTTATTGCATCCATATATACAGGCGCTAAAGCAGGCACTCTTGCACTTGGACCCTACGGTGGCATTGCTGGAAGTTTGTTAGGTATGTTTTTAATGTCAACAGGTAGTGCTGTTGAAAGAAGAGCTCAAGAGCAAATAGCTAAGGGTGAAGACGTAGACATTAATAAATTAGGAGCTGTAGCAACCGGTCTTGCTCAGTCTGCAGTCGAAAGAGCAGCACTAGGATTTTCAGGATTAAGTAAATTATTAGGTATTAATTTAGCTAAAAATGTTACTAAAGAAGCGGCTAAAGAAGCTACAGAAAAAACAGCTAGAGAATCTCTAAAAAAAGCTATAGCTGTAGGTACAGGTAAGTTTGTGTTAGCTGAAGGATCTACTGAAATAGTTCAACAAGCTTTAGAAAGGTATTATGCAGGGCTACCTTTAACAAATGATGATGCTAAATTAGAATATGCAGAGGCAGCATACGGCGCTACTTTATTGTTTCCTTTAGGTATTGGATCTAGAATAAGTTCAAGAAGTGGGGCGAGGGATGAAATTAGAGCCGAGAAAGAACAGATAAGAGTAGACTCCAACAATGCTCTTGCAACGCTACTACCAAACAGAACTATGTTTGAAGCAGCTAAAAAAGACGCAGACCCCGTGCAAGCAGCAATAGATATAGTAACTGAAGCAAAAGACTCTTTTGTAAATGGAGCACCAGAACATAGTAAACTTAGAAAAATAATAAACAAAGCTTATGTAGAGTTAGATGAAGAAATAACTAAGCAAAGTGTTAATACTCAAAAGAAAGCGGTTGATGAGTTAATAAAAAATGCTGAAAATGTACTGAAAAATTTTTACAAAGATCAAAAAAATATAAAAGCTCAGCCAAAACTAGGTGTGCTTGATGATGCTACGTTAACTTCGTTTGGGCTTAACTCTAAATCAGGAACATACAAAAGATTAAAACTTTTAAATATATCAAATCCTAGAAATGTAAAGTTATTTGAGTCCAAACTTGATGCGCATAAAGGTAAAATTAACGAAGCTGCTATAAACAAATATGTAGATCAAATAAAGGAGGCTAATCCCGATGTCAAATACAACTTTAAGAAAACCGGATCGCTTGACTTTAGCTCTGATACAGGAGGCAATAACGTACTTAGGTCAGAAAAACAAAAGTCCAAAACTCCCCCTAAGACTAAAAGAGCTGACGGAAGAGGAATGGACAAGGATATATCAATTGATCCTGGACCTGGAAGAGGAGAGACAGATAGCGACTTTGCATTAACAGAAAAAGCAAAGGATTTAATTATTGCTAACCCTAAAAAGTCTTACACAGCCACAAAACTTAAAGACTCACTAAAAATATCGCCTGCCAAAGCAGCAAAAGTTTTCAATGCTTTACAAGCATTTCCTCAATTAAGTACTAGAGTAGTAAAAGGTAAAAGAGAATTAAAAGCCTTTACTGAGGCTAAAGTTAAAAGTGAAGTTAATCCACTACAAAATATAATAAATGAAGCAAAACAACAAACGCAAGAAGCGCAAAAAACACCAGTAGTAGAAAAACAAGTAGTAAAAGAACAAGTAGTAAAAGAACAAACTCTTGAAAAAAGAATACAAGCTATTACAGAACTACAAAGCTTAAAAAAAGAAAAACAAACTAAAAAAGTTAAAAAACAAATTACTGAGCTTGAAAAAACAATAAAACAACTTACACCCGTTGAAAAACCACCTTCAGCACCTGCATCGGTAACTACTACTGCCCCTGCAACTCAAGAGTACAATCAAGCGTTAGATTTTATAGCTAAAAATAAACAAGGAGTAACTTTTGATCAATTAGCTAAAAACTTAGGTATTAATTCTACATTAGCTAAAGGTTTAAGATCTGAGTTAGAAGCTACTGGACAAGTTGACTTTGTTGAAAAAAATAAAATAACAACCATTAAACCAAAACCTGAATTAGCAAATGCAAAAGAATTATCTTTATTAAGAGGGCAGTTAAGAAATATACCTGAAGCAAGCTATCTATATGAATCTTTATTAGAACCTACAGTAGATAAAGATGTAATAAAAGAAGCAAGAAAAGTGATAGCTCAAAATAAAAAAGACAAAAAGACAACTCAACAAGAAACAACAGATGCACGTCAAGAAAAAGAAGAAGCAATTGATCTTGCTAGAGACCTTTTAGGGCCTGATGATTTTGCTAACTCTTTTGATGGAGATATAGATGAGTTCTATAGTTTGGCTAATCCTAATTATGTGCAAAGACCTGATCAAATATCAAGATTTAAAGATGTTAAAAATTTAAAAAGAGCTTTGCAGATACTTAAAAATGAATACGGTAAAGACTTAGGTGAAGTTGAAAATGTACTGCTTGATACAATGATTAAACTTCCAAATCTACAAACGACAGGTTTTTCAGTAAAAGTAAATAGAAAAGGTGCTTATGGTATGTTTGTACCGCTAAGCAATAATATTGAAATACACCCTAACGCAAATATAGGCACTATAATTCACGAAGCTCTTCACGCTACACAAGCTAAAAAAATGGACGATGCGTTTACTAAAAGTGGTAAACCTAAAAACGAAATTGGTGAATACATAAATAAAATATATGAAAAAGCACAAGCAGCTGCTAATGGTAGGTTTAATAGAGAGTTAGATAACGTATTTGAATTTGTTAACTACGCACTTCAAGATGTACAATTTCAAAGATTCTTAAGTAAGACAGCACCTCTTAACCCTAAAAACAATTTAAATTCTCTATGGTCAGATCTAGTTAACGCTATAAAAAGATTGTTTAATTTTCCAACTAACATACCTAACTCTTTACTTAACGATTATTTGGTAGTAGCAGGGGATTTATTTGATGGTCCTATAGACAGAATTGTAGGTTCAGACCCTTTATATCAAAAACCTATAAACAAACAAAGTAGAGAAGAGTTTATAAAAAATAACTATAGTGTTAAAGGCGATAGTAAAAATAGTTTTAATATTGTAAAAGACATATTCAAAAGAAAAACAGTTGATGATTTACCTAAAACTTCACTATCTGGAAAATTTATTAGGTTTAGAACAAAAGTTGCTAACTCTAGTGCGGCCATACAAGAAGAAGCTCAAACAAGAAGCCTAAACAAAGTGTTTAATGATGCGATACCTTTCCGAGCTAGAGTTGATATTATTATGGATGCAGTATTACAATCTATGGGGATAGCATCTAATTCAGCTCAAAGAGGGTATGTAACAATACAAGAAAACGGTATGCCTAAAATAATAGATGATGCTTCAAACCTTGACGGAGTATTTAGATTAGTTAGTCAATTTGCTAAAAAAATAGGAGATATTGACACTGCTAATGACATAATACAAGTTTATTTAGTCGGAAGAAGATTAGATGGAGAACAACAACTTAACCAAAATCGTGATAGACAAATAAGTGAACTTGAAAATGATAAATTTATTACTAAAAACAAAAACCAAAGACAACAAATAAACAAAAAAATTAATAGTTTAAAAAAACAAAAAACAAATATGTCTGATGCTGAGGAACGTTTAATTAACGAAAATATACATCTTGAGTATGAACAACAACATCCGGAGTTAAGAAATATATCAATGATGTTAAATACAATTCAACAACGCAATATTGATTTGCTAGAATTTACAGGTGTGTATAGCAAAGAAAAGGCAGATGTGTTTAGAGGGCGTGATTGGTATGTACCATTAAATAAAACTCTTGATGATTTAAATTTAGACCAAAATGGAATAAAAGAATTTTTTAGAGGGTATTCTGATATAGGTCAAGAGCGTAAGTTTAGAGGTGGTAGTGATAAAAAAGTTGATAATGTACTTGATAATTTTATGATGAAATATTATTGGTCTATAAATGCATCTTTACGAAATCATGGTGATCAAGAAGCAGCTAATTTTGTAGGCATAAGAAATAAAGAAAAAATTATAGCTTTGGAAGAGCAAGCAAAATCAGAAAAAGGTTTAAGCACAAAACAAAAAAACCAACTTAGTCGTATAAAAAATGAAAATCCTGAAGATATTGTAACTTATAAAACCACAGCGTCTATTCCTGATGATAGACAAGGTTTTGTTGCTGAATTAATGGTTGAAGGAGAAAAAGTATTTGTTGATTATGCGGATATGAATTACGCAGAAGCAATAAAAGGTGCTTCAGCTCCACTGCTAGACACTGGTAAGCTATCCGCCTTTGCTACATTACTAAGACAAACTATTACAGCAAACCCTATATTTCAAGCCTACCAAGTATTTAACGATGCAATAGGTTCAGCGGCTTATTCAGGAACTAAAAATCCAGGGCAGTTAGCAAAAAGAGTTTTGCAAAGTTATATTGATATTAGGAAAGATCCTAATTCTCCCATAATAAAACAAATGGAGGCTTTAGGCGTTACTGGTGGATATGGTTTAACGGGACGAGAAGTTATAGGAAAAACTAGAAGAAAGTATGGTTTATTACCTGAAGGTCAAACGAGAAAACTATTTGCATACTTTGAAGATTTAGCTACTCATTCTGATTTAGCTCAACGTAAAGCTAATTTTGAACAAGCCTTATTAGACACAGGAGGAGTTATGCAGCCTGATGGTACTATAAAAGGAGGAAATGAAATATTAGCTGTAAACAAAGCTATAAACATTATAAACTGGAATAAAAAAGGTAGTAGTCAAAACTTAAGACTGTTTACACATACTATAGCTTTTTTAAATGCTTATATTCAGGGTATGGACATACTTATAAATGTAATAAGAGGTAAGTTTGTTTCAGATCAAGACAGAAAAAATGCAATAAAATTGTTTGCAATAACGTCAGCAAAAATTATGTTTCTTAATCTTATATACTCAGCTGCAGTGGGAGGTGATGATGAGTATGAAAAGTTGCCTGATCAAGAAAAAATTAGAAAATATATTATACCAGGTACGGGGGTAGGTATTCCAATTCGTGGTGAGTTAGCTTTTTTGTTTAAAATGTTACCTGAAGGTTTATACAATATTGTCACTAAAGAGGGAACTAATAATGAATTAGATGCAAGAAGAATAAGACAAGCTATAACAGACACTTTTTTAGGAGGTTTTTTATCGCCAACTTTGTTTCCGCAAGCTGTTAAAGCTCCTATTGAAGTAATGACAAACTATAACTTTTTTACAGGTGATCCTATTGTAAGTGCTTACCAACAAAAGAAAGAAACTAATTTACAAGTTAATCAAGGAACTTCTTATATAGCTAAAGGTTTAGGGGAAGTGGGCATTTCACCATTAAAAACTGACCACTTCATTAGAGCTACTACGGGAACTGTTGGAATGGCTGCTACACAACTAATAGATGGGATTATAAATCAGTTTGTAGATAACCCAACGCCAACTACACCTATAGATAAAAGAGCACCCATTAGTGCTATATTGTATAGTCCTAATGGAAGAGGAGCGTTAAATATGTTTTATGATTTAAAAGACATGTCTGACAGAGTAACTAATTCTTTAAACGCAATGTCAGGCGAAGAAAAAGCGGAGTATCGTAAAGACAACAAAAAATTAATAAGGTCTCGTACAAAAATATTAGCTTTAAATGAAAAAATTAAACTACAAAGAGATAGAAGAAAAAAAATTATTAACAACGAAAAACTTAATCCTAGGGCTAAAGCTGAAAAACTAAGAGTGATTGATGCTAAAATGAATAATATGCTAAAAGGAATAGCTAAGCTTAGAGTAAACGCTGATCTTCCATTATTTAGCACACGTTAAACTTATAGTCGCCAGACTCTAATACCTTGTACACCATCTTCAATTACAATCTTGTGTACATAATCAAACTCAAGTCTTTTACTTTCTTTGTCTATAGCTGCTAACGCCGCTTTAGTATCTACTGCAGGTAAGAATATAGATGTTCCTATTTCAAAAGAAGGCCAATCTATTTGATAATCAGTTCCGTTAGTTAACATTTTTTGGTATGTCCAAATCTAAATTGTCTGTTTTAATCTCATCAAATGATGAGTTATCAACCCATATACATCTAACTGAAGGTCCACTAATCTCTAGACCCTTGTGTAGTACTTTTAGTTTCGATGCTTCTTTCAACACTCCCTCTAACTTTAACCCTTTAATAAAGTCACTGTAGTCAATTTTTTTGCTGTTTACATACTCTCTCATTATAGATGCAGGTATATAGATAGTATTAGTATCAGGCTCTACACGTACTTTTAAATCATGATTAGGTCTTAGCAAAGGAGCTTCTGGTAAACCTCCTCTTGAATCTACTCTACTATTTATAACTAATGTGCTGTTTTTAGCGGTGTTAATAAAGTCACCCAATGTTTGAACCGCATCAAAATCAGCTTCTTTAACAGTCTGTTTAGATAAAGAAAGCTCTTTAGCTATAGCTTTATATACAGGATCAATGTTTATGTTGTGGATGCCTATTTTTTTAGCAATCACAGCTCCTAAAAATACAGCTGCTAACGTAGCTGAAAACTTTCTGTCGTGCCCTTTAATATTAAGTTCTTTATCTATTTTTATTTGTGTGCTCTTTAATTGTTTTTTAACTTGATCTAAATTTGCTATCAAGTATTGTGCATAGACTTCACCTGCATGGCCATAGTTGTCAAAGAACTTACTAAAATATTCATCCGCTTCTGACTTAGATATAGATTCATCTAACTCTACAGGTAGTTGAATAAATCTAGCCATTTCACCACTTGCTTTTGCTCTATCAGAAAACATAACTTGTCTAAAGTCAGTGTTACTAGACACCACACATATCAAATTAAACACAGTATCGTTAGGTCTTTCTTTGTTAACGCTGCCATGCAGCCTGTTTTTCCCTCGCCCTGCTGACATAAACTTTAAAAATTTATGTAATTCTTTAGGACTTACGTCTGTCATTTCATCAACAGCCGTAGGTAAATTATTCATGTACCCCATACGGTGAATAATAGAATTGTCTGTGTCACCCCATACTTGTATGAGTTTAGAGTTTAAATCAGGATTACCATACACACTTGTCATAGCCTGCAATATTGAAGTTTTACCTTGACCTGATTCAGGATTGTACATGTTTATTATTGCTGACTTTTCTCTATGCCCAAAAAACGGCATAAGCAGAGAACCAAAAGCGCAGAAAAAACCAAAGGCACGAATCTCCATTCCTGGTCTTTCGTACACAGCAGCTCCTTTTTTCCACTCCTCATAGTCTCCTTTCTTTTGTAGAGTAGAGTTAATCTCATTAAGATCGTCAGCTACAGGAACATACTTAACTCCAAACGCGCTTATCTCTCTGTTACCAATAAGTATTTTGTTTTTAGTTTCTATTGCTCCTGGGTTCCAACCATACTGTTTATGCATAAGAGATGTTTCTACAGTGCGTTGCTGTGCTGCTACTGTGTTAACTATGTAATCTATTACAAGGTCCATTTGTTTACCATGCACAATAACTCCATAATCTACTAGAATCTGTCGAGCTTTATCTCTAGCAAGTAAATCTGATGTACGTGCAATAAACTCTCTTACCCCATCTTTTGGAAGATGCAACTTAAACCATGAGCATTCCCCTAAGACAGGATCGTTAAGCCTCTCAACTAAATAAAAATCGTAGTCATATATTTTTAAACCATCATCATCGTCGTCAGGCATGGTGCGATATATGCCACCGTTTTTCCCTCTAAAATATGGATAGGGGTAGTCAGGTATCTTAAAAGTTACTTTTTGATTTAATGATTCACTGTGCGCTTCTATTACATTATCTGCCCCTCTAGCTTTAGATATAACTCTTCCAAGCTGTATAGGTGTTTTTATCTTACCTTTGTGAATACAGTTTTTACAACCCTCAGGTCTTTGCATTTCAAACTGTTTACATGAGTGCGGACCTGGTATGCTGTCAGCTTTTTTTTCTGTTAGCTCATAATCGTAATCTACATGACCTCTAGATATTTTGTGTATAGCTATATCTCTGTCCTCACAATGAACAGCAATAGATAACCCTGCTCTCCACAAGGGTTCTTCAATCTCGTTTTGTTTTAAAGCTATGTGTTCTAGTTGTTTACAGCCATTTTTTAATTTACAACGTTCCATTATCTTTCTAAACCTAGAAGAATGGTTACCCAGTATTGCTTTAGTAGCTTCATCCATAGGTCTTTTAGGTTTGTTTGCATGAGATAATAGTTCAGCAGGTATAACTGCTGCTAAGTCATCAAACAAAAACGGATTACAAGTTTGTAATACGGTCACACTTTTTGGGTTTTTTACATCTTTAAAATTTTTAGTTCCTGGCACTCTAAGTATTCTTGATATGTCAGAAGTACAAACAGAGTCTGATTTAAAACCATGTTTAACACACAAAAACTTAAGTCCCTGTGCTATAGGTTTCCATACAGCAGGTGCAACAGGATCGACAAAAGGCCAATAACAATGCAATCCATTTCCAGAGTCTACTATTAAAGGTGTAGGTAGCTTAGTCACATCTATAAAATTTCTTAATGCAACCATAGCTTCGTCTTTAGTTTTATAGTCTTTATACCTACGCTTCTTAGCGTCAAAGCCACAATCAATGTCAAGCCAAAATATTTTTTGTTCTCTTGCATTTTTAGCTTTTCTATCAGTATTTTCTAGCCAAGTTGAGCATGTAAAGTACACGTCTAGGTTATTTTTAAGTAACGCATTAGCTTTACTTACAGCCTCATCAATCGTATTTAAAAATATAGGGGTCACATTTTCTTGTTGATCTTTACTTACTACACAATAGTGACCCTGATCAGACCACACAAGGTCTAAAAACTCTTTTATTTGCATTTTAAACCTTTATACTTTTGATGATAATTCTTTTAGTAGCTGCTCTACTTCTACTACTTTTAACTTGGTTGGGTTTGCTTTACCCGAAAACCAATCATATACTGTTTGCCTTGATATGTTAAGACTGTCAGAAACCTTTTGCACTGGGTGCTTAAGCTTAATAC
>Ga0209336_10000864_pt1 | contig 15264 bp, 20 predicted proteins | sample LinPmetageLP32_FD_184042 | JGI IMG/M metagenome (GOLD analysis project Ga0209336, IMG submission 184042) | Marine viral communities from the Pacific Ocean - LP-32 (SPAdes) (version 2) | ecosystem: Environmental > Aquatic > Marine > Oceanic | place: Pacific Ocean | collected 2009-08-23 | reverse complement strand
GTCCTTGTGGACATTTTCGTTAGTGATATCACTAACAAAAGATTTTGTGATGCCAGTTTTTAGCATCACTTGAAAAACCTCATCATCTGCTCATCAATAACAGCAGGATTGAACTTGCAATCTTGTATCCACGAGAATTGATTGGGCGTGGTGATAGCTTGAAGTCTGTTGATTAATCTCTCCTTGGTGATGCGATTGTCTTGATGTCGCAGTTCGTGTGCCATACTGTACGGGAACGAGTAAGACGTGGTGTCCGTGTGAAAGATTTCAGTTGTTAGTGAAATCACTAACTCTGTTTGATGTTGTAGTTTTGATTTCGTATTGTACATAATTTGTCCCTTTCTTGATTATGTAAGTATTATAACACATCTATCGATAAATGTCAAGGGCTACCATTTCATGCCCTTTTTTGAAGTAAAGTACTTTAATATGTTAATACGTATTTAAATGTGTAATGTACTGTAATGTACTGTAATGTTCTTTAGTGGGGGTTTGTAAGTCATTGAAAACATTGGAATGTTCGATTGTTCTCTTTTATATGATAATGGGACTACGCTCAGAAGGGTCTCTCGAACGGAAGAACATTTGAAAACGTTAGTGAAATCACTAACAAGCTTAGGTATTAATTTAAAAAAAGAACATTATATATATATTTAATAAAATAGTACTAAACTGCAAGATACGATAGGAAGAATACTCATTGCTAAGTAGGAAACTACACGGAATGGTACGAAAACATAATGTACGTTTTAGGTCTAAAAAAACCGAACATTACGGAACATTAGAAAGAACATTAGAACATTAGTGAAATCACTAACAAATGCTCAACGCTACTTATGGTACTGGTATCAAATATGTTAGTGAAGTACACTAACTTGTTTATGCTTATGTGTGGGAAGGTGTTACGTCATGCTCAACGCTACTTATGGTACTGGTATCAAAAAGGCTAGGGAAAAAATCCCTAGCCAATTAGTATTAGTGATTGATTTTATCTTTATTGATTTTAGTTAAAATCATGTAAGCTTCGTTTATTTTAGTGCTAAATGAAGCATAGTCAAAAGTATCAGTATCGACACAAAGACTTTTCATAACATCTATTTCTTTCTTTAAGATGTTAGTCAGAGTATCTTTAACTATATCAATTTTAGTCCTAGTTAAGGCACTTGCGTTGCCTTCAGAGTTTGCCTTTATTCTCTGATTAACTGATTTCCTTATGTCACCAAGCTTTGCGGTCTTTTGCTGTTGCAAATACTTTTTATTTGCTTTTGTTGGTGCTTCATAAGGATACCTAGCAAATGTCGGTTCCTCTTTAAGACTTGAAGTTGGTCTTAATAACAACTGTCTTTGTTTGACAGTCCATTTAGAAACAATGGAAGTTAAAACTTTATCATACTCAGCAGGAGTACATAAAGCTTTTGACTTTATAACTTGTCCATCTTTCTTTTTGTCTTTTGGACTGATAAGATATAACGGGGCTTTGTCACCGTACTTTTGGTAAAAGTGTTCACCAACGTGGCGGTTCATTCCGCTAGTACCATTGCCAGTTATTACTGATGCTTTACTAATTAAAGTAAACTCTTCATCACCTAAAAACTGATTAGTTTTTGAACGTGGGTTTTTAGTGCTTGTTTTTAAGTCCAAGCTTTTGACTTCTTTATTTTGCATTGAGTAAATCTCCTATAATGCATAGTTAAAAAAAGTTAGTGAATTCACTAACTACAAGGACAAGTTATTTTGCCTTGCCTTTATTTTATAACACAAGTTAACAAGTAAATGGTTAGATATACAAACACGTTACCATAAAACGTCACATTTTTTACCATACTCCCCCCCTATGCCACCATTTACTATTTATAGCTATATGCTACTATATACTACCAATTTTCTCAAACAAATCGAAAAATTATGAAACGCCTTCTCATTCTCAGGTAGTCCCTTATTATTTCCATATATAGGAACACCCCCCTATAGGAGTCCCAAACCCCCTTGCAAAAAAATTTTTTTGGTGTATATATTGGTTAACGGTAACTAGGCCTGCGATATATATGACTATAATGGTAGAACCTGAACTTGGTGTTAAAAAACCACCAGACTTAAAAGCGGTGGACTTAAAGACTCGCACAAAAGCAGCCGCTAATACGGCAAAAGAGCTGGAGATTGAAGGGCTTGACCTAGAACTGACGGCTGAAGATAAGGATGTAGCAGCTAAATTATCTACATCTTACGCTGAAAACCCTGATACTACCTCTAAAAAGGTTACAAATGACAGGGCAGCAGCGTTAACCCCAGCCTCTTTGATACTTACAAACAGTATTTTAGACGAGTTTGGGCAGTCAGTTGTTAAGAGTGCGGTGCATATTAGACACACAGTTACAAATAAATTGATTTTAGAGACAGAAAACCCAGATGCAAAGGTTCGTCTACGTGCTCTGGAGCTTTTAGGTAAGATTTCTGACGTAGGATTGTTCTCTGAGAAGTCAGAAGTGACTATAACACACCAGTCAACAGACGATTTGAAGGCAAAACTACGTAAAAAACTGGAAAAACTGGCTGAACCTGACGATAAGATAGAAGATGCAGTTGTTATTGATGGCGAATCGTTTAATGTTGACGAAGAATTGGGTATAAAAGATGACTGAAGCGGCTTTAGACTTCTCTGAAGATGAAATTTCGCTCATGTTGGCTAATTTAGACCAATATACGCCTGATGAAGTGACAGAAATTGACAGATTGGTCGATGAACTGTCAAATAGAAAATATAAAGTCAAGGTTGTAGACGATCTGATTGCTTTTTGTAAGCATATGCAACCTGATTATAAAGTTGGAAAGCATCATAGGATGCTGGCTAACCTGTTAATGGACATCGAGCAGGGACAAAAAGATAGAATTTGTGTCAACATTCCCCCTCGACATGGCAAATCCCAGCTGGTGTCCATTATGTTTCCTGCGTGGTTCCTCGGTAGGAATCCTAACAAAAAAGTAATGATGGTATCGCATACAACTGATTTAGCGGTAGATTTTGGTAGAAAAGTACGTAATCTAATTGCATCTGACGATTACAAGAAGATATTTCCTGAAGTACAGCTTGCTATTGACTCCAAGTCAGCAGGTCGTTGGAACACAAACTATGGTGGTGAGTATTATGCCTGTGGTATCGGCTCTGCTCTTGCTGGTCGTGGTGCTGACCTGTTACTGGTTGATGACCCACATTCGGAACAGGATGTTATCAATGGTAATTTTAGTGTGTTTGAAAAAGCCTATGAATGGTTTACATTCGGTGCTCGAACACGTTTAATGCCTGGAGGTCGTGTAGCTATTATACAGACACGATGGCATATGGATGATCTCACTGGGCGTGTTATAAACGATATGACAAAGAATGACTTGTCAGACCAGTACGAGATTGTAGAGTTTCCTGCTATACTGGATGTTGTGGACAAAGAAACTAATGAACCTGTGCAAAAGCCCTTGTGGCCTGAGTTCTTTGACCTCGAAGCTTTGCTCCGCACTAAGGCCTCTATGCCTGTGTTCCAGTGGAACGCCCAGTATCAGCAGGAACCCACTGCAGAAGAAGCTGCTCTGGTAAAACGTGAGTGGTGGAATAGATGGAAGGAAGATAGCCCTCCTTCATGTGAATATATTATAATGTCACTTGATGCTGCTGCAGAAACACATAACAGAGCTGACTACACTGCCCTGACAACTTGGGGTGTGTTCTTAAACCAAGATGTAGATAATTATAATATTATCTTGTTAAACAGTATAAAGAAGCGTATGGAGTTTCCAGAACTTAAAGAATTAGCAATGGAAGAATATTCCACGTGGGATCCTGATGCGTTTATTGTGGAGAAAAAAAATTCAGGGACAGCCTTGTATCAGGAGATGAGAAGAATGGGATTACCTGTACAGGAATACACCCCGCATAGAGGATCAGGAGATAAGCTGGCACGTCTAAATTCTGTATCTGATATAGTATCTTCTGGACTTGTATGGATTCCTGAGACAAGATGGGCTGAAGAAGTTATAGAAGAGGTTGCAGGATTTCCATTTATGAGTCATGATGACTTGGTGGATTCAACAGTTATGGCACTTATGAGATTTAGGCAGGGCGGGTTTATAAGACTACCAAGTGACGAGCCAGAAGAAACACATTATTTTAGAAGAAAATCATCTTACTATTAGGGAGTAAATTATGGTTATTGAAAAAGGATTGATGCAAGCTCCTTCGGGTATTGAGGAAGAAGTAAAAGCAAATGGTAAAATGCCAGAACCAAACTTGGAGATTGATATTGTAAATCCTGACATGGTTACACTTGATGACGGTAGTGTAGAGATTACTCTTATTCCCGAAGCAGAGAATGATGACACCGATTTTGATGCTAACCTTGCAGAGACACTGGATGAAGATATCCTTGAAAGCACAGCTTCCGAACTTTTAGATGTTATTGAAAGTGATATGGACAGTCGTAAAGACTGGGCAGATACATATGTAAAGGGTCTTGACGTGTTAGGGTTTCAGTATGAAGAACGTTCTGACCCTTGGGAAGGAGCCTGTGGTGTTTACTCTACAGTCCTTGCAGAGGCAGCTATAAGGTTTCAGGCAGAGACTATGAGTGAGACATTCCCTGCACTTGGCCCTGTAAAGACCAAGATTATAGGTGACGAGACAAAAGAAAAAGAAGAAGCTGCTTCCCGTGTAAAGGCAGATATGAACTTTCAGCTTACAGAGAACATGGTTGAGTACAGACCTGAACATGAAAGATTATTATATAGTCTTGGTTTATCAGGTTCTGCATTTAAGAAAGTCTACTATGATCCGAATATGGGCAGGCAGATGGCTGTGTATATACCAGCAGAAGATGTAATAATACCTTACGGGGCGTCTCATATAGAAACAGCAGAGCGTGTTACGCACGTAATGCGAAAGACTAAGAATGAACTTAAGAAGCTACAGGCTAACAAGTTTTACCGTGAAGTAGAAGATTTAGGTGAACCGAAGATGTTCTACTCTGACATAGAAGAGCGTAAAGCAGAAGAAGGCGGCTACTCTCTTACAGATGACTATAGATATACCGTGTACGAAGTACATGCAGATATAGTTATTGAAGGTATTGACGATAGTGATGATGATATAGCAAAACCATATATAGTAGCTATAGAAAGAGGCACAAGTAAAGTATTATCCATACGTAGAAATTGGAACCCTGATGATGAGTTAAAGTTAAAGAGACAACACTTTGTACATTATGTATATGTACCAGGATTTGGGTTTTATGGTTTGGGGCTTATCCATATTATAGGTGGATATGCTCGTGCAGGTACATCCTTGATACGTCAGCTTGTCGATGCAGGAACTCTCGCTAATCTCCCAGGCGGGTTGAAATCACGTGGGCTGCGTATCAAGGGTGACGACTCTCCCATAGAACCTGGGGAGTTTAAAGATGTAGATGTTCCGTCTGGCAGTATACGTGATAATATAATGCCACTTCCATACAAGGAGCCAAGTCAGACATTATTGGCGTTATTAGATAAGATTACCCAAGAGGGCAGAAGACTGGGAGCTATTAGTGATATGAACATATCTGACATGTCGGCAAATGCCCCTGTTGGAACTACGTTAGCATTATTGGAGCGTACCCTCAAACCCATGGCAGCTGTACAGGCACGTGTTCATTATGCCATGAAACAGGAGTTTAAACTTCTAAAAAAGATAATAGCCGAGTACGCAGATTCAGAGTATGCATACCAGCCTCAAAGAGGAGAAGTTGGGGCTAAGCAAATGGACTATCTGATGGTAGACGTCATACCTGTCAGTGATCCTAACAGTTCTACAATGGCTCAGAGGGTTGTACAGTATCAGGCTGTATTACAAATGTCTCAGTCTGCACCGCAGATATATGACTTACCGCAGCTTCACAGGCAGATGATAGAAGTGTTAGGTGTTAAGAACGCTGACAAACTTGTACCAACAAAAGAAGATATCAAGCCAGCTGACCCAGTAAGTGAAAATATGAACGCACTTGTTGGTAAACCGATGAAAGCATTTATCTATCAGGATCATGATGCTCATATTGCAACTCACATGTCATTTATGCAAGACCCGATGGTTGCACAGCTTATAGGGCAGAACCCACAGGCAAAACAGATCATGGCATCTCTGCAGGCACATATAGCTGAGCATTTAGGGTTTAACTATCGTAAGCAGATAGAAGAGAAACTAGGAGCTGACCTACCTGCACCAAATGCAGAATTACCAGAAGATATGGAAGTTAATATTGCACGTCTAGTGGCTCAAGCAGGTAAACAGCTTACACAGGCACACCAGAAACAGGCAGCTCAACGTGAAGCACAGGCGAAAGCCCAAGACCCAATGGTTCAAATGCAACAGGCAGATTTAAAATTAAAAGCTGCTGAAGTACAAAGAAAAGCAAAGAAAGATGCTGCTGATGCCCAGCTAAGAGCTGCTGAACTGCAGAGAAAATCTATGAAGGATAAGGCTGATATAGAAATGGACAAAGCCGAACTTGTTATGGATTCTAAAAAAGAAAAAGCAAAACTTAACAAACAATAAGGATAAACATGAATAGGCCTACAACCGTCTTTGACGTGCTTACACAACAAATAGAGGAGCAAAAAAATGCTTCTATAAAGTTTCTTATGACAGGGGGGCCGAAAGACTTCTCTCAATATAAGGAAGTTACTGGCTTGATACGGGGTTTCGAGACTAGTATTTCAATTATAAAAGAACTCCAGCGTAATCAAGAGGAAAATGATGACTAAACCAGACTTACAACAGATTAACGTGTCCGACAAAGACATAGATTCACAACTACCCAAGCCTGTAGGTTACAGGATATTGGTAGCACTACCAAAAATAGAAGATAAGTACGAAGGTACAGAACTTCTAAAAACAGATAAAGAAAAGCATTTTGAAAATGTAATGTCTATTATAGGAGCTGTCATTGATATAGGTGAACAGGCTTATAGTGACAAAGAACGCTTTCCTACAGGAGCATGGTGTAAGCAGGGAGACTATGTAATGTTTCGTGCTAACACAGGCACAAGATTTAAAGTTAATGGAAACGAGTATCGTCTCATGAACGATGATTCTATAGAAGCTGTTATAGATGATCCTCGTGGCATACAGAAAGCGTAGGAGAGTATAATGGCATTTGAAAAAGTAGAGTTTTCGTTCCCAGATGAAGAAAATAAAAAAACAGATATTGAAATTGAGAAGTCTAGTGCTATCGAAGTTGATTTATCAGGAAAACAAACAGCAGAAAAGCCTGAAGATAAAGGTGAGCCCGCAGATAGTAAGGTTAGCGATAAAGATGACATGGAGATCGAAGTCGTTGACGATACACCAAAAGCTGACAGAAACCGTAAGGTATCTGAAGCACCTGCAGATGTAACAGACGAAGAACTAGGCGAGTATTCTGACAAGGTTAGAACTAGAATTAAACATTTTAGTAAAGGCTATCATGATGAGAGACGTGCTAAGGAAACAGCAGAACGTGAAAAAAACGAATTAGAACGTCTTTCTCAACAACTCCTTGATGAAAATAAAAAACTAAAAGGGACTGTAGACAAGAACCAGACAGTTTTACTTGAGCAAGCTAAGAAAGTTACTGAAAAAGAACTAGAAGCAGCTAAAAGAGCATACAAGACAGCATATGACTCTGGCGACACAGATGCTGTGTTAGAAGCTCAAGAAACATTAACATCTGTTAAAATTAAAGCTGATAAGTTAGAAAATTTTAAAGTTCCTCCTTTACAGGGAGAAAATACTCCTGTAGAACAGAATAAGAATAACGCTCCAACGATGGATGCACGGACTAAAGAATGGAGAGATTCCAACACTTGGTTCGGTACAGACGATGAGATGACAAGTCTTGCGTTGGGGTTGCATAGTAAACTTGTTAAACAAAAAGGACAAGATTTTACTAAAACTGAAGAGTACTATGGAGCCATAGATACTCGGATGCGACAACTATTTCCCGACTATTTTGGGAGAGAAGAACCAGAAGCTGAAAAGCCAAAGGAGGTAGAAAAGTCTAAGCGAAGTCCAGATGTGGTTGCACCCGCTACGCGGAGCACAGCCCCTAAAAAGGTCACATTATCGCAAACACAGGTAAACATAGCTAAAAGACTTGGAGTACCACTAGAATTATACGCCAAAAAGGTTGCAGAAGAAATGAGGAAAGAATAATGGTTGAAAATAGACTTGACAGAGAACTTGAAACACGTGAAAGAACAACTCGTAAAAAGGCTTGGCAGCGTCCAGAGACTTTACCGTCTCCTAATCCTGAGCCAGGGTATACTTATCGCTGGATACGAACAAGCACTCATGGGCAGGTAGATGCCACCAATGTATCCTCAAAACTCAGAGAGGGTTGGGAACCCGTAAAAGCAACTGACCACCCAGAAATTACTTTGGTAACTATCGAGAACGAAAAGTTCAAAGATAACGTTGTAATTGGGGGGTTAATGCTTTGTAAGGCTCCGATTGAATTAGTTGAGGAGAGGACTGAACACTTTAAAGAACAGACCACAAATCAAATTAAATCAGTAGACAACAATCTTATGAGAGAAAATGATCCTCGTATGCCTCTATTTCATGAGAGAAAATCGAAGGTCACTTTCGGAAAAGGTAATTAATTTTAATATAGGATAATTTAGGAGACTAATTATGGCTTATCCAACTATAGATGCCCCTTACGGGCTCGTACCCGTTGGTTTGATTGGTGGTCGTTCCTACTCGGGTGCTACTCGCCAAATGAGAATAGCTAGCAATTATGGCACAGCTATTGGCAAAGGTGATTTAGTAAAACGTGTAAGTGACGGAACTATTGATCGTGACGCAGGTACATCAACTTTGCCAGATACTGGCACACTAGGTATTTTTATGGGCTGTCAGTATACTGATCCAAATACCAGTCAGTTAACATTTAACAACCAATATCCTGGCAGTATCGTTGCTAGTGACATTGATGCATTTGTTGTTGATGACCCTGACGTAGTTATGAAAGTGGCTGTTTGTTCTTCAGGAACAACAATGGCAACAGTAGCAAGAACTGTTATTGGTAATAATGTTGCAATTATTAGTAATACACTAAACACTACCAATGGTAGAGGTAAACTAGCCGTTAGCAGTAGTCCTGCTGCTACACTCACACTTCCACTCAAAATAATTGACGTGGTTGAAGATACAAAAACTGGTAGTGACGCATTTCAAGAAGTACTTGTTGTGTTTAATGCCCCCTATGAAGATAGTAATATCCAAAAAGGTGGTCATGCATACCGTGTTGCAACTGGCTTATAAGGGAGATAGACAATGGCGATATCAAGAGCTCAATTACTTAAAGAACTACTTCCTGGCCTCAATGCTTTATTCGGCATGGAGTATGCGAAGTACGGTGAAGAACACGGTGAAATTTTTGAATCAGAAACTTCAGACCGTTCTTTTGAAGAAGAAACTAAGTTGTCAGGGTTTTCTGCAGCACCAGTCAAAGACGAAGGTTCAGCCATCGAATATGACAATGCTCAGGAAGCGTTTACAGCTCGCTACACACACGAAACCGTTGCAATGGGTTTCTCAATTACTGAGGAAGCTATTGAGGATAACTTGTATGACTCACTGTCAGCTCGTTATACTAAAGCATTGGCTCGTGCTATGGCGTACACAAAACAGGTTAAAGCAGCATCTATTTTAAATAATGCGTTTGACTCTGGTACTACATATGGCGATGGGGTGGAGCTTTGCTCTACAGCACACCCACTAGTTTCAGGTGGCACTAACTCTAACGAACCAGCTGTTGCTGCTGATCTTAACGAAACTTCTCTTGAAGCGGCAGTTATTCAGATCGGTGGGTGGACAGACGAGAGAGGCCTGAAGATTGCGGCTAGACCTCGAAAGTTGGTTATACCTACAAACCTACAGTTTGTGGCAACTAGGTTGTTAGAGACAGAAGGACGTGTCGGAACTGCGGACAATGATTTGAACGCACTTAAGAACAACGGTTCTATTCCAGAAGGCTACACTATCAATCACTATTTGACTGATACAGACGCTTTCTTTATTATGACTGACGTTCCAAATGGTTTAAAACATTTCACACGTAGTCCAATGGCAACATCTATGGATGCTGACTTTGACACAGGTAACAGCAGATACAAGGCAAGAGAAAGATATAGCTTTGGCGTATCTGATCCGCTGGGTATCTTTGGTTCCCCAGGAGCCTAACTAAATTTAAAGGGTGGCTTGATAGTCACCCTTTTTTACTATATACTAAAATAAATTAACCTTGACAGCGTAAGCTGACAGTAGCCGAGACAAGGAGAATAACATGGCTAATACAACTTTTAACGGTGCAGTCCGCTCCGAAAACGGATTTAAAGCAGTAGCAAAGAGTTCTACTCTAGGAACATTTACTGACCATATTGTCGCTACAAGTGGTGGCGTTCTTGAAGTACAAAAAGTTGCTACTTCTGGAAGAGACAACATAGTTGCTGCAGGAACAACAACTGGTGCAAATAACGCTAGTTTAGGCACAGCAGCTACAATCTTTAATGTAACACCTAATGCACATGGTTCTGGTATTGCTGATGCAGCAATTAACACTTTTGTAAACAAAGTTGGCGGTGATATCGTTACTACAATTCTTATAGACCTTCATGGAGGTTTAGCATCTGGTGGAACTGCTAATGACGCTATCGGTACAGATGGTGGAGCAGCTAATGCTTATATTGCTGAATTAACCAGTGCAGTAAATGGTATTCCCTATAAATTAGAGTTTATTTGTTTGGAAGTACCTACAGGTGGTGATCCAGATATCAACTTAAATTGCTCTGCAACAGGTACTACAGCAGAAAATGCTGCTTTAACAAGTGGAACTGAGTTATTTAACAATGGTGATTTAACTTTAGGTTTACATAACGAAGCAGATGCAGGAGCTACTCTAGCGGCTTTGAGTAAGAAATATCTTTACCTTACAACAGGGGATGCTACGGAAGCTGCGTATACAGCTGGAAAGATTGTAATTAAAATCCATGGTGCGGCTTTTGATTATGCCAATGGCTAATTTAAATATCAGGAGATACGTATATGGGATTATCAGATGTAAAAGTCTTAACAATAAGTGATGAGAACGCAGCTTCTGCAAATCGTTTAGTTACCGCAGCTAGACCAAACACTTCTGCTACAATGGCTAACACTACTTTTGCAGGAGGAGCAGCTAGAAATGTTACAGTAACAACTGCTGGTACAGGTGACAATGCTAAAACCTGTACCATAACAGGCACGGATGTCTTTGGTGATGCCATGACAGAAGTTATAACTTCTACTGGTTCTGCCGAAGCTGTTGCAGGAACTAAACTTTTCTTGACAGTAACTGCTGTAGAGTGCTCAGCACAGTATGCAGCAAATATAACAGTCGGTTCAGGAACACTATGTGCTCAAGCAGTATTAGGAAGCAATAGAGTCAGGCTTAAAGGCATGTCTATAGTATCAGGTGGTACTGCAGGCACTTTAGAATTTATTAATGGTGCACCTGAAGATGGCACTACTATATTTAAAGCTAGAACTATTGGAACAGCAAACACAACCGTAGACAGGACTATACCTTCGGAAGGTGTACTATTTGAAGATGGCTTGTCTGTAAAATATACAGTTGACGTAGTAGATATGTTAACAATATTTCATGCTTAGGAGGTTTTTATGAACAGAAGTAGTATGCCGACACAGTTAAAAGGTAAATCAAAAACCAATAAAAAATTTCCAGACTTAACAGGTGATGGAAAAATAACACAGGCTGACATACTTAAAGGCAGAGGTATTAAAGGTTTTAAGGCTGGTGACAAGGTAAAAAACACTGGCGGAAGCAAACAACTAAAAGAAGGTAGACCTAAAACAACTGATGTAGCTGGGTCTAAAAAATTTAAAAATAAACAATTTGGAGGGTCTAATACAAGAGACTTTATACAAGGTTTAGAAGGGAGAAAAACTGTCCCTCGTATGGGTCGCATGACTCGTGACCCTAAGACAGGTAAAGAGATATCTTTAGATCAACTTATTGATATTACTAGTAAAAGAGACAGGCAGGATATGATAAAAGACATACCTTCTTTAAGAAAACAATTTTCAGGGCCTAAAGTAACTATGGACAAGTCAGTAGCTATGAAAAGAGCTAGAGATGCTGATACTTCTGCAAAAGAAGACTTTAAAAAAGGTGGTAAGGTTAAGAAAAGTAAAAAACCTAGAGGTTGTGGTATGGCTTCAAAAGGTGTTAGAAACGCTAAAATGATAACTATGAAAGGTGGCTAACATGGATAAAGAAGAACAAAGGTTAAGAGAAGAATACTTTGAAGGCCCTGCTTCTGACCAGTTTAGCTTATCTCAATTTTTTATACAAAATGGTAGACCTGATCTAGCTGACAAAGAGAAAAGAAACATGCCTAGAATGAAAAAAGGTGGGGCAGTTAAAAGGAACAAACCTAAACCTAAGAAAGGCTCTACTGTTCGTGGGTCTGGAATTGCTAGACAGGGTGTTAGGAAAGCAAAAATAAGATAAGGAGATTATATGTCAAATTTAAAAATGGTTGAGGTTGGCACTGATAAAAAGGGCGAGTCCTTGTATAATGTAAGACACAAAAGCGGAGAGCTTGTTTCTACAGAAACACTTTCTAAAAAAGAGGCTGAAAAAATAATGCAAGGACTTACAAAAAAAGGAAATACTAAAACTAAAAAAGCTGGTAAGTAATGGCTACTTCAGGAACTACAGCGTTTGACTTAGACTTTACAGAGATAGCTGAAGAGGCTTGGGAACGTGCTGGTAGAGAAATGAGGTCAGGTTATGACCTAGCTACAGCTCGTAGGTCAATGAATCTCATGACCATAGAGTGGCAGAACCGTGGTATTAACATGTGGACTATAGATAGTGGAACTCTATCTATTACATCTGGAACTGCACAGTACGACTTACCAGCTGACACCATAGATTTATTAGATCAAGTTATAAGAACAAATGCAGGCAATGCTTCTACACAATCTGACCTCACTATAAGTCGTATAGGCGTAAGTACGTACGCATCAATTCCTAACAAGTTAACAACTGGTAGACCAATACAGGTATTTATAGAGAGGTTAATAACACCTAGAATAAATTTATGGCCTGTACCTGACCAGAGTTATACATTTGTGTATTTTAGAATGAGAAGAATACAAGATGCAGGCAACGGTGCAGAGACTTCAGATGTCGTATTTCGTTTTCTACCTTGTCTTGTTGCAGGTCTAGCTTATCACATTGCTATGAAAGTACCTGAGTTGATGGGTAGAATTGATATGTTAAAAAAAGTATATGATGAACAATATGCACTGGCTGCTGGCGAAGATAGAGAAAAAACGTCAGAAAACTTTGTCCCAAGAATAGGTAGGATATAATATGCCATCTAAATACGCTTCAAGTAGAAAAGCATTAGGAATATGTGATGTATGTGGGTTTCAATATAAACTACGTGAACTACGAAGTGTGATTACAAGAGGTGTAGATACTAACATTAAAGCATGTGATGACTGTTGGGATGAAGACCACCCACAGAATGAACTGGGTAGGTATCCCGTGCATGATCCACAGGCCATACGAAATGCAAGACCTGACTTTGCAGAACGAGATGCTAGCAGAAACACTCAATATGGGTTTAATCCTGTAGGTCGTGGTAAAGACCCTTTCTCTCTTACACCCAATAATTTAGTGGCTACAGGCACTGTTGGTACAGTATCGGTAACTATAACGTAATGAGGCAACTATGAACTATACTTCATTAAAAGCAAATATAGCAGATGTATGTGAGAATACATTTACAGATGACCAGTTTGCATTGTTTGCCCAACAGGCAGAGCAGAAGATATTTAATACTGTAGACCTACCAGTGATGCGTAACGTAGATAGTGGTAGCTTAACTGCTGGTAATGAGCTGTATACTACACCTGATGGATATTTATATACTTATAGTTTAGCAATAGTAAATAACGATACTCAGACTTTTTTGTTAAATAAAGATGTTAGTTTTCTAAGAGAGGCATACCCCGTAACTACAACTGCTAAACGTGGGCTACCAAAGTTTTATGCTTATCACAGCACTTCAGGTTCAAATGTAAAGTTTATGTTTTCTCCAATTCCAGACGCTAATTATACATTAGAGCACATATATGCTAAGTATCCTACGTCAATAGTTACTGCAGGCGGCACATATTTGGGAGATAATTTTGACACAGCACTGTTGAATGGTGCTTTGGTAGAGGCCATAAGATTTATGAAAGGGGAAGCAGATATGATTGCTCTTTATGAAAAACATTATTTACAGTCTATAACTTTACTTAAAAATGCTTCAGATGGTAAATTACGTCAAGACGTATATCGTTCTGGACAAGTCAAGAATCCGGTTAGCTAGAGGTTTATATGGCAATAAAACAAGCTATGTGTACATCGTTTAAACAGGCTCTATTAGATGGAGAGATGGATTTTAGTAGTGATACATCGCAAACATTTAAAATAGCTTTGTATACATCAAGTGCAGACTTGAGTGCTTCTACTACAGCTTATTCAACTACTAACGAGATATCAGGCACAGGTTATACTGCAGGAGGTAACACGTTAACAATAGCAAGTAATTCAACCACGTCCGGAACTACAGCGTTTGTAGATTTTTCAGACACAAGCTGGACTTCCTCTTCTATAACAGCTAGAGGAGCTTTAATATATAAATCTGGAGGTACTACTCCTTCAGTCGCAGTATTAGATTTTGGAGAAGATAAATCGTCTGTATCAGGTACATTTACTATAACGTTCCCTGCCGCAGACGCTAGTAACGCTATAATCCGTATTGTATAATATTATGTTATGGTGTATTAGTATTTTAAGGAGATTTTAGATGGCTACTCAATATACTTCTATATTAAAACTTGCCTTACCTGTACAAGGTGAGTTGAGTGGTACATGGGGTACTGCAGTTAACGAGCAGGTAACCTCCATGGTAGAAGAGGCTATTGCTGGGTTAAAGACTATAAACACCTGGAGCACTAACTCTGCTACTTTATCAACAGCAGATGGTTCAACTTCTGAATCTAGAGCTGCTATACTAAACCTTACAGATACAACTTCTGACCTAAGTGGTGCAGCAACTCTTATATGCCCAGCTGCAAGTAAGGTATACATCGTAAAAAACAGTACAGGACAGGCAGTAACAGTTAAAACAGCTTCAGGAACT
>Ga0209336_10000863_pt1 | contig 15269 bp, 16 predicted proteins | sample LinPmetageLP32_FD_184042 | JGI IMG/M metagenome (GOLD analysis project Ga0209336, IMG submission 184042) | Marine viral communities from the Pacific Ocean - LP-32 (SPAdes) (version 2) | ecosystem: Environmental > Aquatic > Marine > Oceanic | place: Pacific Ocean | collected 2009-08-23 | reverse complement strand
ATTATATAATTCAGTTCCTAAAAATCTTTGTATTTGAATTTCCTGTGCAATAAAAATATATTGAATGAATTTATCTGTATCAATATTTCCATTAGCTGATGTGAACCTTACTAAGTCGTCTCTGTTTATAAATAATACTTGTGCCATATTATGTTTTTTTTGTAGTTGGATATTTACCTTTGCCTTTTTGATTTATTGTAGCTTTTGAAGCTTTTTTTGAACCTGCAGGATTTTTTTGATAACTTTTAGGTATGTTACGAGTTATTTTATAGTCTTTTAAATTTTCTGAAACTGTAGAGTTCTTTTTTAATCTAAAAAGTACTTTTTTCCAAATATGATAACAGTAAATACCTCCATGCAGAGTAAAAATGTCATACTGTTTATCATCATGTCTAAAATCTACATTTACTTCTTCTTTTTTACCAAAACTTGCTCTGTCAATATCCTCAATTCTCCATACTACACCAGAATTAGATAAACGCATCATTTCTTCACAAAATGGTCGAGATTTTGGCAATTCTCCTGTCTTTTTATTTTTTTTAAAAGAACCTCTAGCATATTTGTATCTAATTTTATATAAACCATTTTTAGAATCTAATCTACTAGAATCACTTGGTCTAGTTTCTATATAATCTTGATTAAGACCTACAAAATCTTTAATTTTTGAAAATGTGCTTTTTTTCTCATTTATTAAATAATTAGCCCAGTCTTCGTCACTATACTCAGAATCTTGGTTTAACTCATCAACATATTCGTAATCTTCAGACATTTTTACACCAGTTTCAGATAAAGAACCTAATATTTGTTTAGATAAATCTTCATTTAATACATCTTTAGTTAAACTCATAGACTGTGGGTAGTCATCATGTGATTCACATGGCATATACCAAGTTTTTCCATCTTCGTCTTTATGTGTATGTGAACCTTTACAACCTAACTTCTCGGCTTGCTCCTCTGCTTCTTCAGGAGTTTCAAAAACAAGTTTGCCATCTATTTTCTTTAAATCTACCTCTACTTTTTCTTCATCTATATCTTCTTGTTTTATTCCTGTTTCTTCTTCAACTTGTTCGTCTGTTAAATCAGTATCTTCATCCATGAAGTCTAATGGTTTTAGCGTTTTGAAGTAAAGATTAAGAGCTATGTCATTAGTGGCTAAAAGGTCATCTAAAGCATCAATAACAATGTCCTGAGCAGGCTTAATTACGATGTTTAAGAATAAATCGGTTGCTGTTTGTATTTCATCAGCATTATTCCCTAGTCCTCCTCCAGATTCTCTAATTCCTAGTAAAAGAGGAGAAGTAATTCTGTGACCTACCATTAATTTCTTAACACACTCCTCAGCTAAATAAGCATAATGTTCTGGAGCATTGTTTAGTGATATGTCTTCAACAGTTGTAGCAGATTCTTGATTAGAATTAAAGGCAACTATTACTTTGTCACCAATAGATCCTGTAAGCTTACCTAAAATGTCGTTTTTTATTTGGATTTGTTTCTCTTTGTCAGGTACTCCATTGTTAAAATTGACAACTTTAGTTCCTGAGAATGAATTTTGTGTTTCGTTAATTAAGTATGCTGAAATTTCTTCTTCTAAAAGTGCATAAGGCATAGATGCTGAGTAGCTAGGTAGGCTATAATAGTGAAATCCAACAACGTATTTTTTAACAATAAAGATTTCATTTAACTCTTTAGATGTGCCAAATACAGGTATTCTTTTGAGTTTATCGTTTCTGTTGTAGTCTTTCCAGTCAGGGTGGTAGTAATAGGCATCTATTTCCCCTTTATCGTTACATTTCTCGGCTCTTAAAGTTTGTCTTGGGAAATAGGTTAGCTTGCTTATTTTTCTCTCTGTATTGTAAGTTACTTGAAACGCTCCTTCTCCTAAAATTACAAAGTCTTGTACTACTCTAAATAGGTCTTTATTCTTAAGTAATGATCTCATCTGTGCATACTGCTCTGGTTTTTCGCTAGAATCAGTAGCATCTATTCCATGACCATAAACAAAATTGGTAACTCCATTTAAAATAGCATGGTTAGTAGTTGAACCAATATATCTGTCTATGACATATTGATAGTAGTCGTTATTATCTCCAATGGAGACAAAATCTTGGTTTCTTTCTTCATAAACTCTTGGAGCTTCGTAAGAGTTAAGATTTAAAATGTGAATGTCGCTTTTATGCTTCATAGAATATAAATTCATTAGTTGAGGTCGTGGTTGTGTACTCTCCAGAATTAACACTAAATGTGCTTATTGGAGATTGATTAGTGCAAAAGATTCTTCCCCTAAAAACTTCTTTTTGGTATCTTGTTATACTTAATGTGTAAAAATTATTTTCCTCTAAACCTGTAAAGAAATCACTAAACTGATACCAGTATTTATCTAAAGTAAACTCGTCAGTAAAATTGTGAGAATAAACATTCTTATTTTCAGAATCACTAGTTATGTTTACTGCATAAGTAATATTGGTGCTATATTCTCTAGGAATTACTTTTATTGTCTGTAGTGTATTTACCTCCCTTAGTATTATCATAACTTAATTTTTAAATAAAAAGGGGTGACTCGTTAAAGTACCCCTTTCTAACCTAAACAAAACTTAATGAAAAGAAACCTATCGTTTTTTAGCTATTAGTACCTACTACTATTGTTTCAGTTGCACTTGACAAGCCTGCAAAAGGATTAGCCAATGTTGCACCTGATATAAAATTAGCAGGAAGTTTTTCTTGTGCTGTAAGCGTTAAAGTGTATCCACTTAAATCACCCATAGCTGTTCCTGTAGCAACTGTTCCTCCAGTTACTTCAGCTCCAAACTCAACACCCATCAAGAAACCATTTCCGTTGTTGTCAACGACTGCTACTTGTGGTCTTCCGTAAGCTAATAGCTTTATTTGTACATTATCTTCTTTACTTAATTTAGTAAGATTTAGAGTAAGGACTTGTTCAAAGAAAGTCGTTCCTGTTTCTCTTGAGCTTGTTATTGTTTGCTCTAAAGAACTACCTCCTTTTAAATCGTACTCGTATGCTGAGAAAGTTCCACTTGCATCTGTTATTTCATCTGCTGTGTATGTTATTGTTCCCAGTCCACCAAAGTCAACAAAGAAAACCTTTTGAATCCCCCCTACTACATCTTTACATGGGACTGCTCTACCTGCACTTAAATTACATGACATATTTATTTATTTTAAAAGGTTAAACTTTATTTACTTACTATTAAGCGTATAATACTACTTCGCTTCCTATTCCGTATTGAATACCTGCTTTCCATCTCATAATGAATCTAACATTTTGTGACCCATCAATGTCTTGCATATCAATAATTCGAATTTCAGTCATATCTGATATCACTCCAGTTCCAAAAAATAAATTTGATGACTGAGCAGCTACTGCTTTGTTAGCAGGCATACCAGGAGAGTGGAATAATTTTACACCGTCAATAGTTAAAGGAACTCCGTTATACCAAAGTGTTCCTTTGTTGTCGATACCTGAACCTGCACCTACTAAGCCTAAAGCTTGAATGTAGAATCTTAAAATATTAGTTCCAATATAAACGTGCATATCTTCTTTTTCGTAAACAGTTGCAGGAATAGCAGCTACTATTTTTTGTAATTCAGCAATTACATTTGCAGCATCAATTCCACCACCTACAGCAGCAACATCAACGACATCACCGTCAGCAGCAAATAAAGTTGTAAATCCATCAAACTCACCTGTGTTTCCGTTAGTTCCGTTCCAGATTACTTGCTCATATTTGTCTGCAACTTTAGCAGCAAATTGTGTAACAATAAATTCTTGAAATGATTTTGGAAGGTCTTGATTTAATACAGAATAACCCATTTCAGCAGCTTGCCAAGTTTGAGAAAATTCTTTTTTACAAAATTCAGAATTGATTTGGAACTCCTCTAAAGTAAGTACTCTTTCTGTAAGAGTTACAGCTCCTGTATCTGTAAAGTCACAGGTTGCATCTTTAATAAAGTTTGAATCAAATGCTCCTTTCTGGATGACATATTTGTAGTCAATGTTTGGCATAATTGTTACACCTCCATTGTCTAAAGTTTTACCACTTAATAAAGCGATTGAGACATACTTATTTGCCCAAGAACCGCTAAAAGTAGAGGTAATGTTAACTGTTGTCGCTAAATCGACTTTGTGATTACTCATGTTTTAAAATTTAATTGTTATTTGTGATTATTTAATTTTTCTAATACTCTATCCATAGTGCTTCTCGCTCTTCCTTTTGCTAAATGCACTCTTTCTCTTTTCTCAACCTTTTCTGGGTTGTGATTTATTGGTTCTGCAGAAACTTCAACTTCATTTAATTCAACTTTAGCTGCTTCTACTTTTTCTTCTTTTGAATACACTTCTTCTTCTTTAGAATTTCTGTCTTGTTTATCTGATTTTAAATCAGCAATAGCATCTTCTAAGTTTTTAATTCTTTTTTCCATGCCTTTCCAGTCTGCTACATCTGCTTCCTCATCCATTTCTTCTTCTTCTTTCATTTCTTCTTTTTCTTCTCCTGCTTCCTCCTTTTGTGGAACTTCATCGTCAACATCTTCTCTTACATCTCCAATGACTCCCTCTTCCTCAACTACTAATAAAGTGCCATCTTCAAATAAGTACTCACCAACTGGCATAGCTACTTTTTCATCGTCTGTCAAAATAAATACAGCTTTACCTTTTTCAAAAGATTCAGCTTCTATTCTAGTTCCGTTTTCAAGTTTTCTTTCTTCTAATTCTACTTTAACTTCTGCTAGTTCCATTCCTAGAACTTGTTTTATTGATTCAACTATTTCTGATGCTTTCATTTAAATATTTTTTAATTGCTTATTATATGTACAACAAAATTCAAAAGTGTTTCCACTTTTTTTAGCTTGCCTGAGTTTTACCTATGCCCTGTGCATGAAGTGAGCCATCACAACAATCCACACTATAAGTGTTGTCTTTACACAAACACCCTCTGCGACTGGCTTTTGGAGAATTATGTGCTAGGTTTTTAAATTTCTTCTTTCTTATCATATTGTTTAGTTTGATTATCACAACCTTTGCAAATAATATCCTTTATTTTTGCTATTAATTCTTCAGAAAGCACTTCTTCAGATAATTCTTCCTCTATTTGCTCTTTAGGTCTGTTAGCTTGATCTGAGAAAAATCCTTCTATAGAAAATCCTTTGACTTTGCCTGTCTTTACATAATCATTCCATATTTCGTCATTATTGACTTTCATCGACACCATCCAAGTACCTTTTGGCACATCTAAACCATATTTTACTGATTTATCCATTTTAGGGTCATCTACTAGCCAAGATTCAACAACTGTTAGGTTTTGTATAGCCATTTGATGCTCTAAGGTTGCTTTTGATTGATTGCCTCTTATTAAAAACATTTCAGATGCCTTTTTTACAGTATCTGTGGAGAAATAGACATAATATCCTTCATCTTTCTCATTCTTTCTATAAATGGGTTTGTTAGGTATTAAAGCAGCACCCATAAGGATTCGTTTTTCCTTATCTACCTGTGCCATTTTGATTTCTTGGTTTTTGAGTGCAATAAAATCTGATTCTATTGCAGGAGATTCAACAACTGAAATAGCTTCTATTCCTGAATGTTCGTTTTCTTCGTCTAAAAATAATTCTATTATATCCATAATATATGTACAATAATTTTTGAAAGTGTTACCCTATACTTGCTCCTTCGACAATATTTCTGTCTAAACTCTGTGCAGTAGTTACATCATTAGCAACTACAAAAGCTTTGACTGGTTGCTGTGTCTGGCTTCCTATTGCTCCTGCTAGTTGATTTTCTGATGAAGCTCCTACTATATTAAATGCAGGAGGAGTTGAAGGCACAGATGCACTTGCACTACCACCTATTGACGGAGCAGAAGGAGTCCCTGACGATGCACTACCTCCTCCTTTTACTTGAGTCAAAATATTTTTGGCTTGACCTACAGCACCTAATACTGCTGCTATTTGTGTAGCATAAAAAGCAGGAAAAGCAAAGGCTGCTGCAGGCCCAGTTCCTGCTGCTGATTTTTGTGCTATATCTAATCCCTGTACATATCCAACTCCAGTTTTTATTAAAATTTCAGCTAGTGCTGCTGCTTTTGCTGCTGCAGTACCTTTTTCAAATAAACCTCCTAATGCTCCTATTGCACCACCAATGGCAGAAACATAATCTAACTCTGATTTTAGTTTGGCTTTAAGAATTAAATCATTATTTTTTTTATCAAGTAATTTTGCTTTTATTATTTGATTGTCCCAATAATTTATTATATCATTTCTTTGTTCTAAACTAGCTTGTAGTTCATCTAATTCAGCAATAGCTTTTTCTTTTTCTAATTCGGCTTTAGCCTGTTCAGTTATAGCATTTTCTTCATCAACCATTGTTTTAAATGCTGTTTGTACATCTCTTATAGCTTGTTGCCTTTTGGTTTCTTTATCAGTAGCAGCTAAAACCATATCTACAAGCTCTTGCTGTTCTTCTTTTTTCTTTTGTTCTTTTTCTGCTTTCTCCTGATTTGCTGCTGTTGTTATTTGTGTTTGCAGTAATCTTTGACTTCTTAATTTTTTAGTATCTAAGTTTATTAATTCAGCCTGAAGTTTTGCAAGTTTGTCTTTATCTTCAATAGTATTTTTACTTAAAGTCATTTCTTGCTCTTGAGCAGCTATTACAAGCTTCTTAGCTTCAATTTCTTTTAAAGTAATATCTTCCTCTATTTTTTGTGCTTTTCGAAGTAGTGCTACTCTTTCTGTAGCATTATATTTATCTCTTTTTTCAGCTTCTAATCTAATGTTATTTATTTCTCTATTTGCTTTTGCTCTTTCAACAATAATGTCTCTTTCAATATGATGAGCTTTAGCTCTTTGGTCAGCAATTTGACCTGCAATTTTCATTTCTTTTTGAGTTTCCTCTCCAAAGTTTTTTATTGCATCAGTAGCATCATTTATATTTGTTTTAGCATCATTAAAGGCAACAGCCATTCCTGACAAATCCCCTTTTGCTAATTTTAATAAACCTTTACCTACATTTAGAATACTTGTTCCAAAATCTGAGAGAATGTCTACAATATTGTTTATTGCTACCTGACCCTGCTTTATTAGTTTTGTAAATCTTTCCTGCCCTTCTTCAGAAGCTTTAAATGCAGAAGTTACAGCAGCGATAGTAGTTACAAACAAACCAAGTAAACTAAGTTTTAAAATGCCATCAAGAGTTTTAAAGCTTTTACCTAAATTTAAAACACCACCTTTTAAAGCCATCAATCCACTTACAGCTCCTCCAGTTTGACCGTCTACAGCTTGCAAAGCTCCTCCAAAATCTAAGGCTTCAGCTTTAGCTTCACTCAGGGATTTTGTCGCTTCTGTTCTTTTACCTTTAAGTTCAGTAAGTGCTTTTTTTTCTGAGGTTAATTCTTTTTTAGTTTGTTTTATCTGCTTATTTAAATCTTTTCTTTTATTTAAATCTTTAGCTGAAGTTTGTTCTAGTTGATTTTCATAATTCTTTAAATCCTTAGTAATTCGCTGTAGTGCTTCGTCTTGTAACTCTAACAGTTCATTAACTTCATTAAGATTTTTTTCTGCTGCTTTTATATTAGCATCAATAATAATAACCTTTTTAATTGCCATAATATCCGTCTTTTATTTGTTGATATGCTTCTTTGAAGGTTTCTGGCATTTTGTTTTTGCCCATTGCAATCTTAGAATACTTCCCTTTGCATTTTGTTAGTTTAATAAGTTCAAGTAATTGTTCTATCATGATAATTCGTTTAGTAGTTCTAAGCTGCTTTCTCCTGTCAGCATATTGGTTCTAACTGTGTTTATTTTATAACTAATGTCATTGATAATAAACTTGTCATTTAAATTGTAGTTAAGTAAAATACTTAAAGGCAAGTAAGCTTTGACCTTAGTTATTCTTCTTTTTATGTTAAATACATCAGAGATGTAAGAAGAGTAGTAATTTTGGAATAGGCTTTGGTTGTTTGTAGTTCCTGTATACTCATCAACCTCACTTCCAAAATTAATAGTCTGCGAGGAGTTTAAATTAACATTAGAAGGCCTGTTGTAAGTTGTTAGTGGTGCTGCTTCATTTGAGCTTATGCCATCTTTAAATGACAGTTTAGAATCTGCACTACTAATAGTCTGATTAACATTATAAAATATTAAAGGTTTTGTCAGATCAGTTTCTTGGTCTGCATCAACACTCCATCCCCATTGTATTTCACTTTGATTGTTAGTAAGAGTTGATGAACTGTTCTGGTCAGACAACCTTTCATAAACCATTTTAGCAAAAGGGAGTTCTATGGTGTATTTAGTACCAACATCAATAGAAGTATCTCTTGAGGGAGGACTAAGCAAATCTCCAAACACTTGGTTTTGTATTCTGTTAAAATTTATAGCTAAAAAAGAATCTGGCTCTTGAAATTTAAACTGTATGTCATTATAAGGCAAAGCCATATTAATCTCACTAGTATTCATTTCAACATGAGCAGTAATATCATAAGAATTGCTAGTGGCATAAAAACTATCTAATGTTTTTACCTCAATAATGTTTTGGTCATTAACAAAAGCAGTTAAATTAAAAGTCTGAAATAAGCCTGTAAGAAAATCAATAATTTTAATGTCAGGCACATTTTGATTAATATAAACAAAGCCTAGTGTATCATTAGTGCCTCCATTTACTACATAGTTGTTTGTTCCTCCACCAAAGTTTAAAATATCATTTGCTGTTAGTTCTAAAGTTGGAGTAAACGATAAGGCAGAGGTGCTTTCTACTACCCATTGTATTTCATAATTGCCCGCAGTATTTTCATCCAATGTAAAAGTTAGAGGATTACTCCCTGTTACATTTGTTATTTCAGCAATTCTAGTGTTAGATACATTGTCAATAGCATAAGCTGTGTAGACTATTGAGTTGTCAGTCGGAACTATGATTAATGTAGCAAAATAAATTATTTTGTCTGCTGTGTTTATATTGACAGTCCAAGTAGTGTTTCCTAAGTTAAAAGAATAATTGTCACTTCCTGATAGTTGCCAGTTACCAATTACTCTAGTTAATACTTGTTGGCCGTCTGTATTTGTTCCTATTCTTCCTTTGTTTCTAGCAAGCCATAAATATAAACTAGCAAAAGGCTCAGAGTTATTAAAAAAGTCTGATGAAAATACAATGTCACTCGGAAATCCATTAGCTACTGTATATCTAGCTTCAATAGCATCTATAATTTCTTGTAGTCTTATGGCAGGTTTCAAATTAGTATATTCAACTCCATGATTTAATGAACCCTGTCCGTTACTCTGATAATGAACATTATAATCTTCTTCATTTGTTGCATCTGAATTAAAAAAGTATCTTCCTGCTTCAGCTTGTATTAAAGGATAGACAATAGCTCCACTACTGAGATAGGTGTCTGATTGTAAAGCATTTTTTACTATGAGCTTTGAATAAGTATGGTCATAAGCCGAAAGGTTTAAAACGTCTAGTTTATCTTCAGCTAATAAAGTTTTTAGGTTTACTGTATTTCCAAAAAATGTTACATTGTATGAGCTAGCCTGATTGTTTTTCATTTTAACTCCATTGAGCTGCAATACTCCTGTCTTAAATTCTAAAAAGTTTAATTCTAGCTTACTACTAATTTTAGTTCTGGCATCAAAGCCTGCATCAATATTGAAGTTGTAAAAGTGTTTAAATATCTTATTGTTATTTTGTGAGGCAGGTAAATTAAAAGACTTAGTGAAATCAGTAAATATTTTACCTACATCTCTTACGTTTTGTATAGATTGAGTAATACTGACTGATTCGTCTTTAAACATATCAGCTCTTAGCCCATTAATATAAATTTGTAGTGCTAGCATTATTTAATATTGTTTATAGTGCTAAAGGCATAATCAAAGCTCATTGTATAATTTATAAGTCCTTCGTTAACTCCTTTTTTAAATCTTAAGCTTTTAGTTTTTATGTTTATTGGCAAGACATTGTTTCCGTCATCTACAAATATTTGTTTACTAAGCATTATTTCTTCAATAACTTCATTAAAACTCTCGTTAATAAATCCTGTATTCATTTCTATCGATTCACTACCATTGACTCCATAAGTAGCTATACTATGTTTAGAAATATCATAACTAGGAGAAGAGGTAAAGTCCATTATATTTCTGTTGTAAGTGCTTCCTTTAACACTTAGGCTTTTTTGTGACCTTTTAAAAAATGGCATAATTTGCAAAGCTCCAAACTTGTTATAAAAGATTACTTGCAGTTGCTCATACTTAGGCTCACATACAGCCTCTAGGGTTAAAGTAAAACTTTGCTCATAGCCTGTCTTAGTGGAAACTACTGTAATAGTATCTCCTGTTTGTAATGTTAGAGTCGGAGTAACTCTTATGTAAACTATCTTTTCTGTTGAATCGGTAGAATCAGGAACTACAATAGGAGTTAAAATAGAACCCCAGTAATTTTGGTATAAGTTCCAGAACTCATCTGTTCTTTCCCATTTGATGTTTGCTCCTCCTCCACTTATAAATGTTATTGTAGGCTCTGCTTCTGCAAATACTGGAAAGACAATGTCTGTACCTTGTTTAAAATATATAGTTGTATTGCTTTGTAATAAAGCAGGAGTGTAATCAGGTCTAGCTACAATGCTATAATTGTCAGGAGTTGAAACCATAATATCAGCAGCTAATGCCAATGATGTATTACTTTCTATGGCACTAATTGTAGTACTACCTCCCTCACTTAAATTGTTTACAGTATCTCCTAGACTTACTGTGTCTAAAAAGTTTTGTGTTGAGTCTTGTAATTTAAAAGCTACTGTTACTCCATCGGTTGTTCCTGTGACTACTGTGTTTATAGGATTAGTAGCTGTTCTAGGGTTTACACCTTCTTCAAAATATCCAAACCCATCAAAAGCTAAGTAAGGAGTGGCATCTTCTGCTGCGGCTGTTTGTCTTATGTTATAAGTTTCTCCACTTGTCATAATATCGGAACTTAGACTAAGAGTAGTATTGCTATCTATTGCAGAAATAGTTGCTGTTGTTCCGTCTGTTGTATTGTTAACTGTATCACCAATTTGAACTGAACTTGTAAAGTTTTGAGTGCTGTCTACTAGCTTGTTTGCTGTTGTTGCAGTTGTTGTTCCAGAATCTTTAGTTATAACAGTAGAGGTTTTAACCCACACTCCGTCTGTTGAAAAGTTGCCATATTCTGTCTCTAAATAATCTTTAACAAGTGAGCTTATTTCAAAGGCTATGTAGTTGTTTCCTGATATGGCTGTTTTTGTTAATGTGTATTGTGATGGAGATGGAGAAGCTGTATAAGTACCTGAGTAAATATACAATGTCATTGTTGCTGATTCTATGCTTCCCTGTGAGGGAGTTATTTTTATAAAGTATGGACTTCTTGCGTTAATTATTGCACTCATTTACTTTTTATTTAATTGTTCATTTATATTTCTTTCTATGTCTATTGCAAAATTTTCTACAAAACCTTCTGGTAGGCTATTCCAATATTTTTCAAAGGGTTCAGTAAAAAATAAACTAGGCTTTATTCCTTTAAGAAATACACTTCTAGCGAGTAGAAAATCAGTAATTTTTCTTGGCAAAAACCTTCCTTTTTTGTCTCTAATTCCTTTTAATCCTTTTTTTCTTACTGCCCATTGGTCAAAAGCTGATGGAGGTGGCATACCTTTTAAACCTCTTTTACCACCTTTGCTTTTATAAGAAAAAGGTGTTGGAAATTTTTGTTTAACTCCACTAACCCCTTTGTCTTGAAATTCTCCATATTGTTCCATTAAAAAAGCAAGACTAAATCCAGTAGGAGTTTTACTTGGTTGATATGTTAATGAATTAGATAGTTTGCCAGTAACATCTTTTTTTTCTTTTTTTAAATTAGCTTTAGCAGCACTAATTACATTAAGAGCAAAAGCATTTAAAATTTTATATGCGTGTTCATTTTTCATTAGCAAATAGTCATGTCTGTTGGAACTACAACGTCAAAAGTTACTGCCCATCCTGTTAAACTATTCTCAAACCTTTCGTTAAAAGGCTCACAGCTTGCTGTTCCCTCTACTTGATACAAGTCGCTAAATAAATCTCCTCTCATAAGCTTACTAACAATTCTAGCTGCTATATTTAGCTGAGTGTTTAATATGTCTTGCTCGTTAGAGTTTCCTAAAAATGCAGAAGCACTTTCTGTTTTAGGATCGTCTACAATATCCATGCACATAATAGTCACATTAAATGTTGTTGTTGGAGCAGAGATAGTAGCTTGATTGACCATAATGTGTGATAATGGAAATATGGTTTGTTTAGCTAAGTCAATGTCATAGATATTTCCATAGCTTACAGTATTAACAAAAGGTTCTGCTTCTAAAGCTGTTTTAAGTGTGTCAATTATATTATAATAAGTTGTCATATCGTTTTTATAAATATTGGTGTGAATGAGTTTATGTCACTATTGTTTGCTTCTTTTATGTAATCGTCTAGCCATTCTAAAGCTGCATCAAATTCAAAAACTTCCTGTGTCACTTTTGCTTTTATCAAACAATCCAGACATTTCCAATAATCGTATATAGCTCTTTTAGGGTTTGTGGTAGATATGCCAACCATAGCATCTTCAAAGCCTTCAGCTAGAACAATGCTTTCATCATAAGGAATCAGTCCTCTTTCATACAACTCTTCTACTAAAAACTCTTTCATTATTTAATTTTACTTCTTATCATTCTTTCTTCTAGTTCATTTTTATCTTTTTCAAATGTTAGAAACATTAAACATTGATGTAAGGGTAGTTTGGTAACTTGGTCAATGTTGGCAACATTTCCTGAAGCAAGTCGGTATATACTTGAATACCAATTCCATCGTCTTGCAAAATTTGCTTTTGCTGTAAGGTCAGATTCTGTAGTTCCTCCTTCAAATAAATCGGTATATGATTTACTAACTCGCTGCTTAAATTCCAAAAAAAAATCAATGCTCCAAACACTACATCTAATGGCATTTTCTGCATATCGTATTTATCATAAGTCTCATACTTTTCAATTAGATATTTATTTTTTTTCTTGTATGTTATTGGTCTAAATAAAACTCCCATAGCTTTGTGCATAGTTTCCCAGTCATTTAAAGTAGAATCAATGTCAACATATTCTCCAAAAGTCATTTCATCTAAATTTGGTATGAATCCAAATTCTAACTCTCCTCTTTTAAAAAAAGAATTAAACTTAGGTTTGATTTTAAAAATTTCGTTTAGGTGTTCTGTAATTTCTTTTATTGAAGAATATCTTGTAGCAAAGACAGTACTCATTTCTATATTACAGAATATTGAAACCATTTTTTGATTCACAAACAAACTATCTTCATTGTCTTTAGAAATCTTTAGAAACTTTTGATATTGCTCTAATGTTATTTCTGATAGTGATTCAGGAACTAGGATTTTAACTTTCATACTATATGTACAATAAAATCACAAAGTGTACTCCACCCTATTCCAAAAAAAAAACCCTTAACCAGTATTAACCAGTTAAGGATTTATTAAAAAGGCTAAAAGCCATCCGAAGAAGGCAAGTAGCCTTAGATTTACAGATTACGCTAATAATCTGAAGACGTAGACATTTGAGTGAATACGTTGTAAATATACAAAATATTTAAAAATTTTGTCATTTAATAAAAATGATATTCTCCTCTGTTTGGATTTTCTAATTGCATCATTAATGCATATCGAGCTGCATCAATACAATCTGGATGTGAGCCTGTAGGCTTTTGCAAGTCATTGCCTTCTCTATCTTTTGCCCATATATAACCTTGCAGCTCTTTGATTAGATTCTTGCTTCTTCTAGTTACATAGATTTCATTTTGATTCATTAGGTTAATTCCATAGACTATTGAATCTCTACCTTTTGTTACAGGATAAACTGCATGACCATAGTTTTTTAATTCAGCTATAGATTTAGGCTCTGCTGAATCAGCATAAATATTTTCTCTTATATGTTGGTTTGTAAAAAATAAGCTAATGTCTCTATTGTGCATACCTTTTCTATAAAGCATTTCATCAAATAGGTAAGCACTATTCCATTTGTATAATCTTATATAAGTTGAAGGATCAACAGAATAACCAAAGTCCATGCCTCCACAAAGCAGTCTTGCATCTTCTGGTATTTTATCTATCTCTTTCCAGTCTGGAATACAAACTCCCTCCAAACTTCCTATTTCTCCTAAGCCATATACCTTCCACCAGTTTGACCAGTAAGTGGAGGTCTTAGCTTTGTCTTTAGCTTTTTCTATTTCTTTAACTATAGATTCTGGCAAGCTGTCATTGTCTTTGTAGGTTAGTGTAATAAAGTCTGTTTCACTTTGACCTATTAGTTCTTTATCTACCCAGAATAGATTAGCAGGATTGTAGTCTAGCCATATGTTTCCACTTGTTCTAACTGCTAACTGTTGGTAAGCATCAAATGGCACATTGTTACATTCGTTTATGTACAAGTCTGTTCTTCTTGCTCCTCTTAGTTTGTCTGGTTGGTCTGTGGAGAAAAACTCTATATAAGAGCCATTACTAAATTCGTATTTTAAAGTACTTCTGTTAAACTTCTTTTCATAGTACCTATTCAGACTCTTTAATATACTTAGAAAGTCTTTTAAAGCTCCTCTACGCAAGTGAGGAATAGATTCAGATACTACACTTATTTCTTTGCCTTTGTTTTTAATAGCATAGTCAATCAGGATTATAAGAATAGCTATTGTTTTTCCTGCTGAACTTCCTCCTCTAATAATCTTAGTTCTACTGTTTAGGTTTAGTAGTTTATTTAAGGCTAAGGTTTTTTTGACTTGCATACTAATCTATAAACAAAGGCATATCTTCATTTATTGTTATGTCTTTAGTTTCAATAGGCCTTCCCCTACGATAATTTAGATAAAGCTGTATGGCTCTTAAATCTCCGTCTGCTATTAATTCTTTAAGTTGTTTAATAACATCTTCTTCATTAATAATTAAATCTAATTTTTCTATTAAATCTTGCTCTTCAGATTTAGGCTTTCTACCTGCTCCTACTCTTTTACCTCCATTATATTTTCTTTTATCCATAATTGAAAAAGATTGATTAATCAATTTTTATATTCTCATTAGGTAGTGGCACTTCTACATTAAACCACTCCCTTAAAAACTCTACACATTTTAAATGATACTCCTCTTGTTCTATTGTAGAGTTATCAGTTGTAGACTTAGGTATCTGTATTATCTCAGCTGTCTCTTCATTTACTCTTTCATCAAATAGAAATCTATTTTTAAAAAACTCGTGTGTTTT
>Ga0209336_10000861_pt1 | contig 15291 bp, 10 predicted proteins | sample LinPmetageLP32_FD_184042 | JGI IMG/M metagenome (GOLD analysis project Ga0209336, IMG submission 184042) | Marine viral communities from the Pacific Ocean - LP-32 (SPAdes) (version 2) | ecosystem: Environmental > Aquatic > Marine > Oceanic | place: Pacific Ocean | collected 2009-08-23 | reverse complement strand
ATCATACCTTGAAGCAGCAAGTTTAAGAGGTGAAATGACTTCTATAGCAGCCGCTAGTGGTAATATGGCCATTAATTCTACAAAGATTCAAAAAACATTCATGTCTCTTAATGCAGAATTTGGCACTGCATCTACAACTTTAGCTACGATGTTTCCTGAAGTAGTTACGCAAGCAACCCAATTACAACAATTAATGGGTCTTTCTGCAAAGTCAACAGCAGCGTTTGCATCAGCAGCAATAAGAACAGGTAAACCTTTAAAAGACATTAAAGAAGATGCTATAGGAGCAGTTGTAGCAGCAGAACAAGAAACAGGAGCTAGATTAAATATTAAAGAAGTATTAGAGGCTACGGGTCAAATATCAGGTCAAGTTAGAGCTCAGTTAGAAGCTAATCCAGAAGCAATAGCAAAAGCAGTAGCAGTTGCTAAGCAATTTGGAATGGAATTAAAAAACATAGAAGCTACTTCTAAATCATTACTCCAATTTGAATCTTCCATAGAAGCAGAATTACAAGCAGAATTACTAACAGGTAAACAACTTAACTTAGAAAAAGCAAGATTAGCAGCATTAACAGGTGATTATGAAACATTAGCTAGAGAAATTAATAAAAATGTAGGAGATTTTAGTGATTTTAGTAAAATGAATGTTCTCCAACAAGATGCCTTAGCAAAATCTTTAGGTATGACTTCAGACCAATTATCAACTCAATTATTGAAAAAAGCTGACTTAGCGGCATTAGCCCAAGAAGCAAGAGCAGATGGTAATGAAGAATTAGCACTACAATTAGAAGCTAGAAGTGCCTCAGAAAAATTTCAAGATGTTGTAGTAAAAATACAAACAATATTCGCTGACTTAGTAGGTGGTCCTTTAGCAGGATTTGTAGATTTATTAGGAAGTGCTTTAAATATATTAAATCCTGTTTTTATGGTGGTAGGAACTATAGCAAGTACTATAGCTAAAATGGCTTCTTTTGATTTTAAAAATATGAATCTCCTCGAAAAAACAGTATTTGCTATATCTGCTGGGTTATTAACTATTAAAGCTACATCATTAGCGATTAATCTTGCTCAAAAAATAGGATATGAATTAAGTTTTGCAAAACTACTCATGGAAGAAAGAGTAGCTGCAGTAAAAACGTATCAAAAGGTAACTGGTGGACAAATGAATTTAATCGACCAGGCAGCTGTATTTTTAGGTCTTAAAAGAGTAGCAGGAGAAACGTTAGTTAATACAAGTAAAAAAACAGGAAATAGATTAGGACTTGGGGGAATGTTAAGACAAGCAGGACAATTTATACTTAAAATGTTTACTTCACTACCCTTTCCCGCTAATTTAGCTGTGGGAGCACTAGGTGCAGGAATAGCAGCAGGACTAATAGGTAAATTTAGTAAAGGAGATGATGTTGTGTCAGGTGGGTATGGTAAAAGAGTATTATCTACCCCAGAAGGATCAATAGCATTAAATAATAAAGACACAATAGTAGCAGGAACAAATTTACAACAAGGTGATGATGTAATAAGTGCACCAGCAGGATCTGTATCAACTTCTTCTCCCACTATAGATTATGATAAAATGGCGGCTGCTATGTCAACTATACAAGTTAATTCACAAATGAGCTATGATCCATATGCTGCACGTAGTTCTCAAGGTGGTGTGTTTTATGGAAACCAAGCAAAAAAGAATAAATTGAACTAATATGTATAATAAAACAATATAATTATGGGGTTAAAAAATAAAAATTCAATATTTGATTTAGTAGCAGGAAACAACCCAGTTGAAAATATGGACAGTCAAATAGGACCTATTTCTCAACTCCCTACAGATTTAGCCTCTCAAGTACATGTAAACAGTTTACAAGTAGTACCAGGGGGATCTGAAAATTCCCAATTTCAGGATTTAGATGGCAACCAAGGACCACAATTCCAACAACCAACAGATATAGCTTCACAAGTCCACATAGACAGTTTACAAGTAGTACCTGGTGGAGTTCAAAATTCACCCTACCAAGATTTAAATGGTTTACCTGATCCTAATTTTAATACTTTAAATGGAACTAGTAATTCCCCATTTCAAAGTCCAACGGGGGATCACATGATAGACTTACTTACACAAAATGCAGTAAGTACAAACACAGGTCAAACTTATATACCAGCACCCAACAGTTCACCTTATCAAGATTTAGATGGTAATCAAGGACCACAATTTCAATTACCAACAACACAAGCATCTCAAACACACATAGATAGTTTACAACAAGTACCAGGTTTTTCTGAGAATTCACCTTATCAAGATTTAGATGGTAATCAAGGACCACAATTTCAATTACCAATAACACAAGCATCTCAAAAACATGTAGACTCATTAACTCAGCAATCTAGTTATCAACACGGTGATTCAATTGAATTTGTAGGCCCCTCACTTCAAGATTTAGATGGTAATCCAGGACCTGATTTTCAGGGTATAGTTCCTACATTACATGAAGATTCATTAACACAACAATATAGTTATCAACATGGCGATTCAGCTGAAATAGCAGGACCTGCTAACTTAGATTTAGATGGTAATCAAGGACCTAATTTTACTAATGGTACTGATTCAACATTGCATGTAGATTCTCTATTAAACATATATAATTACCAACACGGAAATGGATCAATAGGAGTGGTTTCAAACGCATCAGCAGGACCCTCTACTTTAGACTTAAATGGTAATCCTGGACAATTATTTGATAGTGGAATATCTTCCACTTTAAAACAAGATTTATTAGCAAGTGTATATCAAAGTGGTATAAATCCAGGAGCAAGTTATGGGGCAGGACAACCAGGTGGAATTTGGCCTAGTGTAAATCCATCACCTTTAGCTTCAACCCCATTTGCTGATTTAAATGGTATTATGCCATCACAATATTTAAATAACTTTCCAGATTAATAAAACATGGCTTTAAAAGAATTATTATCAGGTCTTGAAGGTGGTTTAGATGCATATCCTAATCACAATACCCCCTCAACGTCAGGGGGCTTTAATTATGAAGGATCTACTTCTGTGTTTGACAACAAAATATTTAGACAAAAATCTTTTAAATTTGGTCAGGGAACAACATTCGACAGACCAAATGGAGGATTTAGTAGTGAGCCTTTCATAACAAGTCCTACGATAGACATATTATCAGGAAATCCTGGTTTAGAAACAACAATAAACACATTTACTGATGGTCTTATAAGAGGGGGAGCTATAACACACGCTGAAAGATTAATTACAGATGGAGAAAGAATAGGTAGATTTTTAATTTCACCTAAAGGTTTAGCATTTATAACTAAACAAGTAGGTCTACAATTAACTAATCCTAAAATAAGTGAACCAGGTGTAAATATTTCTAGAGCAAATCAAAGAACTTACAATGTAGGTATAAATACTTTAGCATCAGTAGTATCTGCTGGAACGGGACTTTATATTAAAAGAGAAGGACGAACACCTATTGCACGTACAGGATATGTTCAAGCTTCAAAATTATTTAAAGATGATAACAATAACAGATTATGGAATTTATTTGAGGACCATATAGAAAAACAAACAACTTTTAAAGAAGAAAAAGGTAAATTAGGTAAATTCTTTTCTAATGTAGGAGAAGGTCTTAGAAAAGCTAAAAACTTTTTATTAGGAGATAGTGGGGGTAAACCACTATATGCTTACAATGGGGGACCTGGATCTTTATTTGGTATAGGAAGAACACAAATAAGAAAATACGCACCTTATATCACAGACACAGAAGGAAAAGGAATATCTAGGGATGAAATAGAAACGGGATATCTTGGGGGAGTTAAATTTAACAAAAAGTATGGCGATAGTTCAAATTATGGGGTATCAAATGTATTTACAACTGGCGAGAATCCGTTAGACCAATCCTCCTTTTCTTTATTTGACAAAGACCCAAAACCAGCAGGAGAAACATTATTCAATGAACTTAATATAACTGATCAATATAACCCAGAAACAAAATTAAATAATCCTGCTGCAGCATCAATAATATTTGGAGATGAAAAATCATTTTCTAAATATCAACCCCACTCTCTTTTTGATTTAAGATATAGTCCTTTTAAATACCAATCAAAGGAAGACAAAAAGGATAATTACCATGAAGCTTTAGTAGGATATAACCATGTATTATCCCTAAGACATATGGGTAATGTAGCCTTGTTTGAAAAATTAAAAACCCCACAAGGAAATCAACCTACAGAAACTTTTTTTAATTCTGGAGGAAAGATTGCGCTTAGGTCAGCTGAATTTGGTGAAGATTTAAATTATAAAAATCGTGAACCTGATTCTGGTTATAGTTTTAGTCCCCAGACATATTTTGAAAAGGATAATTACAAAGTATCTCCAAATGATCTTCAAGATTTCCGAAAACTAAAAAAAGACGCACTAGGAACTAATTATCCACAACCTTTTACAGATTATCAGCAGAAAACAAATCATGGAAGGTCATATTATAGAGAACAACGTGTTAATATGGGTAATCCAGGAAAACGATTAGCAGGAACAACAGGTAAAAATATATTTGGTACTACTACTGATTCTTACGACATGTATGATGAAAGTACAATAGATAAAATAAATGCTTTAGACATATTTCGGCAAAAGAATAATGACTATGAAAAAGCAGATGCAAGAGATTTAATAAGATTTAGAGTAGAAGCTTTAGATGGAGATGATCCCTCTCAAGCAGACACAATGATTTTTAGAGCATTTTTAGATGATTTTGGAGACAACTACTCAGGTACTTGGAATAGTTTTAAATATAATGGTAGAGCCGAAAATTTCTACACATATGGTGGTTTTGACAGAAAATTAAGTTTTTCATTTAAAATAGCAGCCCAATCAAGACATGAAATGGTACCAATATATAGAAAATTAAATTTTTTAGTGTCACAAACAGCCCCCGATTACAGTGGTACAAGAATGAGAGGTAATTTTTGTAGATTAACTATTGGTTCTTTAATAGACAGAACACCTGGATTTTTTACAGCTGTAAGTTTAAAATGGCAAAAAGATTATCCTTGGGACATAGCATTAAATCATTTAGAAAGAAACGTAACGCGGAAAACGGAAGATGCAGATGGAGCAATGGTAATGCCCCACGTATTAGATGTTAATTGTTCGTTTACACCAATTCACAACTTTATACCTAAAAAGTCAATTTCAGATTCACCATTTATTATGTCTCATGAAAATAATAGATATCTACAACCCAACCAAAAATGGTATAAAAAAGGAGCAGCTGAAAATGTAAATAAAGCCTTCATGCATCATATAGAGGGTTTAAAGACAGCAACGCAAAGTGATTTAGAACTATTAGATGATGGTACATCTCTAGAAAGGATGGAAGTAAGAGATGGTCTTCTTCAAAGTGGTATCCCAAGTGAAATCCCAGCTTTAAGAGCTTTCCCATCAAATCCAACAGATGTACTGGATAGGATGGAAGTAAGAGATGGTCTTCTTCAAAGTGGTATCCCAAGTGAAATCCCAGCTTTAAGAGGTCCCCAATTGGCTACACCTCAATCTGGACGTGGATCTGGTGGATCTGGAATGGGTAGAAAATATTTTGATGATTTAGAAAATGAATTATTAGGGGGTTAAAAAAATAAAATAAAAAATAAAAATGGATAGAATACGTAAATTAGCTATAAAAACAAACAACAAAAAAAGATACTATAGACACATAGAATATCCTGAAATACCCTTGAGTGTAGGTGATGTGTATGTTACAACAAGTTTTGGAGACAGATTAGACAATTTAGCTAATGAATATTATAAAGATTCAGAATTATGGTGGATAATATCTTGTGCTAATCCAGGCGTGGTTAGACGAGATTCTTTTTTTATAAAAACTGGTCTTCAAATACGAATTCCCACAGGAATAGAAAATATAAAAAGAAAATTTGAAGAATTAAATTTTTAAAATATGTCAATTTTTAAAGAAAGTTTTAGACAATTTGTACAACAACAAATGAAAATTCGAGAAGCTGTTATTTCTAAAGGAAATAATGGAGGTTCAAGATTTTCTGGGAATACTGTTGATTTATCTAAAGTAGGAGGCAAAAAAGACCAAGCAATAGACTCATCAGCTTTTTTCACTAACACAGTACAAAGACAATGTGTTATTAGAATGTCTTCAGGGTGTGATATAACTGATTTTGGAGCAACGGAATTTGCTGAAGGAGGTAAATATGAAAAATCAAGTCATATAAAAGGAAGTGGTTTAGCTCGAAGATACATTCTACAAGGAGGTACACTAGCAGTAGACAGAGAAACCTTAGAATATTCAGATAGCTCTACAACAACCACAACCCCATCGCGTGTAGACACAACTAGAACACGAAAAGAAAAATACAAATATAAATTAGGAAATAGAAGTGGGTTTAGGGGTATTTCCCCCAATGATTTTGGCACAGCTTATGGTGATCCAACTATTAGAGCTAACCCAGGAGAAGATTATGGTTCAGTGCCTATGCCGGGTATTACAACTGCCAACATTAGAACTAAATCAGCGTATGGTTCACTTCGTGAAGCTAAAGTAGAATTTGTTTGTCACAATCAACGTCAATTAGAAGCTTTAGAATTACTTTACATGAGACCAGGTATTCCTATTTTACTTGAATGGGGTTGGACACCTTACATTAACAATAAAGGTAAAAGAACACTTGATTTTCCTTTTATTGGTGAATGGTGGATAGCTGAAGGTAGTATGGATTCTATTAATAGACAAATAATACAGGAAAAAGTAAAGTCAGGAGGCAATTATGATGCTTTAGCAGGAATGTGTAAAAACTTTTCTTACAAAGCAAGACCCGATGGGGGTTTTGATTGTACCACAGAAATAATAGCTCAAGGTGAAATTATAGAATCATTAAAAGGAGAAAGTACTGTTATAGACGTAACTCCTTTTACAATTGGGGGAAGTACCACTCCTGCTAATACTACATCTCATGATTTTTTAGAAGTAGGATTAAAGGATTTTGTTAATTTTTCTAATGCAGTAGATGCTAGATTAGGAAAGAATTATTTCCTAGGAAATGAGATTGAAGCATTAATCCAAGGAGGTTTATTAGCCCCCGCTGCTGCACCCCACTTATCATATTATTTTGGTTTAAATGATTTATCAAAAGAAGAATTAGTAAAAATGGAATTTGGAGACGCAAGTCTTAGCATAGATGAATTAATTTTAAATGGGATAAAAACATTTATTCTTACCCCTGAAACCAATTTTCCTCTAGGTGGCTTAGATGAGAACTCATTTAAAATAAATGCACCTTACATAAGGTGGGATGCCTTTTGTACTTTTTTAAATTTATTTGTTATAAATAAATCGGCAGTAGGTATTCCCATAGTTACATTTTCTACAAACACAGTAGTTGATGAGGACTTACCAAATCCTAGAGTAGAACCCTTACTAATGTCAAGAGTTAACGTAGATTCAATTCCCACTGTAGATGGACAACCTTTTAAACATAAAGTGGTAGATATAGACACAGATTGGTTTGATGGTGTATGGGATTTTTCTGCTACTTTTAGCGTAAATGCAGTTTTAAATGCTTCTGTAGATCCATCCATATGTTTATTTCCTGAACAATTATCTTTTTCTGCTGAAGGTAAATTTTCACCCATATTATATCTTGGGGCAATAGCTATAGGTTTTGGGGTAGGATCATTAGCAGGAGGAGCTATAGGAGCAGGAGCAGGAGCAGTAGCAGGAGGAGCTATATATAAAAAATGGGCTGGTGATACTAAAATGACTTCCAATAAGAAAAATAGTAGAAATATAGGCAACATATATATAAATCTAAAAAGACTACAACGAATATATAAAGACCAAAGATATGATGGTGAGGGAGAATTAAATGATGATTTTAACTTACATGATTTTATTAAAAAAGTGTGGGATGACATATCTGCAGCTTCTGGAAACAAACATAACTTTATAATACACAATGATTTAGAAAGACCAAGTGTGTTAAGAATTATAGATGCTAACTTTCAAAAAGATGATGAATTAACACCCGATAAAATTCATGAACTAAACATACAAAGTAATGACACTATTTGTAGAGACTTTTCATATAATTCAGTAATCCCAAGTGCAATGTCAGCTACCATTGGGGTAGCTATGCAAAACCCAGACAGTATACAAGATATAGATGGAGCTACATTTGCGGCTATGGCTAGAGGAATTAAAAGTAGGTTTCATGTTCCCACTAAAACAGAAGTAGTAGCACCTACAGACGATGAACAAAATAAATCAATAGACAAATATAATGGAATTATTACCAGCGCAGGAGATATGTTTTCAAACTTAGCATCATTTCAGGGGAGAATAATGAAAGGACAAATGCAAACGGTAGATGACGAAACAGGAGAACCTGAAGCTCAAGAAGAAATTTCACAAGCTCAACAAAGTCTTAAAAGCTTTTTTAATCATATTATTAAAATAGAAACACTCCACAGTGAAGATGGTGTATATAAAAATGGTGTTAACTATTATAAAGGTTATCCTAAAAAATTTCAAAACGCACCTCTTGTTTCATCAGTAATACCCCTAAAATTTAATGCTAAATTAGATGGTATAAGTGGAATAACAATTGGAAATGTGTTTAAAGTAGAACAATCAAGATTACCTAAGGGATATAGAGGAAACGACATAGCTTTTGTTTGTATGGGTGAACAACAGGCAATAACCGCGGGTCAAGATTGGACAACTGACATACATGGACAATTAGTACTTTTACCCCCAGATAAACCAATCGTGGTAAAGAAGACACCAGTAATAGTTAATTTAGGAACACCTCCTCCAACAAATATTGTTCAAGCAGCTGTCACTACTTATGTTGCCCCTCCAACAGGTACAATGGGTCCTGCAGAAATAGCACGTCTTGCTGCACAAATGAATGCAATTGATATGGAGTCTATCATTGAAAATCAAGCAGAGATAAAAGCATATAACTCACTTCCAAGAATAAATATCTCAAGTCTTAAAACAAGTAATGAAGAATTAGAGAGAATTAAAGATTCCGAAGGTTTTCGCTCAGAAGCATATGATGATAGACAGAAAAAAGTAACCCTTACAGCAACAACTGTAATTAAAGGAACCCTTACTATTGGATATGGGTTTACAAAATCTGTAATCCCAGGATTAAGTTGGAATAGTACTATAACTAAAACAGAGGCAAATGCCCTCTTACCCAAAACAGTAGCAGATGAATATGAAAGGAGGGTTAAAAGAGATATTAAGGTTCCCCTAAGACAACAAGAATTTGATGCCCTAATAAGTATTGTCTATTAAGCAGGTTCAATAGGAAATACATCCAAGGGACAACCAACCCCACTTCAAAATACTATTAATTCTAAAGAATATAGACAGGCAGCAGATATTATACCTATTTACCGAGTTACAGCTAAAGGATTTGTTGGAGTTGTAGATGGAATAGTTAATAGAAGAAATAGGGAAAAAGCAATTTATCTATCAGGGGCCTAAATTTTAAAAAAAATGAGATACTTTCCAAAATCATCAATTAACATATTAGAAGCTTCTTTAGGGGAACTTGTGTATAAAAATAATAATGAACCTTATGTAGGAGTTTACATTGAAACCGATGGGGGAAAGTATTATGAAGGTAGTGATACAATAAATTTAGGACCAGAATTAAAAAAACCACAATTTGAAGCTTCAAATTTTGGTAATTCAAAATTAGTAAGAAAATACCACCTTTTACAACAAAGAAAATATGTTAAATTAGGGAAGTATAAAACTATAATTCCTTCTAAAACAAGACCCACAGAAAAAGATTATGAAAAAGGATATATGTTTAGATATTTTATTCAAAGAGCAAATGATGAATTACAAATATTTGAAGTAAGTAAAAAAACATTTGAAGATTTTGATACAAAATATGATACTTCCTTATATACACCCTCATCATTAACATGGACCCTAGAGGGTAATGTTAGAAAAGCAAACAAACAAATATTAGAAAAATTATCAAGTGAATTTAGATATATAAAAAACCTGTTTCCTCTATTAAATGAATTTGAATCTATGGAAAATACGGGAAACCTATTTACAGCAGGAGGAGAATTATATTATGAAAATGGTAGAGAATACACAGGACCTTATCACATTCACTCAGAAAATGGCCCTATGGTGGGAGCAAAACACACAGAACAACTTCACGAAAAATTAACTTGGGCAAAAGACCTTCAGTCTCCTCGAGAATTAAAAGGTCTTAAAGATCTTAATTATGAAAAATTCTTAAAAGATAGAAATCCAGGTAAATCTGAAAACAATGTATCAAGAAGAGTATCACCAGTATCACCAGTATCACCAAGAGTACCACAAAGACCTTCTTCTCCTTCTTCTGGTGGCGGAAGAGGTGGTTATTAGATAAAGTTTTATTACATTGATAAGGTATGTTCTATCTTATCGAAACAAAAAATCAATTAAACCAACTAAAAGAGGAATTATCCTTAGATAGTTTACCATATCTTGAATTTATTCAAGGCAATGACAACACACACCCTGCGTTAGCAGAAATAATTGCCATTTACCTTAATGTAAATAAAATAAGCTACATTATTCCATTAAGCCATTTAGAATGTATAAACCAAGACAGAAATCTTATATTGAGGTTGTTGGAAGATTATAAATTTTGTGTTTTAGACAAGAAAAGCAGCTTACATGCGGCCCCACAACTATCTTATACGGATATACAACACACCATCTCTCCATTAGACAAACACACAACTCAAGCACACCAATGGTATTGTCGAAAATTCCCACATACTAAGGTAAATAAAATGATACCAATTGGAAAACACCTAGAACGCTGTGAAGCTAAGTTATGCGCTATAATCGATGATTCTCCAAGTAAAACTAATGAGTATTATGATTCTATATTATTACCTGTATTGTGTGAGTTGGAAAAAAACACATTAAAATTCAATGACAAGTTTGACGAGTATTTCAAACCAAAGTGTAAAAAATTCTCAATAAAAGACGATCATATATACGGATGGTATAATCCATACACTACAACCGGGAGGCCTATAAACAACTTTAATGGAATAAATTTTGTGGGACTAAAACACGACAATGGCGAAAGAGACACATTTGAACCAGACAATGACTTTTTTGTAGAAATGGATTATGATGGCTATCATCCCCGCCTAATAGGCGATATAGTCGACTATCAATTTGAAGACAACGTACACAACACACTTGCGGAAATTTACTTTAAAACCAAGGAAATTACACCACAACAGTATAAAGAAAGTAAAACACTTACATTTAAACAAATTTATGGAGGTATAGACAAGGCGAACTTACACCACCCTTTCTTTAAAAAAACTCAAGATTTTATAAACATTATTTGGGAAGAATTTCAGAATAAAGGAGAAATTAAATGTGGTAGCTATACTATAACAAAAAAAGACCACCCTAAAATACACGCCCAAAAATTATTTAACTATTACATACAGGCAACTGAAACAGAAACTAACATTCGTAAGATAAAAATTATACAAGATTATTTAAAAACAAAACAAACAAGGTTAGTTCTTTACATATATGATGCGTTTGTTTTTGACGTAGCTAAGTCAGATGGTAAACAAACATTAATCGATTTACAAACAATACTTAATGACAAGTTTCCAGTAAAAATAAAAACAGGCACACATTATGGTGCTTTAAGTTAAATTTTATATTTATAGCCGGAAAATTCCAGTTATATGAATAATCGATTATACTGCACATTCACAACATTAAATGATTATGAAGAAGTAACCAATACTATTCAATCATCTTATGTTATTCTCTTTAATAAACTTTTTGTATTAGAAAGTTTAGATGGGGAAAAAATTATGCTTACATATAATGTAGACATGAATAATTCAGCAGTTAATTCAATGATGGACAATACAATATTGGTACACAGAAAAAAACAAACAAACACTTTATACACAATTAATGCACTTAATGAAGTAATAAAGAGTTTAAATGGTGGGGTTTTAGACAAGTCATTTACAGTAAACTGGAATGATTATAAAAATTGTATTTTATTAATACAAACAGAGGGTTTTAATCGTATAGACACGAAAATAAAAGAAATTATAAATCTTTAGTAGAAAAATTTGGTTTAGCCAAAAATGCTTCGTATATTACATGAAGTAACAAGAGTATTCACAAATAATAATTAAATAAAAGTTATGGATTTAAATGAAATCAAGAATCGTTTAGCAAAACTAAACAACAAAGGGGGAGGTGGCTCTAGCGACTTCAAAAACAATTTTTGGAGACCACCAGTAGGAGAAAAATCAGTAGTAAGAATAGTACCTTACCAACACAACAAAGAATTTCCATTTTCGGAATTATACTTTTACTTCGGTATTGGTAAACCAAGAATGATTGCTTTGTCTAATTTTAGCGAGTCAGATCCAATTTTAGAATTTGCCACCACATTAAAAAAATCGGGTGACAGTGAAAATATGGAATTAGCTAAAAAATTATACCCAAAACTTAGAATTTTCGCTCCAGTAGTAGTAAGAGGAGAAGAAGACAAAGGAGTTAAGTTTTATGAATTTGGAAAAATGGTTTATCAAGAACTATTAGGTGTTATGGCTGACGAAGATTATGGTGACATTACGGACATTTCAAAAGGACGTGACATTACTGTGGAAGTAATCCCAGCAGCAGAAACAGGAAAAATGTTTAATACAACAACAATCCGTGTTAAACCAAACCAAACACCATTGGTAGATGATGCTACACATGCAACATCACTTTTAGAAAATCAAAAGGATTTAGTTTCTTTATTTAAGAAATATACTTTTGATGAAATGAAGGACGAATTACAAGGTTGGTTAAAACCATCTGAAGAAGATGGAGGCAAACAAACTGAAGTTAAAGCAGCACCTTCTAAAACTAAAAAGACTATCGACAATAAACTTGATGAATTATTTGATTAATGGCTAAAAAGAAAAAAGAAGACACAAATAGAGATGAACTAACAGGACTCTTAGCAGATTCCCTAAATAAAAAGTTCAGTAAGACTCACCATAAGGTAGCTTACTTTCTAGATGGTAGTGAAGACTCACCTACCGACGTTAATGATTGGGTTTCTACAGGATCAACGGTATTAGATTTAGCTATATCTAACCGTCCTGACGGAGGTTTGCCAGTTTCTAAAATAGTTGAAATAACTGGTTTAGAACAAAGTGGAAAATCACTCTTAGCATCTCATGTTATAGCAAACACACAGAAAAAAGATGGTATTGCGGTGTACATTGACACTGAATCATCGTTAAACGCACAGTTTTTACAAGCAATTGGAGTTGACGTCGAAAAAATGGTTTATTTACCATTAGAGACAGTTGAAGACATTATGGAAGCAATTGAAGATGTTATCCTTAAAGTCCGAGAAAAAAATCCTAATAAACTTGTAACTATTGTTGTAGATTCAGTAGCCGCAGCTACTACTAAAATTGAGTCAGCCGCTGACTTTGAAAAAGATGGTTATGCCACTCAAAAGGCAATCATTTTATCCAAAGCAATGCGTAAAATTACTAATTTAATTGGAAAAGAAAAAATACTTTTAGTATTCACAAACCAATTAAGACAAAAATTAGGCGCAATGCCGTTTGCTGACCAATATACTACTTCCGGTGGTAAAGCATTACAATTCCACGCATCAGTTAGATTAAGACTCAAACAAGTTGGGAAACTTAAAGAGAAAATCAATGGGGTGGATGAAGTTGTAGGTTCCGAAGTTGAAGCTATTGTAGTTAAAAATAGAATGGGCCCACCAAACAGAAAAGTTCGATACAATGTTTTTTACAGACAAGGTATAGACAATTATGGTGGTTGGCTTAAACTAATGAAAAACTACAAAGTTTGCAAACAATCAGGCCCAATTTGTAAATACACAGACACTAAAACAGGTGAAATAATAACTTTTTCAGGTAAAGAATTAGAAAAATTATGTAAAGAAAGACCTGAAATTAAAGAAGCTATGTATAGAGACACCTGTGATGCTTATGTTATGAAATACCAACATGAAGATCCACAAGAATTAGATCCAGACATTGAAATTGATGAAAACCTTTCATAATGGAGGACATATTCAGTTTATTAGATAACGTTCAAAAACCGGGCGATTTAGGGGTAAATAATAGGGTGTTAATAGTAGATGGTTTAAACCTCTACTTAAGGGCATTCGCAGTAAATGGAGCTCTAAATGACAATGGTGTACCTGTAGGAGGACTAACTGGTTTTTTAAGATCATTAGCTTATGCTATTAGAGAAGTAAACCCCACTAGAGTAATTGTAGTTTACGATGGTCAAGGAGGCAGTCAACGTAGAAGGAAAATACACCCTGAATATAAAGCTAACAGAAAACCTGGTAAACGAATTACTAGATGGGATGCATTTAAAAATGCTACAGAAGAGAAGGATGCAATGAAAATTCAATTTTCTCGTTTAATAGAATATTTAGATTTCCTTCCCATCAATGTTATTTCAATAGACAAAATTGAAGCTGACGACACAATAGCATACATAGCTCACACTTTGTTAGATGAAGATGTTACCATACTATCTGCAGATCAAGATTTCTTACAATTAGTAGATGAAAGAATCACAGTTTGGAGTCCAACAAAAAAGAAGTTTTATACCCCACGAATGGTAAAAGCTGATTATGGAGTACCGGCTCACAATTTTTTAATGTATAAGGTTTTAATGGGTGACAAGTCCGACAACATCGAAGGTGTTAAAGGATTAGGACCCAAAAAATTACCTAAAATAGTTCCAGATTTACTTACCCAAACTACCCTTGATCTTGATTTCATTTTGGAACATGCGGGTAAAGGAGAAGAACCAATGCATAAAAAAATCAGTGAGTCGGCAACTCAACTCCGACTAAATGAAGAATTAATGGACTTAAAAAATCCACCAATTTCGGGCGAATTAAAATTACAAATAGCTAGATTAATAGAAGCACCAATAAATTTGCTTTCCCGAAATGATTTTATTATGATGTATTCAGACGATCAATTAGGTAATGCTATTAAAACACCTGATTTATGGTTAAGAGAACATTTTGTAAAATTAAATACACTAGCAAAACAAACACATGAGTAAATTAACCCAATATGGACACGCGTTTCAGATTAAGGCACTTTCTATCTTAATTACTGATCGAGATTTTCTGCAACAAATTGCAGACATAGTGTCTCCTGATTATTTTGAC
>Ga0209336_10000860_pt1 | contig 15298 bp, 28 predicted proteins | sample LinPmetageLP32_FD_184042 | JGI IMG/M metagenome (GOLD analysis project Ga0209336, IMG submission 184042) | Marine viral communities from the Pacific Ocean - LP-32 (SPAdes) (version 2) | ecosystem: Environmental > Aquatic > Marine > Oceanic | place: Pacific Ocean | collected 2009-08-23 | reverse complement strand
ATGTAGCTATATACCTAGTTGGGCAGACTCTACATCTAACTCGTTAAGTTTATCACTACCTAACTCTAGTATGAGTTACCAAGCTGATAAGTTTAGAGCAGGTGAACTAGATTGTAGTAATGCCATAGGGTCAGCTACTCAATGGGAGTTTGGTGTTACAGGTATAATACAGGGTGGTACTATATCTACAAACAACACTAAGACAGGTGACATAGGTGTGTACAGTAGAATAATAATACCGTTAGGTAAAAGAGTTAAGTCAAGAATAGATTGTAACAGATTATATGAGCTAGAGTTACAGAAAAAAGAACTGGAAGTAATGAAGCTACAACAAGAACTTAATCAGTTAAGAAGTTTATCATTTGAAAACTAAGGTGTAGTATGGCAGAAGTAGAGATAGCAGGTGCAAAGATAAAAGGTGGCAGACTCATGCTACTCGTACCAATCGTTTCGGCACTTGGTGGTGGCCTATGGGGTGGCTTTGAATTTTACAAAGACTACATGGACATGAAAGAGATTATCCAAGAGATAGATGTAGACACAATAACAGCTCAGAATACCTTAACACAGACTAAACTAGATGAAGCTATAGACTATACTCGTGATATTAAAAATAACTTACGTGAAGATATAATGTCTGTAGAAGGTCATGTAGATAAGATACGTAACGAGGTTCAGAATGCTATCGACGAAATGAACCAATTGCAGAAAGATACACTAGCATCTATGCGAGAAGTAGAATCATTAAATCGTGAGACAGAAAAAGATGTACGAGATACAATGCGAGAAACAGAAAGCCGTATAGAAGAAGCAATGACTAAACTAGAAGAAAGATTAGGTACAAGACTACAGGAGGCTTTGGATAACCCTCTGGTTGGAAACTAATGTACTTAGCTGTTATATTATATTGCACGGTTGCTATAGATGTAAGCACTTGTGATGTGATGATAAGAAGAGATCATTTGTTTGAAGATAAAACAGAGTGTAAACTACAAATTAACACAATGGCTAGAGGACTAATTTCCACTGGTCACACTGTCAGATCAAAGTGTTTTAAATTTAATCCTTATGGGGAGGAAACATAATGTCACCTAAAAAGCTACAACCAGATAGTAAGTACGCTATGGCAGATACTGATGGAGATGGTGTCATTACTGATGATGAAATGGATAGACATGAGCGTTGGATACGTTTAGAGAATGAAGATAAAATGATGGACACACAACGTACTATGGCTTGGTTAGCTATGGGTACAACAATAGTCACAGTTATAATACTACTTACGCCCATTATTAATATACCTCGTATGGAATCAGCATCGGGTTTTCTTAATACGTTTCTTGTAGCACAGATGGGTGTAGTATTAGGTTTCATGGGTGCTACAGCTTTAAGTAAAACTAAGACAAATCAAAATAAATAAGGGGATAAAATACATGAGAAAACTATTTATTGCAGGTGTTATTATTGCTCTCTCATCAGCTTACGCACAAGCTGAAGGGGTTGCTAAAAGAAGCATTCTGTCATTAATAAAACCAGACGCATCAGTCGAGTATGGGTTTAAGACAAAAAAATGGTCAGGTGATGTTGGTGTAACAGCTAGTGTTTCAAGACTGTCTGTTAGACCATCACTAGATTGGGGATATTCAAGTGGAGATTCTTTTGCTATCTCTGGTGCATCTGTTAAAAGCACAATGGCATTAAGTGATAACCTTTCTGCTTACTCAAAACTATCTTTAGATAAAGACTTTAAATACAGCGACCTATCAGTTGGTGTTGCTATTACTTTTAAATAGGAGAAATAACTATGGATTGGATTACAGCTAGATTAAAAGAGCCTACAACATACCTTGCATTAGCAGTCGGTGGTGTAGGACTAGGATTTGTACTTACGATGCCTGTACTAACTTGGATAGGTATAGTAGGTGGTATATTTGGCATAGTGCTAAAAGAAAAAGGTGGGGCAGAGTAATGTCATATCTCAACCGTGTACTACGTGCAATATTAGCTATGCCTTGTAATTGTTGCGACAAATGTAAATGTGGTAACTAATGTTAGGTTTACTAGGAAACATAATTAATCCAGTTGCAGGTTTAGCAGGTTCTTGGATCGAAGGTAAAACAGCCGCTCAGAAAGCGAAAGCTACTAAAGATCTAAAGATTGCTACAGGTGAAATTGACTGGGATCTTGAAGCTATGAAGGCTACACAAAGCTCATGGAAAGACGAATATCTAGTTCTACTTTTGTCAGGACCATTTATTTTAAGTTTCTGTGGTGACTGGGGTAGAGATATTGCAGAAGCAGGGTTTATTGCTTTAGGTCAAGCTCCTCAGTGGTACACATATTCCCTTGGTGTAGTTATAGCCGCAAGTTTTGGTATAAGATCTGCAACTAAACTATTCGGAGGAAAGAAATAATGGGATACGAACTAGGACTAAGGAGTCTACAAAATCTATCAGGTGTTAATCCAGATTTACAGGAAGTAATACAAAGAGCGATAGAGATTACTGAGAAAGACTTCACTGTAATTGAGGGTATTAGAAATATTGACAGGCAGAGAGAGCTTGTTAAGACTGGTAAAAGCACCACAATGAACTCAAGACACCTAACAGGCCATGCTGTTGATATAGCACCTTGGCCTATCTCTTGGGAATGGGAAGACTTTGACCCTATAGAGAAGGCTATGAAGAAGGCCGCAAAAGAACTTAAGGTTAGTATTGATTGGGGTGGTGACTGGAAGAGCTTTCCAGATGGACCTCACTGGGAACTAAGCTGGAAAAAATACCCTTAAGAATAACATACATTTAAAATAATTAAGCCCCTATACCTTAGTTGGTACAGGGGCTTTTTTTATTGTTTATCTTTTGTCAGTGACAGAACTCTATCCATATAAAATTTTATGAGTCTGTTATTATACCATTGTGCTTTCTGTAAATCTTCTATCCCATTCTTGTATCTCCATCTATGCATATACTTAGCTATATTTCCACGTAGGTATCCTATAAACTCTTCATCACTTAAGAAGTCTTGTATGTAGTCTATACACTCTATCTTTCCGTTTCCGTAATGAGGTGGATGATTCACATTATCTTTTTTCTTAGTGTCGGGCTTCCACTCTTTTTCAGACCATTTAGCCATACTTACTCCTTATTTCCACTAGTGGGTATTAATTATATAAGAACTATTTTAGATAATACAAGTGTCTAAGAACTAATATCTACCATTTCACACACTTCTCCTGTACAAGCAAAGGTTTGACTTGATCTAGTTGTGTCCTCTACTTCAAACTGTGATAGCTTAGACCAATCGATCTTACTAGGCATAATAGATAATAAACTTTCGTATGTATGATGCCTTTCTGTAATAGAATCGTCAAACTCAGACACAACAACTTTAAGAGGACCTTCAGCTTCTACCTCTTGATAAGGTGCTTGAACATAAGAGTGATCTACATAAGGTAAGAAGGACACACCGCTCATCTCATCAAAATGTTTATACACAAAAGAACCTACCTCTAGCCACTCCTCTTCTTTAACACTAACTGTTATACTAGGTTTATGTTCACACCAATGCCTTTGATAAGTTAACCACAATTCTAGTTGCTCAATAGCAGTCATGTCATCTCTAAATATAGAGTTATCAGGAGACTTAACAGGAAAGCTAAACACTGTAGTATTATCTGGTTTCATTGCACAAGGCTCAGAAGGTATACCTTGCTCTACCATAAACTTAGTTAGTGGGTCTTTGTTGTCTCCTCTTACAGTTCTAATATAGTAAGGGCTATGCCTAGCATGAATACCTGATGCACTATCAACCATCTGACTTACTGTACCACTAGGCTTAACACAAGTAGTTGCAGTAGACTGTTGTATTCCTAAAATACTAGACCATTCTTTATTAGTGTCTATAGATACCTGCCTTAGTGTATCTAAGGTTTTATTTAGCCCTGAGTTAGCTTTAGTCATAAGTGGGTTGTCCATAATACCAGTTAAGCTGACTCCCAGAAGCCTTTCCTCTTCACAGTTGTTGGCCCATACTTTACGTAAGTAAGGGAACTTGATGTAACTAGATTGTATAGTTCCTATTATAGTAGCTATCTTAACCTTTTCAATTAGTGAGTTTATATCATCTGTAGCTCTAACAACTACCTCACTTAGATTACAGAACTCATGTGGTCTTAAGCTAATTTCGCTACAGGGGTTCGTTCCAAACTCAAACTCTGGGTTACGTCTACCATTACGTTTAGCTACATCCTTACAAGCCTGTCTATTAAACACACCACGTTCACCTGACTTACTTTCTACAAGAGCAAGCCACTCACGCATAAAAGTTTCCATTGCAGGTTTTTCAGTATAACATACTGAGTTGTTAGATAAGGCTCTATAGGGTGTGCTATCATACCATGAACCTGACTTAGCGTGTCTCATTCTATCATCATCTAAATTAGATAGTGAGATCATAGCTGAACGTCTAACACCACCTACAACAACAATCTCTCCTATCTTACACATAAGATCGTGACACTCTATGGGTGCAAGTTTCCTACCTTGTGCAGATTTAAATGTAGCTAACGTAAAGTTAAATAAATCCACGAGAGGGGCAGGTCCAGAAGCTCTACCACCAAATGTCTTGAGCCTAGCTCCAGCAGGTCTAACTAAAGATACATCCCATTGTGGTATCTCACCTGCATACAGCAGTGCTACAACCTGTCTAAGAGCCTTAGCCCACCCCTCTTTACTATCTTTAACCTTAATAACTAAATCACTTTCTTGTAGTTCTGGTATCTCAGGTAGTTTGTTTACGAAATCACTCTCTACAGAAAAACCTACACCTGTACCACACAGAAGTATATACATAGCTTCATCAAACGCTTTAGGGTCATCTACTGGTAGATAACTACAGTTATACATACAAGTGTTGTCTCTGTTAGCGGCAGAACCTGCTGTCATTAAAGCTCTCATAGATGGCATTACATCTAAATTAAGAATCATCTCCTCTATCTTTTTTATCTCTGGGTGTGATGCACTTAGTTTAGGTAATATAACATTAGACATATACCTACTTACTGTCTCAGGCCAAGTTTCCCTTCTATTCTCATCCTCTAACCATCTAGCATATCTTGATGTATGTATAAACGCTTGGTAATCTGTTGGTAAGTAGTTGTTCATTTTTTGCCCCTTTGCACTCTATCTTCATCTAACCATATCATCTTATCTATATCACCTCTGTGTATTCCTATATCTCTAAGCTCTCTATCACTGAGCCTATTTAAAGATTTAATAGTTTCCCTGTGAGTTCTCCAATGTTTTAAATAATTAAAATACCTTACAATTATACTATCTTTCATCTCCAGACCCTCCAAGAACACCTCTAGTTAATCTACTATTTAATTTATCAATATTAGCTTTAGCAACATCTGACATATTTATATTTAAGTCACTACATACTGCTGACATATACCACAAGACATCACCTAACTCCTTCTTAATAGCCTCTCGTTCAATAGTACCAAATATACCACCGTTGTCTCTTAATACTTTTTTGACCTTACCTGCTACCTCTCCCGCTTCGTTTACTAAACCTAAAGAAGGGTATATTATATTGTACTTATCATCATATATTGTAGTCTTACTTGCTTGTGTTTGATATTCGTCAAAGTTCATTCTACATTCCTACCATAAAATTCAGTTGCTTCTCTATGTCTCTTGTCAAATAAGTACCAACAACAATTATCTTTGCCAGAACTCTTACTACCTTCTATCCACTTTACTCTACCAACACTTACAATCTTCTTACAATAAGTCATAAGAAAAGATGACTGTTTTGTGTGCATCCAATCGGCATCAAACAATAACCAAGTAGGACATATATCTAAGTACTGGTCTATTATAGGATGTAGCACCCTTCTTTGCCACGGTGGGTTAGTTATTGTTAGTATATCATTATCGAACTCACTTGCACCATGAAAGTGAAGAGCATCTCCTTTTATTATATGGTCAGCTTTAGGTTCTATATCAAGAGCTAATATACATTCTGCCATACCATCAGTTAACTTACTTAAATGCTTTATCAACCTTCCATCACCTGCACACGGTTCTATATACTTAAAAGAGTAAGGTAAGTGAGGTATAAGGGGTTCTACCGCGTGTATAGGTGTCGGGTAATAATCACGAGGTACTCTTTCGAAGTTACTACGTTTTCCCATACACTGACCTCAACTTATCTAACGACACAAACTCTGGATCATATATACCATTATCTATATCTCTCTTTATAACTACGCCTTTCCACCAATCCCTATTTGCTTGTCCTGCCCAAGACTCTTCTCCTCCTTTGAAACAACCTGCAACAAGCCCAATAATTCCTGTAGGATGCGCCCCATCTTTAAAATACACAGAGCGTTTATGACTATGACCACAGGTGCTAGAATGGTTCCTGTTCTGAAGTAAGGTGTAAGCATGATGCAAGCCAGAAGTAGCTGTACCGAAATTACCACTAGAAAAGAAATGAGCATACGATACACCGTCATAATCAGCAATAGAAGGCCCTGAGTTTTTGTATTCGTGATACTCGTCGAACCAGTACTTCGTTTGAAGATGCTTGAAGGAAATCCCGAACTTGGCTCCCTCAAGTCTTGGATCATGTGCGATTGCTTTTTTAAGTCTATTCTCGTGGTTGCCTTCAAACCCAATAAAGTAAGGGCGTTTTCTTTTATGGTGTCTAAACTTCCACCTAAGTCTCTCCATTGAATCATTGTATGCCTCTATATCTTTCTCGTAAGACTGACTTACTATTGCTTCTGGGTATCTTGTATCAAAACTATTTAGAGATCTCATGTCAGCACCATCACCAAGGTCAACAACATAGTCAGGTTTTATGTCATACAAAAATTCACCTAACCAAGAGAAACGGTCATTTTCCACTGAAGGGTCTGCGTGTCCACAAGTTAATATTACTGCTGTTTTATTAGGCATCGTATTTCCTATCGGTATCAAATTCGAGTTTTATGGGTTCTATAGAAGTAGTAAAGTGTTTTTTAAATTCATATGCACTGTCAAAAGAAATAAAAGGTACTTCTTCATCAAATAACTCATTGTTGTCTGTGTCTTGAACTAAACAATTAAGCCACCAAGTTCCAGTCTTATCCTCCCTTGGTCCATCGTGTACGCGGTGTATCATAAATGTTACTTTTGATTTGTCCATTCTTCGGGTATCCTTTTGTCTGAATATAAAAACCCATGTTTGTTACACCAATCTGCATAAGTAGACTTAGACCCCTTATACAACTTAGCCCTAGAGTTAGAAAACACAAATCTTATGTCTATGTCAGGGTATTGATGTTTTATCTTTAGGTGTTTCTTTCTATCTGCTGTCGTAAATCTCCCTTTGCTTTCTATTATTAACTCATTAGGTAGTATAAAATCTGGAGTGTAAGCCTTTATTTCAGATAACTCCCAGTAGATTTTCATAGTTTCATACTCAAATGATATGCCCCTATCAGTTAAATCTTTTGATATGTCATCTTCTAAACCAGATCTATAGCCATTTTTTATAGCGTGTCTTCTTCTTTCGGAGGTTGCCAAAGCTCATTATCCTTTTTTCTTAACCACAGTAACCTAGCATTCTCTACTACACGGTCTTTATTTCCATCGTAGGCCCCTAAACAAGCACTCCATAAGTCATACTCTGTATTGCACTCTTGTAGTATCTTAGAAGCTCTTACAGGACCTACCTTCCATAAGCCAACTATGTTATCTGCCCTATCTCCAGTTAATATCTGAGTATAAAAAAACTTTAACCCTTCCCACTTACTTACTTTTTTCCACTCATTCTTACCAAAATTAAAATGCCAACAAGGTATCTGTAACATATCTTTATCTATAGATGCTACAACTACTTTGTTGTTTAGTCTTGTTGCTTCTTTCGCTATAAGGTCATCGGCTTCTTCTCCTTCACTAATTATAGCTCCATATCTACTTACAAAATGCTCTCTTATAATGGGCAAATGAATTGGCTTTTCGCTATCTGACCTGTTACCTTTATACTTATGGGTCTTAGATATTTCGTGACGAAAGTTCCCTACACCAGTTAGGAAAATTATGTAATCATTAGGTGTAGGGAACACGGTAGTTTGCTCTAATATAAACTCTATTAATTCATCTGCCTTAGCTTTAGCATCAACAGAACTCAAGTCTTGGGTAGAGAAGGCTGATCTATAGGCTACAATATCACCATCTATCAGTACTTTTCCCCTATCCATTAGAACTCACTCCAAACCATCTCACCATTATCTTTTTCAAATGCTACACTTTTAACATAATCAAAACCCACTGCTTTAGTAGCTTCGTGAAAAGCCCAAGCTAACTGATGTAAGTCTTTAACTACTTTACGTTCCATGTGTACCTTACCATCGTAGCCGTCTAGTTCCTCTTCACTCTCAAAGATAATAGTAAGTTTCATTTAGTCCACCATAAACAGTTTGTCATCTTCAGAAGGCCCAGAGTTAGATTCGTATTTAACATGGTCTAATACTCCAATATTCATAAGCCTAACCCCTATCCCTTTTTTGTAAGTCTCAAACTGCACTTTAGCTTTAGTGCCATTACCTAGAGGGCCATCATCATCAAAAGACCACATACGCTTATTGTCTTCCCCTTTCGTAAGATCAACCACTTTAGGTGCGCCACCGTAATCAACTTCAACATCTTTTCCAAACTTATCTTGGAACACTTTAATGTTGTCTTTATAACGTTTGAGCTTCATAAACTTACCTATTCCAAACTGTGAGTTACCCTCTATAATTCTAGGGGAGTTCATAGGAGCAGGATCAAGTCCATCACCGTATAACTTATCAACCTGATCTTCATTAGTAAAGTAACCATTAACTACAAACTGACCGCCATTCTTAGCAACTGATTGTGCGGCAGTAGGCCCATTTGGGTCACCCATGTCTAAGTTCTCTTCAAATACTTTTGGGTACTCAAGTACCATTTCCATAACATATTTAGCCATTGTCGGATTCCTTTTTTACAACTGATACTTACTATATAGCACTATTTTTTAAAATAATACAAGTAAATAATTAATTTTTTTTAGTGTATCTCAGCATAATTATTACCAAACTGAGATTCCATACCTAAATCTACATTTAATTTTAACAACTGGTTTAAATCTCTTATAGAGTTGTGCATAATATTAACTACTTCATCTTCTTCTCCCCTTTTTACTAAGGCTATAACCTCATCGTGAAACTGCCCAACAGTCTCTAACCCCTGTTGTCTACAAAACTTTACCCAATTATCAAAACAATAAACACCTGTTCCTTGATTTAAAGTAGAAAACCTATCTTTATCACTTCTAAGAGAGTACCAAAATTTAGAAACTGGGTTTTGTAACCACATAGAACCAAACAAATCCTTAATTCTTACACCCTTCGCTACGGCCTCTACAGACCAGTTACGTGACCAGAACGCTTCTAATAAGTTTTTTGCATCAGAAGCACTCATACCAGTGTTACGAGCCAACGTAGAGGCTCCTACACCATACGTAGCACTATAGTTAACAACTTTGTAGTTCTTCCTTAAATCTTTAAGGCTTTTCTCTCCAGAGTTGTGCTTATCTATGTCCTCTTGAGATATTAAACCTGCGTGTTTAGCTAAGTCTAAATGTGGGTCAAACCCTTCTTTTGACATCTCCTCTACGTAGTTAGGGTCTAACGGTTTCATGTAGTGTCTCTTGGTTGTGTCTTCTAGACTTGTCATGTCAGCACCACATAGAATGTAATCTTCTGGTGATGTAAGACAACTACGTATCTCTTCACCGTATGGCTTATCTACAGACGGTAGATTAACTAAAGGTTTTGCGTGTTTAAACCTCAAGGTGTTTGTTAACCCTGCAATCGTAGCTTGTAAGTAACCACCTTTCTCACACTCAACAAAGGACTTTATTATACCAATCCTATGAGACAATACACTTAAGCCATCTAACAAATCAATCCTTGGGTCTACACTAGACAACCTTTTTACAGAGGTACACAACTCACTACCTTTTCTAACTTGTTCTATCTTCCTTTCTTTACCAGTAGCTTTATCCCTTAAGAACTTAAATGTTTGAGGACGCCAACCAATAGAGAATAACCAATCTTTAACCTGATCAGTAGAGTTAGGGTTAGCCTTCTCTTCACCTGTCTTAACTACAAAGGTTTGTGTCGTTACAGGCATTTTATATTCTTTACATAAATAAACCCAACGCTCACCATGAGAACTAAGCTGACCGTCTTTCTTATACATAACTTTAGGTTTATTAGCTACCCTTGTTATATCCTTTCTTGGCATAGCATCAGCTAACTGTTCTATCTTTTCTTCTCTTAACTTTTGCCACTCATCTTTATATTCAGTAGCTTTTTTTATGTCTAATTTCCACTGTAGGGCCTCTTGTTCTCTGGCACAATCCAACTTAAAACTAAGGTAGTCTATAAACTTATCTCTATCAATTGGGTTAGGGTACAACTTACTTAACTTATAACCTAAGTCTCTCCATAACCTACTATTTATTTTTACATCCTCATCACATCTATGGGCATACTGTTCTGGGGTTAAATTATTCCAATCATCTATTTGTGGTTTAGGTACACCGTAGTCTTCACCGTAACCTTCTAGTCCATGTTTAGGTCTGTGATGGTTTAGATACCAAGACAAAGCTAGAGTGTCTATTAAAGTAGCCTTGACCTTAATATTAAGCACATTTTCCACCGCAGGGATGTCAAATCTTATGATGTTATGACCGATAAGTTTATCAGCTTCTAACAAGAGTGTTCTCATCTCATCATAGTCGTGGGTATGATAGACTTTATTTCCATCGGGGGAGTATGACATAACGTGAATCTTAGTCAGGTCATCTAAAAGCCCATCAGTTTCTATATCAAAAATCATATAACTTCCTTTAAGGTAAATGTTTCCATGTTAAATCTCATACGACCTGCTCTACCTTCTTCTGAACAAGGTCTGTTCTTTTGTACACTAATGTATGTAGTGTTACGTTCATCTACATCATCAGCTTCTTTATCTCTCTGTAAGTCTATAATAACTGATGCACGTTGACCTATCATTTTACAATACTTAGGATCACCATCTTCATTCGTATGTGCAATCGTTACAATACCTACATTAAGTTCTGCGGCCAACTTAGACAACCGTATAGATAAATCTGCAAGTAACTCCTCTTTTGTTGACTCTGATCTACCTGCAACAACATCCTGTATAGGCTCAAAGAATACAAACTTACAACCACAAGCCTGACTAAAGAAACGTATCTGATCTATAAGTTCTTCTGCACTCTGACCATCACCAAGGTAGAATTGATAGAACAACTCATCCTTTGTTAAAGATTCAATAGCACCTACAACCTTATCCTCTACGCCCTTGCCATCTATTAAGTCTCTTCTAGTTACGTTATCTTTCAACTCATACGATACTAAACCTAATAGTGTTCTAAGTTTAGTTTCTTCTAAGTGCCATGCGGCAATAGGTACACCTTGCTTAAGGAAGTTATACTCTAAATACCTCATGACTTCAGTTTTACCTATACCAGTCTGTGCTTTAATGACAGTAAAGTGACCCTGCATCAAGCCAAGTATCTTCTCATCCAATGCTTCTATCCCTGTAGGAACATACTGATGCTCTGGTGTATCATGATATAAAGATAAGAACTGATCTGTAGTGTTAAGTATATTCTCTGGTGTATACTTCTTAGCATTCCACCAAGCAGACTTAAACTCTTGATTAGCATTATCCTGTAGAAACTCATTAGCGTCCTTGTACTTGTCGTGAGGTACTCTATAGACCTTATTAGGAAACAACTTAGCCATTCTGTCAGCTACTGCATTCCCTGCTTCATCGTTATCTACAGACATAATAATCTTCTCAAAACTATCTAACCACTCTTTACAGTTTTCCCATAATTTCCTCGATGGGGTAGCTGATGGTAATGAGACTACAGGTGTAGTGTAACCACTCTTAAGCATCTGGGCTACAGATAAAGCATCAAGTTCACCTTCTGTTACAGTTACCATCTTAGATGACCCTGCGGTAAACATATTCATACCAAACAACTCATCACCTCTAAAGTTATCTTTAGTATAAAATACTTTCTCACTTAACTTTCTAACCTTAATTCCCCCACTGGGGTATATGTATTCTTGCCTGTCTGCGTAAGTCCTAACATTAAAGTCCTGCATCGTAGACGCATTAACACCACGCATAGCTTCATATTTCCACGTACCTACCTCTTCAATATTTTTAGGTGTGTAGTCTACAACATTATTCATATCATTCCTTTCTTTTACAGGATATTTATCTTTAGCCCAACTAAACATAGTATCTTTAGATGGGTACTTTCTCAAACACGAAAAACATATACCATAACCACCAGTGTTATAACAAAATGCATCACTCGATTTACAATCAACATAAGGACAAGGTTGGTGTTTTCTTTCTTCTGACATTCTATTTCCTCTTAAGTATTAACTTACGTTATTTAACTTATGTAGTATTATTAATATAGTTTTAACTTACGTTATACTTATGTTTAAGGTTTATACTTATTATGTAGCACTATTTTTCTCTTTTCTACAAGTAAAGTTTTGTTACAGATTCTTTCAAGTGCTATATTCTCTTGTAAAGATACATACTGTTGCGTTATATCTAATTCATCAGCTATATCAACTTGAAACATATCTTGTAAGTATTTCATTTGTATTATTTTCCATTGTAGGGGGGTAAGAAATAACTCAGCTATCTTGAGTATATGATTAAAGTACTCTTCTCTCTCATACTCTATTGCATGGTCTTGTGTTTGGGTTTCATACCCTTCTACATTCACATAGGTTGAGTTTACTGCTTTAGATAAATTCTCTATACCAATTTCATTCATAGATGTCACTTTTATTTCATTACCTCTTACTATAGTTCTTGCTTCTTCTCTAATAGGAACACTAACAGGAAGAGACTTAAGATTAACAAAGTCATGTACCTTTCTATTAGCCATCCTATACAGATTAGCAGGGTGAGTGTTCCCTTGAGACATCTGCTCGTAGCACTCAAGGACACATTCTGACACTAAATCATCGTGTAAGTCTGGCCTGTTGTACTTAAATGCTATCTTCTTACAGATCTTAAGTATCTCTTTCTCATTCATAATAACTCTTTCCTATTATACGTTTAAACCATACTCACTTAGATCTACTGACCCTAAAGGTTTTGTTACTAGATCATCTCTATATATACCTTCCTGCAACCACTCAGGTATAGATCTATCTTTGTTCCATCGTGCAAAGGACATCTTACAACGCTTATAGAATTGACGATAGGCTCTGATAGGATAGTCCTCATCTGTCTTAAGGTCATCATGTCCTGAGAAACATTGAGGGTGTGGTGTTCGAGGGCCTTCAGGTATGTAGTAAGCACCTTGATTAAGGACATCATAATGTTTAGCACAACCATGCTTCTTACCATACCTATGTGTATACTCATCAAGCATAGCATCATACAATCTCCAAGCAAACCTATAGTTACTCTGAGTCTCCATAGCCCATAGAGTGCATGGGTGCTTCTGATGTACGGCTCTATACAGGTTATGCTCTTCTGCATAGTCAGGTGCATGATGCCACAGTGCAGTACATAACATCTGTGCTTCCTCTAATGGCATCTTAACAATATGTTGGTCACATAATGCCTTAGCTATATCTTTAGGTTCATGGTCAACTATAAATCTATTCATTTGTCTTCCTTTTTAACTGGTGGTTTAACTGGTGGTTTAGGTAACTTATCTATGTTTTTAGCCCAATCATCAACGGGATCAGTTTTACCTACATCAGTCATTTTCCCTAGAAGGTATCGGACAATCCTTAGTATAAAACTTATTCCCTTGTTATTACTATATTTTATTGACGATTTACTCTCATTTTCCATCGGTATACCCCCTAGATTAATCTTCTATATGCGAACCCATACAGTATATATGTCTATCGCTTGTCTTCATTGCAAGTACCCTATGAACTTTAAATGACTTATAACCATCGGAAGTTTTTAGAGGTACTATACCATGTGATTCGAACATCTCAGTAGTAGTCTTACCACGTTCATTGTTCTTTAGTCCATCCTTAGAGTTGATCAAGCCTGTATAAGTTCTTTCCTCACCATTATCTTTAAGGAACTTGACTGTTACTTCTTTACCTACTTCATCACCTAAGATGTTACTTACTGCAATTGGGTCTATCATGTTAATCTCCTATGTTATCTGATTCTTACTGTACGCTATGTATTTCTTACCGTCAAGAGCTTCCTTCTCTAACCAACAGTTATTTTCTAGCATCTCTGCCCTATCCATAGCGGCCATTCTACTATAACTTCTACCTACATCTAAGGGTATTATAGTATCCTTATGTGTTAATAAAGCTATAATGTAACTATCTCCATTCATTATTCATCCTCCATAACATCAAATGTAACTACAATCTGACCTGATTTGTCTTTAATTTTCATTGTGCCATGACGAATGTAATCTACTGGACAAGTCTTTAGCCACTCTAAAAGCTCTTCATGTTTAGTCATTAGTTTTATAAACCTTTTATTATCCATCATTTTTATCCTTCATACAATCCCAGTATTCATCTATAGCTTTATTCTCAGCATCCTCAACTTCTTTATCCGATAGTTCAACTTCATTTCCATCGGGGTCTGTTGCTGATATAAGTTTAAACTGAGGACATTTTGTGGGTTCCATTATTAACCTACCACAGTCAGAGTCTGACAGCTCAAAATCTCCATCCTCATAAAGGTGCCAAACTACATCTATATCTACATTTCTTACTACCTTAACTTCATAAGGATCTTCTGTTACTATCCAAGTCATATTACAGGCTCCACTGTTGCGTTATCACTTATACGTTGTTCATCTATATTAAGACACACTTCAAGTAATGCTTCTTTTGGATCATCCGCTTCTACTGTTTCATCGTATGTAAATGTTACTCTATACTTCATTATATTTCCTTTCTGGTTTATACGAATCATTATGGCATTTTCCATCGGTGGGGTCAAGTATAAAGATCAAGAGGGTATACATAGCCTTTTCTCAATTTCCATCGGTGGGGGTCTGACTCTTTATTTCCATCGGTGGGGTCATTTTCCACTGGTGGGGGTCGACTCTCTATTTCCACTGGTGGGGGGTCATTTTCCATCGGTGGGGTATAAATGCAACAGTGTGACAATTCTGCAACAGTGATATTTTTACCACAGTGTGA
>Ga0209336_10000857_pt1 | contig 15306 bp, 10 predicted proteins | sample LinPmetageLP32_FD_184042 | JGI IMG/M metagenome (GOLD analysis project Ga0209336, IMG submission 184042) | Marine viral communities from the Pacific Ocean - LP-32 (SPAdes) (version 2) | ecosystem: Environmental > Aquatic > Marine > Oceanic | place: Pacific Ocean | collected 2009-08-23 | reverse complement strand
TAGCAAGTGGAGATACTCAAGCTTTAAATCAAGCTATTGATGATTTAGAGTCTTCTGCTCCTAAAGTTATTACTGAAGAAACTTTAAAAAATTTAAAAATTAGCCCTAGAAGTTTATTACATAAAAATTTATTGGGACAAAAAACTACTACTAAAAGTGGTAAAATTAGAATAAAAGAAGCGTTAGATAATGCAGGTAATACTAAAATAGATGAAACTGCTGCTAATGCTTTACTTAAATTAATTGACGAACCAGCTTTACAAGAAAAACCCTCATCAAAAGGAAAGCCTCAATTTGCTAAACAAAAACCCCAAAGAATTGACGATACTCCAATTGGAGAGAGCCTTGAAATTTTTGAGCCAGTCGCCAGAACTGACATCGCCGATACCACCCGAATTGAAACTTCTGGACGAACTCCAGTGGGTGACAGTACAGGAGATACTAGAAGAACTGATGATGGAACAGTCGGTGTCAACAATACATTAGGAGGTTTACCTCCACCTGATTTACCACCACCTAGTAGATATCCTTTGCCGGATAACTTCCCTACTTCAAAACTTCCAGAAAGCTCAAGAAATTATAGAAAAGAAACAGAGCTATATAAAGACCTTACTGACATAGATAATCGACTTGAAACTGCTATTTATAGTTATCAAAGACAAGTAGCTCAAGATAGCAGATATGGACAAGGACCTTCGCCTATCTATCTTAGACCTTTAAAAAAAATACAAGCTGAAAGAAATCAAAAGATTAAAGAAATTATAGATAATGCAAATGTACAACCATCAGCTCCATCAGCTCCCCCTGAATTTAACCCTGCATTATTACCTCCTGAACAACAAGAACTTTTTGCAAAACAAAGGGAAGTAGAAGAAACTATTATTACAAGCACAACACCAGAAACTCTTATTGAGTCTTGGAAAAATAAATGGGGGAATAATGTAGAGTTAGCTATGAAACGCGGTATAGCTAATGTGGTTCCTACTTTTGATGCTTTACCTCCTGAAGTTAATAGAACAAATATACCTCCTAACGCTAAAGCTTTTGTTGTTAATGGTAAAGCTTATTTTATTGCTGACCGTATTGAAGCATCGGAAGGACCTAATATGTTACTTCACGAAATTGGCGTGCATTATGGTTTAAAAGGTATGTTGGGAAAAGCAAACTATGACCGTGTAGTTAAATCACTTAACAATAAAAAGGATAGTGATAAAGATATTAAAGCTGCATTTGAAGAAGTAGCTAAACTTTATCCTGAACTTAATGAAAATTCTGATGGATTTATTCAAGAAGTTATTGCTGAAATAGGAGATAATTCTCCTAACAATTCTGTATTCCGTCAAGTTGTAGTCTATATTAAAAACTTTTTATCTAAACTTGGTATGGGGTGGAATGTAGACAATATTTCTGCAGCTGAAATACAAGTTATGATTCAAGAGTCACTACGAGTTGCTTTAGCTCCAGAATCTTCTCAAGATGTTACCTCAGAAACTTTTGCTCTAGCAAGTAAAGACCCTAATGTACCAGCTCAACCATTCTATAGTCCTTTAAGAAAATTTATGGACGGCATAAAAATGACAAATATGCCAGCTAAACAATGGATATCATACTTTGAAAAAAATAGTGGTAAAGGAGTAAAAGAAGAATTACAAGTTACAGGTGTATTTGATTACTTAAATTTACGTGAAGATTTACGTACAAGCCCTGAACTAGATGATGCTCTTATAACAAATCGTGAAAGACAATCTGAAATGGCTCCAATTATTAATGCGAAACGATTAGCTACTAGAAATGAAAATGTAACTAAAGATGATATCTTAGAAATGATGGAAATTAACAATACAATGGTTAAAACATTAAATTCAAGTACAACAGTAGAATATACTAAAGCTGAATTAGATAATATAGAGGGAGAGTATAGAAATAACTATTGGGGAGACCAAAGTACAACAAGAGAACAAGCTATAAAAAAAGCAGCAAATTCATTAATAGGTGATAAGTTTGTACAGATTAGAAACCTTACCCAACTTAAAGAGATAGAGCAGAAAATAATAGATGAGGTTGGAGAATATATTGCAGCTGAAAGGAGAATTGAGAACAGTGGGTCACTAAGTATTGATAGCTCTGTTTTAAGCAATATTATATATGAAGTTGCTTCACAAGAACAAGGACTAATAAAAGTATATATAAGCGAAGAAGCGCAAGGTACTTCTGGTAAACCTTTTAATCAACTTAAAGATTACATAAATAACTTAAAGGACAAAGGGATACCAATAGAATACTATGACCCCATAGCTTCTCAATCTCTTACAGAGGGAGTCCCATCTTTAGAGGGCTTTAGTGAATTTATAAATGCCATAGAGGACTATGACAACTTCTATCCAGAAAATCTGCTTAATTCAACAATGAAAAAACTACAAAACGTATATAACAAACCTTTTTATACTCCTCAATTAGAGAAAGAATCCACATTAAAAGTTCAGGAACAAGTAGACCTCGCTGTTGATAGACATTTAAATAGAATGATAGAAAAGAAAAAAGAAGGAACGGGTACGTGGGGAGATGTGCAGTTTTTGTTAGGAGATTGGACAGATATGGGAGAATTAGTTATTAAATTAGCTGAAAATGCCCCAAAATCATTTACTCCCGCCTTCATATCACAGCATTGGGCAGATATAGAAAATGCATTGCTTCACATACGGTACAACATAAGACAAGACAGCGATGGAAATAGAGTTTTATTTATTGAAGAGTTACAATCAGATTGGGGGACTAATATAAAAAGTAATTTAAGAAGAGCTCAAGCTAGGTTAAAAACTACCCTAGATGACATTCGAGCTATTAATATAGATAATCCTCAAATAAGAAAAACAGGTACTTCCGACCTTCAAAGTCTTGAAGCTCAAAAAAGAAGCCAAGAAAAAGAAGTTGAAAGACAACAAGATATATTAAAAAATTCAAGGTATACAATACCTTTTGTAGAAAGCACAGACCTTTGGACTAAGATTGGCATTAAAGCGATTATAAGGCAAGCGGCAGAATTAAATGTAGATAAGGTTGCTTTTTTAAATGCTACTCAAGCTCAAACACAACATAACTATAGCGAATTTACTACGAGAGCTCAAGTTGAACGAGTAAGACGGGGGGATTCAAAGAAAGAAATAGAAGACGGTATTAAAAATGCAAAAGCTTATTATGATGTAATACTTCCAACACAACTAAAAAAAGTATTAAAAGAATTAAAAGGTCCTCAAATAGAAGAAATATCATTTATAAAACAAAATGGAAAGGTCAATGGAATTAAAAGAACTACAGATGTAGTAAGTTATTATAAACTAATATCAGCAAAGAAACAAAGAAAAGAAATTATAAAAAAAATGAAAGCTCTAGTAAAAGATAAAACTGTATATACTTTTGATGAATATGGGCAAACACCAAACATACCTATAAATAAAGATGGTGTTGTAGAATCTTATCTTAAAAATACACCTGGTGCTAAAAGAGTAACTCAAAATCGAGAGGAAGCTGGCAATCAATATGACGACGTTTTTGAACTATATAAAATATCTATGCAAGATGCTATTAATGAATCTTATGATGAGGATTTAAATCCAAACATTAAAAAAACATTAATGGATAATGGCTTATTGCGAGATGAAGTAGATATGGCATTTTTTAGTAACAAGGGAGAAGGCGGATATACTAACCCTGTAGATAGCTCTGGTTTAAAAAGATTATTTGCAAATACTCGAGAGATGTATCAGCCAATGGCAATATATCCAACTATGAAGGTAGTAAAAAACAAAGAATTATTAAATACTATAGAAAAAGAAATGGACCAAAATGCAGTAGATTTAGATAAGTTTCAAGATTTATTTATAGAATTACAACTAAATAATACAAAAATAACTAATATAACTAACAAGTTTCCTAGTCTTCAACCTACTGAAGAATATGCAAAAAGATGGCCTTCCGAACAGTTAGGGTTCACTATGACTCCGGAGTTAAAAGAAAAAGCTTTAGCAGGACAACCTATGTTTGCTAAACAAAGACCTAACCCTAAAAAAATGAAAGAAAATCTTAAAAAAACAGGGTATGACTCTAAAAAAGCTAAGCTTGAGGATGATAAAAATGTATTTAATATTCCAAATCTAGATAAATTTCAAACGGAAATATTTAATTGGGACACAGCTTTTAATAACTTTTTACAAAGAGCTATGATAAATCAAAAGAAATTAACATGGGATGAAATAAGTAAAAAATTATTAGATATATCAGTATCACAAGCGGTTCACTTAGATACTATAGCTAACGTATTTTTAGAAAAAGGTAAATTAATATGGGAAGAGGGTACTAGTAAATTTAAAGGAATTAGTGGAGAAGTTCCTTCGTTTGTTGAGTTACAAAAATTATTAAGAAAAAGTTTACCTTCTAATATGACAATGGAAGAGTACGAAAATATGGCTTCACAAGCTCTTATAGCAAAAAGAGAAACTGCATTATCTCCTATACAAAAAGCATTAGACAAAAGAGTAAAGGCTTTAATAGCTCAAGGTAAAAAAGAAGAAGCAAGAAAAATTTTTGATGCAGAATCTATAATATTACGAATGACACCTGCAGAAAGAAAAGCAGGGTTAGAATTTATGAACAAGGATTCAGATGTATATTTAAATGGTATTGATGAAATCTATGATATGTGGCTAAAAATAAGAGATGAGGTAGTTGAGTTTGGTGTAGCACAAGAAACTTTAGGTAGAAATGAAGCAGATAAATGGTTAGATGTAATGGACTATGTACCATTTTTTACAATGGACCAAGTAGCCAATGGAGTTCCTAGAGAATCAACTAAAGGAATATTAGCATATATATCAAACCCTAAATTTAAAGGTTCAACTAAACGTGTTAATAATATATTTGAAAATATGCAAAGGTGGACAACTTATTCAGTAATGAAAGGAGTTCAAAATAAAATATCTATTAATAAAATAGATGCGGGTATGGAAATTGTACCTGATTTATTTAAACGTTTAAAAGGAAATGAAAAAGGTTCTGGTAATGTAATTACGCTTATGAGAAAAACAGATAATGGTAATGTTGTCCCTGTACGTTATGATGTAGCGGACCCATTTTTTCTAAAAGCATTTCAAGGTTTTGATAGTATTCTTTTACCTGGGTTAAATGGAATAATGAGTGTAGCAAGTGATGCTGCCGATTCATTGCGAACTACTGTTATTAGAAACCCCTTCTTTGCTTTAAGTCAAATATTTCTTCAAGACCCTTACTCTGCTATGTTTACTAGTGGTACAAAAAATGGGGCAATGGTGCTTCTCCGTGCAATAAAAGAATTTCCTCTCACACTACTCGGATGGAGCAAGACTCATAAAGAAATGGAAAAGTATGGAGTAGTAGGAAGAGCCAGTAGTTTTACACAAAGTGCTCAGTTAAAACAAAGTTCTGATGCGTTACTTAGAGAAGCAGCAAAAGGAAAATTTAATATATTTAATATTTTAAACAGGGCAGCGACAGGTATTATAGAAGTAGGAGGATTAATACCTACTAGAGTAATATTAGACCGAATTGCTATGTATGCAGATAATGCTGTTAGGCAAGCTACTTATGAACAAGAAATGGCAGAAAGTGGGAATAAAGGAATAGCTTTAGAAAAAGGTTTGGAGGTGATTAACTTTAGAAGAGCTGGAGCTTGGTCAGCAATAACTTCATTAAGACAAATGTCACCATTTTTTGGTGCATATCTTCAAGCACTTTCAATACAAGGTAGAGTATTATCAGGGCGAGGCATTTCACCTCAAAAAAGAGCACAAGGGCTTAAAAGATTTTTATACACTGCTGCGATGGCAACTACTGCTAATTTAATATATAACATGTTAATATCTGACGAAGAAGATTATAAAAAAAGAGACCCAGCACAAAGAGATTGGAGAATATATACAGGTAAAGATGGTATCTTCTTTAGAATAAGACCAGATATATTTGGGTGGATAACTAAAGTATTACCTGAAAGGTTCTACCAAAATATGATTGCGGAATCTGAAGATAATAGAAAAACTATGGACTCTATAATAAGAACATTAAAAGAAGCTACTATAATAGGTCCTACTCCGCTACAAGTATTAAGACCTATAATGGAAGTATTGATAAATCAACGAGTTAGAGGGGGATTCCCAATAGTACCTCAAAGGTTAGAAGGGGCTCCATCAGAAGACCAATTTACTAAAAACACATCAGAACTTATGAAAATGTTATCTGACCAAGCTAAAAAAATGGGAATAGAATTTTCACCTCTTAAAGCTACTTATCTATTACAACAATATTTTTCATACGCAGCTGGTATTATATTTTTCTTAACTGATGAGCTGGTATCTGAACAATATTTTAATGTAGAAAGACCTGAAAAATCTGACCAAAATAAAAAAAACCAATTGATGCCCTCTTTTGTAGATAAAGAAGAAGGAAATAGAAAAGAAGCTGACTTTTATGAGATGAAAAAAGATTTTAAAAAAATTGTAAATGAAATTAACTATATGGAAAAAAACAATTGGGATAGAGAAAAAGTAGAAAAATATAAAAAAGAAAATAGAACAAAAATAATTGCTGGTGGAGAGCTTGAGTTAATTCAACAACAACAATCTGATATTAGAAAACAACTACAAGATGTTCGAAACGCTCCTAAAGATAGATATAATGCTCAACAGAAAAGAGCTAAAATTGAACAACTTTTAAAAGACCAAGGTAACAATTTTAAAAGAATAAGACAAATGCGTGATGATATTTATGGGGTAAAAATGCAAGCTCCTACTTATGATAAAACTCTGCCTGCTAATTAAGTCGCCATACCCTTACACCAAAATGGTCATCTTTAATAGTCACAAATACTTTAACTTTAACACCTACTCTCTTAGCTCCTGATTCAATTGCATATATCATGTCAGAAGACTTAAGAGTAGGTATAAAAAAACTTTCTCCTATATCCATATTCTCAAAAGGAAATACCCATTCAGGTTCGTTATTTAATTGCAGGGTCAATCTCCTTTAGTATAGTTTTTTCTAAAGTATCAATATCAATAATATAAGCATCAACATTAAACTCATCTAACCCCGGCTTCCAATTAGATGCCATCTTCTTACGTTTCTCTACAATAGTAGTACCATTTTGTTTCATCTGATAAACAAATTGTTTAGGAGAGGTGTTATTTTCTTCAATTAAAAACTTACGGAAAGGTGACTTAGATAGGCACAGTTCTTTTTTATCCATATCTAATCTAATAAGAAGTGAATTTCTAGGCTCCATAATAACTTTACCCTCGTCAATTTCTAAAATAGAGTTAGTATTATTTTGGATAAACTCAGTAATTAAAGATTGGTAGTTAACGTTGTTAGTTTTTACTACGTTCTCTCTGATGTCTATCATTTCTGAAACTATCTTATCATACACTCGGTCTAAATCTATATGAACTATGTCTGCTTCATCTGCTATTTCGCCAGCTACCATAGTGACAGCTACTAAGTTTTCATAGAACCTAAACGCAGTATCATCTCCAAAATCTTTTTTAAACTTATTAATCCATGTATCAATTCTTTTTTCTATATCCTCATCACTATGCTTAAATAATTCTTTAACAAACTCAGGTCCAGCCCATCCGTGGTTAGTAATAAAGGTATTAAATATAGCTCTACCTTCACTCGGTTTATCAGCGATAAGCTTAGGTTTACGGATAAAGAATTCTATCAATCGTGCTACCTCTCCATTAGGGTCTTTCTTTAAAGCTGATAGTTTGTCGTATAGAGAGTGATTAGTTGTAAAGATAGCGATTAAAGCCGCCGATAGTTCATGGTCTCTCTCAGCGTTGACCGAAGCTTGCATCCTAATTTTAGCTTTACCTTGAGAAACTTTGTGAATTAGCTGAGATAAGACACGCCCGTGAGTATTACCTACCTCATCTAAACCAAAGGGGATATTATGAAGTCCTAAATACCGCCCTGTCATTCCGTTTTCGGTAGCATCTAATACAGACATATCTTTAGGGTGTCCCCACATACTTAATGATGCATACAAAGCTCCTGTTTTACCAGCTCCAGTATCGCCTGTAAGAGATAGGGTGACACCTGAAGTAGAAGTGTAAGGCATTAAAATAGAACTTAACCCTGTAAGCATAACAAAAGCATGGACTTCTAACCCATGAGTATTTAATTTATTTGCTGCCTCTTTCCATAACTCATAATCTCCAGACCTCATTAAGTGTTTAGCAATTCCTTTACATAGAGGTGAGGTAGGACTACTTAATTCTTTACCTTTTTTATTTATCTCAATATCTCCTACTACAAAGGCATCTCTCTCAGGAGTCCATCCCATTTGTGTTCGCATTACTTCAGCTGAACCTTGAGCCACTAAGTATTGACCCCATTTAACTACATAGCTCATAATATATTTCCATTGGTTAGTGATGGGATTAAATAGTACCCCGTTGCGTGCTAGTGTTTTTCTTAATTCATTACCATCGTAAACTACACTAAAAGGTAATAAAAATTCTCGTGCCTTATCATTAGGTAAATCTGTTTTCATTAACATACAGTCGCCATCCACTATACTAAAAATTCTTTTTAACGGATACAAATCATAGGTAGTAACAATCTCTTCTTTCTGTTCAACCTTATCTCCATTTGCATCAAATACAGGGGCAGGCTTAAAAACAATACCTCCATTAGTCCCTCGTTTAAATTCATTAAACTCTACAGGTAACCCATGTAATCTAGTAGTTACCATAGGAACACCATTTAAAGAAGCTTTTAATTCTGACTTAAGAGGAGTATCAGTAGAGGGGGATGATATAAATACTTTTCCTAATGTTAAAGGATTAGTAATTTTTCCTCGATGACTACACCCATCACATACTCTAGGGTTAATAGTATCAAAGCTTATACAAGAGTGTGGCATATCTTGAGTTTGGTTAGCTTTACGTTCAGTAACCTCTTTATTGTATCCCGGATAATCTTGAGATAAACCGTGAATAGCATCGTCTCTGTCCATACAATGTTGTGCAATAGATAGCCCCGCATACCATAAAGGTTCAGGTAAGTTTTTTCTATGCCTAATAACATATGCTATTTGTGCACACCCTTCATTAGGTTCATCTTCTAAACTTTTATTAGCAATCTCACTAAACTTGTGTCCATAATTATTAAGCCCATTCATTTGTTTAGCTAAAGCAGTAATAGGTTTTTTAACAAGCTCTTCCAATGATACTTCTACTTCTCCTAAAAATTCTTTACATCCTTGAAAACTACATACCGCATCATCCCAAAAAATAACCTTAGTGGGAGAAGGGGGATTAGTTTTATGATTAAGTGTATCAGGGCTACGTAGTATACGAGCTAAGTCCGCACTCACTACAGGGTCGATATGTAATCCGTTGTTCAGACAAAAGTCTTTAAACTTAGTCGCGTAAGGTTTCCATTCGTCTGCGGGTACGTCTTGGTCTAAAAACCAATAAGCATGTACTCCGGTTCCTGAGTCTATAGTAACAGGTATAGGGAACTGGTGAGTGTCTACAAACTCACTAAGAGAGTCTAAGGCTTCTTGTTTACTGTCATAGCCTTTACCCTCACCTACGTCAAGGTCTACAAAAAATGACCGCACGTAAGAAGCTTTATCTGCTTTTCTACTGTACCCATCAAAACTACTCATTGCTACAAACACATTAGTATTTTGTTTATTCTTATCTTCAATAGCTATAACTAAATCTTTTATATTCTCAACAAATTTGTGATGAGTCTGTTTAGTTAATGGGTCTATATCAGCAACGCAATAAACTCCTTGACTTGGTAAAGCCCGTTTATAAAATTCCTCTATCATCTCAATTTCTTTCTAATTTTATTTTCACTGCGGACTCTAAATATTCTCTAGCTTCAGGAAAATTAATAGCAGGTAATATCCCATCTGCTAGTCCTTCTTCTATTAAATTAATAAACTTCTCAATTTTTTTAATATTTTTTTGTCGTATATAATTTCCTCTAAACCAATTATGTATTGACATTCTTGATACATTAAAACTATCCGCTACATACATAGTAGGTAAATTAGATTTAACGCAAATTTTTGCTAATTGAACTCCTAAGTTATCAGAGTCGGCATGATTTAATCCTAATAAAAATTTATCACTATACGGTCTAGGCATTCTTATCTCCCTTTTTATATTTTTCCATAATCATCAAAGATTTTTTCTCTTTAATTATAATTTCTTCTTTTTGTTTAGTGTCATCAAACACATCAAATTTTACAGCCTCTTTTTTTGTAGCTTCTTCAGGCTGATATACAGTTAACTTAATTGCTTGGTTAGCAGCGATGCTCTGTGCTTGTTCCTGCAAAATAATAAGTGTCTTATCATCAATAGCTTCTACCGGTGAAAATAAAACTTTAGGTATAACAGCTTCACTATCAAATTCCATCCGAGTAACTACTCTTCCGGCACTTACACTATTATTAGCTAACATTTGAATGTATGGTCTAAATGGCCACTTCCCCTCGTTTTCTTTACCGAAGCAAGATGTTGCAGGTAAAACTAATTGCATTACATCTCCTTGTGGGTCGTTAGGTAGAACAACAGCCATCCTCCAAGATAATCGGCAAGCCATGCCTGTACCTCCCGAACCTGAACCCCGCACACTATAAGGACATGTGTGACAAGATTTGGATTGAGGGGTCTTAACTTCTTCATCAGGTGTTTTTGAATCATTAGACCAACATGCAGGGCTTACTTTTTTACCTTCTTGATATGAATCGGCATAGTAACTTCTTGATGCTGTATGAGCCATCTTTACAATGACTATATTCATATAAGAATTTTCTACGGTACTGACTTCCTTACCTCCTACTATTTTTCTAAACACCTTACCTTGTATTGAAATACGTTTGGTTAGATTATTTAAATTACCATTCGCTACAGCGAGAGTGTCTTCATCTAATCCTGAACCAGCAAGGTTAGGGTTATTTTTTAGTATAGACTTAAGGTTATCTACGATTTCGTACCCCATTGAGCTACGATATCAGAAATATCTTTATCGTTTTTACCTTCGTTATCCGCTGTAGTCTCTTTTTTTACTACTGGTTCAGGGATAGCTTCTACAACAGGCTCTTCAAAAGTAGGTTCTACTTTAGGTGCTTCTTGTACAAAACCTGCCTCTTCTTCAAACCCAAATCTATCGGCACCTTGACTACCTTCTACATACTGAATAACTTGCACAGCTCGTAGTCGTAAAGCTACTCCAGCTCCAATCATACTTGTGTAATAAGGAGCAATAGACCCATTAACTCTAATTTCTGAGCCTGCCCATATATTACTCTCTATCATGACAGTACCTTTTGAATCAAAGATTGCAGGTTTATAAGCCGCTTTAGATTTAAACTTAATAATGATATTACCAGTAGGTTTACCTTCATCATCTAGTTCATCCATGTACGGAGGGTTAGCAGTTTTAATTTCTTTCCCTTTATTTTTCTTAGTTTCTTCTTTAACGTTTTCTGCAAAGACTCCATTAATCTGTTCGATTATAGGTTTAGCGTCTTCTTTAGGTAGAATAAGATTAACTTTATACTCTCCCTCTTCAGAAAATTTTGTATCAGGTCTAGATAACCATGGATAAGCTGCTATCCCTTTCGGTGTTGTGAACGTTATATTTGGCGTTGCCATTTTGTGTCTCTCCTTGTTATGATTTACTTGGTTTACGTACTACTATACTGAATTCCCTCATACTACTAATACCTGGAGGTAATCCTTCATCAGCGTGGTTAGATAAAAATTCTTTAAAGTTAGTTTGATGAATGCGTTGCTGAAATAATTCAACAGCTTTATTGTCTAAGACAAACTGTTTAAAGTTACCCCAATCACTACATACATAACTTTCTTTAAGAGATTTAATAATCGTTCCACTCCCTGTTCTAATACTATTTGCACTTACTTCATTACAAGAGTTAAGCATTACTTGTTCAAGCTGTTGTAAGTCAGCTTTTAACTCTTGGTCTTTTAGCTGAAACTGCCTAGCTAAACTATCACGTTCATTACGAATCGTTAAGTAAGTTTGAACTAACTTATCTAATTGAATCTTATCTGAATCGTCATCTGATTCTATTACAGGTTCTTCAACGGTGTCATTCACTTTCTATCTCCTCTCGATATAAATCAACTAAACTTGTATGCTGGTCTACTTTACCTTGTAGCATTGCATACATCCTTTTTTCAACATCAGACCCTTGTAGGTGTACAACTGTCATTTTGTGTTTCTGCCCTACCCTATCTATTCTAGCAACACACTGTAAATAAACTTCTACACTCATAACGGGACTCCAAAATACTACAGTATCTGCTGCAGTCAACGTCACTCCGTGAGAAGCTGATTGTGGTTGTATTACTAAAACTCTAGGTTCATCTGCGGTTTGAAATCTATTTATAATATCTGCTCTTTTGGTTGCGGGTACATCTCCATTAATAACCTCATTTACAATATGGTTATCTTCTAAATGTTTTGAAACAAAATTAATAGTATGACGGTAAGGAACAAAAATAATAACTTTTTGATTAGTCTCAAAGATTACTTCATCTAAAGCAGAGAGACGAGGGCTTATGTCAAACTCTATAACTTCTTTTTTATCTGTGTAAACTGCCCCCCCTGATATCTGTAATAACTTATTAAGCCCAGCCGCCGCATTGACAGCGGTTACTGATTCCCCGCCAGCCTCGATTAACATCTGTGTTTTCAATTGCTTATAATATTTTTCTGCTTGTTTAGTTAAAGCTACAATACGAGTTTGATACATTACATCAGGTAAATCTAAGCATTGGTCTTTAGCAAATCTAATAGCAGGTTGTAGTGCTTTAAATACATCATCTTTAGCTGTTGTTTTAGGTAACCATTTAAAACGAGATATTTGGTACATTACTTTATCTCTCCATGTAGCTGAAAACTTAGGTATATTATCAGGGCATACCATCTTAGCTAACCCATAAGCATCAAGGGGTGATTGTGAAGCTGGTGTTCCAGTCATCATCCAAAGCATAGTATCATCAGTAATTATCTTCTTTAAAGTTTTCCATCTAGCAGTGCTTGGAGATTTGTACGCGTTGCATTCATCTACTACAATTAAATCAAAGTTTCTAGCTTTAATTTCATCTTTAATAACCGCCACTCCATCATAATTAATGATAGTAAAATCGTAGTCTCCATTGATAATTTTTTTTCTTTTATCGGCACTGCCGTGGCACACTGCTGAAGTTCTGTGCATACAAGTATTAAAGACATCCCCTTGCCATGCTGAGTACATAATAGATAAAGGACAGATAACTAATACACTTTTTATTTTACCTAAGTTCATTAAGTAATCAGCTGTCCATAAAACACTAGAGGTTTTACCAGTACCAGCTTCGTTGAAACAAAAAGATTTATTATTAATAGATAAAAATTCGGATGTAGTTTTTTGGTGGTCAAAAGGTTTATATAACCCTGGCCAATTATAATCTCTAACCATAGGAGATGGTAAGTTGGATTTAAACTTAACTAACTTATTTAATTGAGACATTTCTTCAATACCCCAATAAACTAATAAGTCTATTAAATTTCCTCTCGTGTTTAGTATTTTACTTTTTTCTATACTATTTGTTATAGCCGAAGCTATATGGTCAGGCACTGTAATACGCAGTGCACTATTGTTTACTACTTCCATTAACTATATCCTTAACTTGTAAAACTACCCTCGGTAGTTGTGTTTCTAACTATACTATTAAATACTAACTTTAGTCAACTATTATTTTACTATTTCTTTTTACTCTTCTTTTTACTTTCTCTCTTACTTTTTTCAGACACTAATTTATGATTAGAATCTCTTTTAAACGAGCGGTTTTTAGATTTAGTTTGGATAATTAATCCATCTTTATTCTTACCACCTTTAGATAATGCTTTTTTGTGGGCAATATCTTTGCCTTCTCGTTTATCTGCTTTACCATTTTTATTTTTATCAGGTAATTTTTTATCAAGTAACCTACGTGCACGTGCACGAGCAGCTCTTGACTTTTTTTCATCGCGAGCTTGTTCTTGTTTCCATTCTTTTTTATAGGGTCTAGGTTTGTTTTTGTATGGCATTTTTTGCTACCTTCTTGCACCAATTAATAAAATCAGCTACAGTTAAATTGTTTCTGAATGAGTTTACAGCACGACAAACTAGCTGTACATTATTAACATTATACTCTCCTCCGGCATTAATTCTATCAATACTTGCATTGGTTTTAGATACTTCCCCCCTTATTTTTGTACAAGTAAGCTTTTCTCCTGATAATGCACACCTACCATCTTGGCTATCTAATATCTTAATTAAAGCTAAAGGAGTAAGGTCGCCCTCTTTCTTAGACAATAAGTGTTTAAAATATAAGTTCCAATCTCCAGACTCTTTTACATATCGAGTGAGCACTTTGTTTATTTTCCCACACCGAGCAGAACAACACATATATTTAGGGTGTAGTGTTTTAAATTCTTTATTACATACTTTGCAATTAACTAAGTACATATTTATCTCCTAGGTTTGTGAAACTCACAGCTTTTAACTGGACACCATCCACATAAAGGGGTAGGGTTTGGTACCCATGTATCATAATCATAGCTTGTTTCTAATCTTTTTAAAGGTTGTTCAAACATTTTCCAAGACTTGTCCATATCTTTACGGTGATACTCCTCGTTTAAAAAACTATTCTTCATTACAAATAAGAGACCTGCTTTTATTTTTTGTATCTCAGGGAAATGAGTAAATAACATTAGTGCCATTAATCTTAACTGTTTAGGGTCAGGATATTTATTACTACCTGTTTTGTAATCTATAATAAAAGCATAGTCCTTATCTACAATAACTAAATCAGCAATACCTCTTACCCATCTATCTTCACTTTTAAAATCACATGGTTCTTTGTTATAAGTAAGAGCCATCTCATATTCAGGGTATTTATCGCCGGGAATAGCAATTAACTTATCTACCATAGGTTTAAATCTTTGATAGTTTTTAGCTAACTCAACCCCCTCTTTAACGTAGTCTTCTAATGCAGAGTGTACTTCCTTACCATACATCATGGCTTCATTCTCTGTGACTGTATAATTCTTCAATACTCTCATTTCTTGGTATTGTTTAGGGCAATTTTGATATTGCTTTAGTGCTGAGTAACTCCATGTAAAATCAGCCATTATCTTCCTTGTCCTCTGTATTTTTTGTATCCAGCTCTAAAGCTTTTGTTCATGGAAGAAGTCTTAGGTATC
>Ga0209336_10000855_pt1 | contig 15325 bp, 17 predicted proteins | sample LinPmetageLP32_FD_184042 | JGI IMG/M metagenome (GOLD analysis project Ga0209336, IMG submission 184042) | Marine viral communities from the Pacific Ocean - LP-32 (SPAdes) (version 2) | ecosystem: Environmental > Aquatic > Marine > Oceanic | place: Pacific Ocean | collected 2009-08-23 | reverse complement strand
AATTTGACGCACGAGAGCATTGCGAAAGTGATGAAAGTGAATCAGGGATCTATCTCTCATTTTTTAAATGGCAGAAATCCCTTACCGATTGAACGTGCCTGCCAATTCGCCGATATATTGCAATGCGAAGTGGCGGATTTTAGTGAACGGCTTGCGCAACAAGCAGCCAATTTTGGTATTGCGGTAAGTACCGCAAGTGTCTTTATCGACGTGGTATTGGTGGATTTTAATATGAATGATAAGGAAATAATAAAACTGATCGACACTGGCGCTATTTTTGATGATTTGGAGTCGCAGGAGCTTGTATTCTGGCCCCGCAAACATAGCACAAAAACATTTGCGTTAACCGTAAAGGGCAAAGAATGTCAACCGTTGATCGATCAAGGTAGTTTAGCTTTTATCGACTCTGAAGCTAAACCGGAAATAAATGATCTTGTACTTTTGAGCGAAAACAAAGAACGGATGGTATTTGCTGAAGTCATCGGCAATGGTCATTTTCAATTCCCTAATTCGGAATATCCCGATCGTATTTTCAAGATGACGAGCAAATTGAAAATACTGGGCAAAGTAATTGGGCATCAAGCTTACCATTAGGCATATTTTTTTTATGTGTGCATATAATACGGATAGCATTTTAACGTATAATTGGTAGGAAAAATTGATGTACAACAACGAGTTAGACGATGACGCAAGGCGGCTAGATATTATAAATAAACAGTTTGAGTTGACTGGTTACGGAATTTTTATACCGATGACTTGCAAATGCTCTTGCGGATTTGACTTTGTTGATTATCCACGCGCTTACGAAGAATTGATAACAGGATGTCCGTCTTGTTTCAAAAGTTTTTGCGAATAAATTAAAAAGGAAACTTTATGCGAACCAGTGAAAATATAGATCAAGTCATTACTGCCCTTTCACAAGCGCAAGGGCAATTTCCCTCGGCAAAGAAAGCGGCAACCTCAAATTGGGGAAAATATAGCGATATATCAGCAATCATTGACTGCATACGTGAGCCTTTTCAAGAAAATAACCTCGCGTTAATTCAAGCGCCGAGTAATCCAGAGGGGCAGGATGGGGTAACTGTCACTACAAGGGTGGCGCACAAAAGTGGTCAGTGGCTTGAGGATGAATTTACAATGAGAATTTCTGATCGCGCTACTCCTCACCAATACGGCGGTTTAATCACATACATGCGTCGGTATTCGGCGGCAGCAATGCTAGGGCTAGCACAAGAAGATGATGATGCTGACTCTATGACAATGCAAGTTCAAAGTGCTGAAAAACCAAAGACTTCATTGACTAAGCAGCAAAAAGCAGTCTTGGATCAAGCAAGATTATGTCAAACGAAAGCAGAAAGCAGAAAGATATGGAGCAATTTAGACCCAAAAACCCGACAGGCTGTTGGAACTGAATTTTTAAAGATAGTTGCTGATAAGCCCGAAGAGGTCAAAAAAGATGATACGCAAGATACTACGCAAGCTGCTGATGTCGTTAAAACTAAAAAAGGAAAAACTAATGAATCTTAACGCACATTATTTCTTGGTTAAAGTCGTCAAAGTTGTGGACGGAGACACTGTGGACGTTGATATCGATTTGGGATTTAAACAGTGGATTCATAAGGAGCGCATCAGATTATCAGGTATCGACTGCCCAGAAAGCCGCACCTCCGATGATGTGGAGAAAAAATACGGTTTGCTCGCCAAAGACTTCGTTGCTGACTTTTTAGCAACCGATAGCGACATTTATTTGCATACCTTAGAAAAAGGCAAATATGGTAGATACCTTGGCGATTTTTTTGTCGATGGTAAGTGGCTCACTGCGAGATTATTAGATGAGCATCACGCTGTAAAATATAACGGCGAAAATAAGACTTTGATGAAAGAGGCGCATTTGGCTAACCGTAAGTCGCTTGATGAGGTGTATGAATCAACTAATTCAATCAAGGAGAACGATAATGTATGAAGATCCAGAAACATATAAGTTTGATGATTTGCTAGATGTTGAATCTATAAGTCCAACTCAACCTCATAACTACCCAAACCCGTCCAATTCTGACAAAGCAAGAATCCGAATGAGACATATACTTCCTTACGGATCAATTATTGAAGACGGAATTGAATCTTTGTTCAATCGGAATCACGTTAAAATGCAATCAAGAAAAGTTATCTCAGAAAAATCAGGTGTATTTTTTAATGATAGCTGCTCCCCTTGGAAATATTTGGCTCAAAGCTCAGACGCTAGAGAACGTTGTGAGGCTGTCTTATTGGCTTGGCTTTTAGAAAAACCGCTAGACCATTATTTTTATATCGTATGGAATGTAAAATCTAATTCTCCCATTTTCACATTAAGATCCTTTAAGGAAGACAAAGACGACAATGAATTGAATTCCGAGCAAAAAAATTAAATGAGCAGTAAAGAATACGACATCGGTTCTGACATTCAACGAGCAATACGTCTCACAGCCAGTCGCGCTAATGCAATCTATAGCAAGGATAGCCGATCACGAGAAGCCAGAGCGATTGTTGCGGCGAGAATTAAGCAGCAAGTTAAAAAGTCTTTCCAAACAGAAGCGATGCGAAATGGGGTGATTCTTGAGCCGATTGCATTAGATGAAACTCAAATCAAGCTTGGTATTTTTATTGATACAACAAAATTTAAACCACACAAGAAAATACCTATGTTTGGCGCAACGCCCGATGGAAAAGTGCAGGGAACAAACGATCTTGTTGAGGTCAAATGTATGCAAGATGACGGTCATCTCAAATTTGCTGAAACTGGCAAAATCCCATTGCAATACCAACGACAAATGCTTGCGCAATGCTCTGTATACGGCTCAAGGAAGGTTCATTTTGTTGCTTTTAACCCAGCCTACGAGGGTGATTTGCGGCTCGTCACTAAGCTGTTTGAGCCATCTGAGGAGAATGTAAAAAATTTCGAGGAAGACGTAATACTTTTTCTTGAAGAAGTAGATAAATTAGAAATTAAATTAAGGAGCAAGATCGATGGAAAATAAGTTTGCGAATAAACCGAATAATGGAAAGATTTGGTTGAACCGAGATAAGACAGGGCCGCAGCCTGACTATTCTGGCACGATATCACTCGGCGGTAGCGACAAAAGCATCGCGCTTTGGGAAAACAAAACAAAAAACGGCGAAACATATTTTGGGGTTAAGGTAGACGAGCTGAGGGTAAAACCAGAACAAAAAGAAGAAGCAAAGGTAGTTGATTCACTACAAGAAAAAGTAGTTGAGTCGCCACAAGACGATTTCAGTAGCGACGAGATTCCTTTTTAGCTAATATCCCAACGCTGTCGAGACTTCATAACTCTCGCCTTTTGGCGGCTTGGCGCACCGTTGCAGCAGAACGCGCCACTGATTATGGAAACAGGATTTTTGAGCAAAGAAGAAGTTGCTTTTTTGACTGGTTACAAACACTGCGATAAGCAGGCTGAGTGGCTTGCTCGTGAAGGGATTCGATTTCATGTTTCACGCGACGATAATGTTCGCAACGGACATAAATCGATGAAATGTGTCGTCAGTTGGACGGCATTTAATGAAAGGAGGTAAAACTAGAAAGGAGAAGTTATGATTCAGAAAGGGAAACTGCCTGAAAAGGTGTACGTTGATAGCAAATCGATCAGTTATCATCATCGTGACTATGGCGTTTTGTCGCGTTGTGATGAGCCTGATTGGAAGTTCTGGAAGGCTTATGAAGAAGCTGAGTCGCAAACGAAGGCGGTAACGATTTCCGACTTATGGATGCGTTATATCAAATCAGCGGAATTCAAGAAAACTAGCAGAGCTAATCAACAAAATAGAAAGTATGAAATCGCACCCTTGATTGCGCACTTTAAACTGAGGCCCGTTGATTCAATATCATTGGCCGATGTGACGTGTTATTTAAGGGAGCGTGAGCTTGAAGCGCCAACAATGGCCTTAAAAGAACGTAAGTTCTTACAACAACTTTGTGACTTTGGAGCGCAGCTAGGTATGTGTGAGCAAAAGATCACAAAGTCGATTAAAGTCGTGAAAACCGCTCCCAAAACGCGAGTGATTAAAGATTGGGAGTTTGACAGGTTAAGGGCTAATGCCTCAACGGTTGGCGAGTTGTTTATGGTCGGAGCTTATTTATTCGGCGCACGTATGCAAGATATGCGAGCGATGAATAAAAATCAGTTACGAGAGCAAGGTGTTTACATTATGCAACTTAAAACTGGTAAATCTCAGATCAAAGAATACAACGCAGATGTTGAGAAATGGGCTTTTGCCGCACTTGAACGACATAATGTAATCGAAAAGAAATTGCTCAAAGCAGGGAAACCCGCACCAAACTTTTTGCTCTGTAAGCCAGACGGTTCAGAGTATTCGTATCATGCGGTGCATTCAATGTTTCAACGAGCAAAAAATAAGACTGCAAAGGATCTTAATATGAAAATGGGAGAATTAGATTTTACATTCCATACGATTAAGCATACCTCGATTACAAATTTTGCAGGCGAAAAACAGCGATTTAGTGGGCATAAGAGTAAGCAAGTTTTAGACGTTTATGACCATTCTGTTGAGTCTACGCCAAGCAATATTGAGTTAGCAGAAAAAGACGTTGTAATAACCGCCAAAAGCGACTTATTAAAACAGACTATTAGGCAAAATATTAATAGTAGATTAGTGCATTAGGGTTGATATATACTTCGCCCCGAATCTGGCCTGCGAACTGGTGCGAACTTTTCGCGTAAGCCATTGATTTTAAAAGAATGCCCAATAGCTCAATGGGCTGTATTATATTCTTTGTAAATCAGCTACTTAGATTAAAAAGTATTTTAATTTAGGTAGCATTTGGGGTATTTTTAATACATTTTATAGTATTTTATAAATACTGTTCTAAACGGCCTATTGTGCATAACGATCTTGACTAAATTGTCTTTGTAAGATTGGTGGTGCATCCATTCTTTCCAGAGATTCTTCAGCATTTCCATTCTGCATTTCTTCTGCAATTCGTGTTTCTTTAATATTTTCAAATGAACGCAAGACATTAAGGCTTCTTAACGGTCTTCTTAGATCTTCCCCATAGATCTGGCTCATTATTTGCCTTCTGCCTGCGCTATCTCTTCCATATTCTCCTGTAAGTTCTGCGTTAGTTATTCTATTTACAGCCCCAGACATCTTCTTCCACATTGATTGCAAAAGGCCCATTTTAAAACCTGCCCTTGCAAGCTTTGCTCCTTCGCCTGCAAAAGATAAAGCGACAAATCTGCCTGTCACGTTGTTTAATTCAGTAGCCGCTTCCGCAGGATTAACGCCTTTTGCTATAACAGATTTCTCAGCAACCCTTGCTTGAGCTTGAGCCGATTTATAAACCAAATCCATTTGTTTCATTTCTTCACGAGAAAAAAGTAGATTATTTACCTCTGTGTTCATTGATTTCCATTTTCTATATTTACTTTCAAAAGCAGTAACATTCGGAATTTCGGGAACAATTAAATCAGCAAAAACAGCCATTTTCATTTCCGCTTTAATAGCTTCCATCTGTGGCGATGGAATACCGTCTATATCTGGGAAGATATTTTGCAAAGTGCTGACAACACTAGCAGCATTGTCTTTAAAATTGGCAGCATTAAAGCCAAGAATCATATTCACAACTTTTTTCGCAGAAACATCAGCATCTAATAGTTTTCTAACAACTTGCTGAGAGTTAAAGTTATTTTGATAATCAATATAGAATTTATTGGCTTTTTTCCACTTTGCTAAACTAGCATTTGCCATTTTGTTTTTATCAAAAAACATAGATTCGCCATTAGCTAATGTATTAGCCTCAAATTGAGAGGTCATAAAACCATCAATTTGATCTTTAACACTGAGTAAATTTCTAGCATAAGCAACATTTTCTGGTTTTTTGCTTTTTATGTTAAGACTAATTTGTTTGTTAATTTTAGCTCTAAAATTCCACAAATCATTTATTGCCGCACCCTGCTCGTTTATCATCACACCGCCTTTTGGCGGTATAGTTTGCGAGGATGGATAACCTAAAGGCGGTTTATTTTCAGGAAGTAAAACATTTGGTTTTTCTATTATTTTCTCTAATTCTTGCAACAAAGGAGCTAATTGAGGCGAAGTATTTACCCAATCCTCTTGCTTTCCTAGCGCAGCAAGCCTCTGACTAAATTGCTTTAACTCAAGCCCATTAAAATAACCTACTTCATTTTCAGCAGCTTGATACAGTTGCTTGCTTTGTTGTCTGATGCTTTCTTTTCGATTTTTTAATTGTGTTTGAAAATCTGTCATGCCTTGAAATCTAGTTGCAGCGTTGCCTTGAGAATCTTTAATTAAGCCGTTCCATTGCTTTATCTGAGAATCGGTGACACCTGCTATATCGATTCCATATTCGTCCATTGTTGACCTAAATTCTTTTATCATTTCTCTATTTTTTATTACTTTATTGCCCTGCATATAAATGTCTGGGAAAAGATCAATAAAACCTTTTAACGTTGCTCCTGAAAAAATAGCTGAGTTATTTATTTCTGCGTTTGCATCAAAAATGCCCTCATTCATCATTTTTAGTCGCATCGAAGATGAAGAATCAATTAATGCTCTGGGGACGGTTTCATTGTTATCTCTATAAGACTGAATTTCATCTGCTATTAATTTAAAATCTTGCGCTAATGCTTGCTGTTGTTTATTAAGCCCAGTGGAACTTCCTCCGACAATGTTCATCATTGTCTCGCCTGCTGCTGTACTAGCGTTTTCTAAAGCCAAAAACGGTAACGAGACCATAGTTGTTAAGTCTTTACCCGCTTCTGTTCTGGGGGTAAACGTCATGCTTCCCATAATATTTTGATAGGTTTTTGTCGCGTCATTTAACGAATCTACAAAAGTTTTGTCACCCCAAGCTTTCGACATTTCAGTATAAAATCCAACAGTTGCAGGAATAGTTGACAATGCACCTGACCCAAAACTAGCAACCGCTTCTCCAATTCCATACGTTTTTTTAATCCAATCAGGAGTATAATCAGATACCGTTTCAAAAGCCTCATTACCTAAGTTTTGAGCAGACTGAGGTAGCATTTGTCCTACCTGCGTTGCTTGATTAGCAACAACATCCCCTATTTCTGTATTTTGCATAAGATTCAACAAACCTAAATCATTTTCGTTTTGGCTTGGTGTTTCTTGTAAATTTGAACCAATTAACGGGGTATTTAACTCCCCCGCTTCTTGCATAGCCTTAAATTCTTTAAATTTTTCTGGCGAAACGAAAGGCGTTCCCGCGCTAGTAAGGTTATTTTTTTGTAAAACCATTTTTATGTCATTTATTTTCTCTACAGTCATTACTTCAGACATAATTATAATTCCTTCGCTCGCATCATCAATTTTCTTTCTTCCCCATCTAACATAATATTACCTAATCCAAAATCGTCATCAGGATCTTCTCCTTCATTTAATGCTTTGTATCTTTCTGAATACTTTCGATAAGACTCAGTAGCAAAATTTTGTAAGTTGGTACGGAAGGTTTTTGCATCACCTTGATTTGCTCCAATTCTTTGCATTTGCAATGCTACATCTTTATTACTTATAGAATTGCTGCTCTGATTTGCCGCTGCTGCTGAATATGCTAATCCAATTACAAGAGAATTTAACTCAGCACTGTCACGACCCGTTCCCGCAAAACCAAAATCTTGAACAGCTTTTTTTATTTCTTCACTTTGTGGGTCAAACAATTTGCTGTCTATACCTCCTTGATTAATAATATTTTTAGCAGCCGTTATTTCTGCATTTAACGAATTAGCGGTTGCGGCAAAAGAAGAAACCGTTGTTAACGCATCTGGATTTCTATCGACAATCGATAAAACTTTATCAATATTGTGCATTAGCACTGATGTGTTAACTCTTGAATCAACAAGATCAGTGTAAGCTCTAGGGCTAAGTTTATTTATTGAATCAGTTTGAATCGACGCATTATATATTTCTGAGGGAACTTCTTCTGGTTTTAGCTCTATACTTGGATCTTGAGTTGAATAATACTTATTGTCTGTTGTATTAAGGAATACTGATCTTGTTTTACCTGCTGCATCAACTCCATGATATAACTTAAAATCTTGTTTTTCGGTAAGCTCAGTAAAAATTTTACTTAAAGCTGTTTCATTTAGATTGCTGAAATCAGCATTTTCAAACTTTGTATTAGTAGCTAAATTTTTTACTAAATTTCGATAATTCGTTAATCCTAATGCATCACTACTAAGTTTTGCTGTTTGAGCTTGATCTCTACCTATACTCGCGTTTATCTGATCTACCTGCAAATTTCTTTGCGATAAACGGTCTGCCATTATTGCGCCATACTCAGGATTAATTGCTGTAAGGCTTTGAACTACTTTTGCTTGGCTTTCAGGAGATCCATCATATTCACTCATTGCTAAATCAAATAGTTCTGATTCTGTCTGCAAGTTAAGACCTTTTTCCACGCCTAATTGCCGCACATTGTCCCTGATCGAAGGAACATTAGCCGCAATCCCCTGCGCTAAACTTGCTATTGGTGCAGGCAAACCACCAAATTGACGACCCATCAGCAAACCCTCTTGCTGCAAACGCAGGTTCTTTTGCATTTCAGTCTCTAAACCTAAATCCTTACGAATATTGGGCATACCTGCTAATGCGTAATCACTTAGTTTTTTCATAGCCATTTTTTAACCCCGATTACCAATTTGATTTAAAAGGCCAAGCGCTCCACCAAACTCAAACTGACCAGTGTTAGGATTTTGATTTTCAGTGGCAGCCTGTGCTGCTGCTTGTTTTGTTGCGTCTGCATTATTTTGCGCTATTAAAAGGTCAAACAGCCCTTTCATTGTTCCTTGTCGCAGGTTAGTTGCTGCCGACTGTGCGCCTAAATCGTAGGCCATCTGACTCTGGCCGAGGCTTGTGCCGTACTGTCCCAACTGCCTACCCGCAGTAGACGCAATATTCGATAGCGTAAGCGAAGGCTGTGCTGCGTTAAGCAGGGCATTTTCTGGAGCGTAAGACGAGCCTAAAAATTGCGTTGCGATGTCTGCGCCTAAACCTTTCTCAGCTAGTTGCTGCTGTAAAGCCGTTAGGCGAGCATTTGATAAAGCGCCTGCGTCCTGTCGGGCAATACCCATAGCATTTAAAGCATCCGCAGCGTTCTGTTCTTCAATCGCTTTTTCTAACGCAAATCTTTGTGGGCTACCGCCGTATTGCGCTGTTTGCAATCCTTGGCGACCTTGAGCAAATTCTTCCTGATCTAGCTGAAGCCTAGCTCTGTCCTGCGATGGCCGCCTAAGAGCCTGTAAACGGTCGTATGCGCTCTGCTCTCCCTCCATTAAGTTTTCTTGTCTCAATGGGCCTGCGAAAAGATCAATCAAAGCAGCTTGCTCCGATCGCATATCTTGTTCCATTTGGCCCGTTTCGGGGTTGTATGTACCAAAATCACCTCGCCCAAGCACAGCATCAACAAGCTGTGAACCGCCTGATCGCAATGATTTCTCAAGAGCTTGCTGTTCAGGAGATAAATTATAAGTAGTACCTCCTGTAGCATTTGCCGCTATATTCCCTGCATTACTGAAAACGTTGAAAGGTTTGAACTGAGTATCAGATTTTACTGTGTTGTAAAGGCCACCCGCAGGCATACCAATAAATGTTTTTGCGTCTTCACCCAGACTTTCAAGATCACGAACTGCTTTTTCTTGATTGACAAGCTGTCCTGCTACACCTAAAGCGGTTGAGTTACGGTCAACAAAGCCTAACCCTGCATTAATTAAGTCTTCCAAAGTAGGCATTAGTATGTTCCTCCATTAATCGTTCCAACCGCAAACGTTCCGCTAACCGTTAAGTCGGCAGCGGTAACTGTCCCAGTAAAGGTTGGCGATGCGCTATCGCTCTTACTGTTGACGGCAGTTTGTATATTTGTCATTTCAATCCCTATTGACGTTGCTTTCACAATTTTATTGGGATTTCCGGTCGGGAGCGAGTCAAAAGAAGACCAAGCAAAAGTAGGGGTAAAAGAACTCATCTAATTAATTCTCCCAAGGGTGGAATGTATGTTCATTTCTTGAAAGGCGATTTGAACGCCGTTAACTAAAGTGCTGATACCGACCTGTACGACAGAGCCGCTACCACCTGTGTTTATTTTTTGTGTATTGATTAAACTTGCGCCGCTAGAATATTCAGCTTCGGTATTAAATTCGCTTATGTTGTATAAAGCACCTTTAAAATCAGGCAGTGTATATACTTGGCTGCGATAATTACCTTTGTAATCATAAGCCCAATTCAGCGTGACGTTAGAGTTTTGACCACTAAAAGTTGTAAGGTTTATTTTCTTTAAGAATTTAAGCCTTGAAGAATCACCAAAACTTAGCGGATGAGAAAAATACTGTAAGGCATAAGACCCAGTATCATCTTTATAAGTATCATAATTAGCTACGCCAGTAGAAACACCAAGATAAAGCTCGTCATCATCAGTGACGGTAAAACATAAGGGCTTGATGGAAGTCCACGTTGTTGTCCTATAGCTCCCGTTATCTAACGGATACCTCGTATCAAAACAATAAACGACCCCAACAGAGGGGAAATTGACTAAATAGAAGGCATTGTTTGGGTCATAGACGGTCTTTATGTCCCCTGTCTCAATCCTAATTCTATTTTTAATTTCTGAGTTTACGTTTTTGCTGATATCACCAATAGGAGAAGATTTCTCTTGAATAGTACGACTCAGGCTTCTTACGCCAGAAAAATCGACAAACAGAATATCCTTACCTGTTGACTGAATAACATCTCGACCAACGCAGCCAATGTTAAGAATTGTGTCGCTCAAAACCATAGAAGCGGGTGTGCCTGCGCCTGCGTAAACAACAATGCTTCTCTTTCCTAATATCACTAAAAAGTTGTTGTGGGCTGCAAGAGCAGTGATTTCATCGAACCCTGACGGCCATACTGTTGTTAAGTCTAATGAGCCGCTTGAACCACCGCTCCAATCGACTCCATCGAGTTGATCTGACCAATAAAGTGTTTGTTTGTTACCTGTTACATCAGCCGCCCATATACGCCCAAAAGCCGCTATACAAGCGTGTGCGTCTGGCGGTGTGCCTGCTGCTCCACTATGTGCCGCAATGGTCGTTAGCGCGCTTGTGGAAGCGTCATAGACAAGAGGGTTATGACCTCTTTGAAAGAAATAAAACTTGTTGGCAAGACTTGCCATAGACCAGTTATTAGCGGAAATTGTTAAACTGCCAGTAATGTCCGTAAGCGTCGAAGTGCCTTTAAATATTTTGTTGTTCCCGCAAGAAAAGACAACTTTTGTTCCGTTGTTTTGAATAAACTCGCCAATAGATTCAATGCCTACACTTGACCCCAAAACAGCGCCACCGTTGCTTGAAACCATCGCATAGCCCTTCCTAGAAGCTATACGACCTTCTTGGTCAATCACACAATTATCTGCAATTGCCGCATACGAAGCATCTTGCATAAGCGGAGCATCTTGCGTGTTTATACCTGCAAAACCCATTGCTGAAATTGTTATATTTTGAAGTGCCTGTGCCATTTTTTATACCGCCATAAATGTCATTTCAGCAGGATACTTATTTGCATCAATAGCAATCGCATCCGATAGAGCTATCTGAGCTAATCCAAATTGTTCAGCACCACTTTGACCGCCTGTTTCACCACGCTCTCGCAGAGCAAGACCGTATGCAAGTTGCAGAACAGGATTAGACGGGCATTTAATTGTAGTAGCGTCTTGTGTAAGTGTTGCTTGCGGTGTTACCAGATCGACTCTCATCGCATAAACACCATCGGGCTTTGGGTATACATCTATTTGCAGATCATTATTTGCATCAGTACCATTCATCGTAAAATAGCTTGGCACTCCAGAAGCAGGCGTTGATGTGTAAAATTGCGAGTTAAAAAAGCTTTTGGTTCGTGATTGCAAGCACAGGTTATTAGTGTCATTTATTAACTCTTTGATAATAGAGTCTTGACCCGCCCCCAATAAAGAATAAGTGTGTGTCCCGCTTACAGTATTAAAAGTGATTGTGTTACGCAGAGCAGACCATTCCCAAGAAGACTCGACAGTTGTTTTAGCATCGTTGATAAGATCCCCAACCATTGCTGAGTAATCCGTTTCAGTAGCCGCAGCAACCGTATTTTCACGCAGTCTTCTTAATACTCCATTTATTAATTCCAAATATGTCATTTTTAAAAGCCTCGTCGCGCATAATCAAGAAGCGTAGGTTGTAATACATTCAATGCTTGGATTTCGGTACGAAAATATGAATCTGAAATAGGTGTTTGTATTTGATCGATTGCGTTTCTACCGCTTACTCCGCGCTGCCCTTGTATGCCTTGTATGCCTTGTATGCCTTGCATACCATCCATTCCGTCGATCCCATCTATGCCGTCGATGCCGTCTACACCATCTATGCCATCTATCCCGTCTGTGACTACTGTTTGTGTATCTGTATCAGCACCATTGCCGTTAGCAGCGCCGACACCGTTACTATCATTGTTACCATTACCGTTACTATTATTATTACCATCACCGTTCCCAATACCGTTCCCAATACCGTTCCCAATACCGTTCCCAATACCAATACCGTTCCCAATACCGTTCCCAACATCATCTAAATCTATTAGATTAGACGGGCCTACAGGTGCGCCTGTTACTGAATTACCTAAAATATCTAAACTTTCTAACCCAACAACCGTATCGATAGGCGATAAAGGGTCTATGCCTGACAACGGAATTGTTTCTGGGCCAACTGAAGGCAAGTCTGAAACAGGATTGCCAATTCCTAATTTTTTAGACAAACTTCCAATTATCCCGTCAAAAGCGGCATCAGACTCTTCAGCCGTCATCTCAACAATACCGTCTTCCGTTCCCTTCTTTCTAATGACTCCCGCAGCCTTATCTTCTAAAGCCTTTGCAAGCATATCTATCAGTGTCTTAGGAGTATTAAATTGAGCCTCTTGATTCATGCTATCAATCGCGTCTTTTTGCAGGGCATCTATATATGTTTCGTAGAACATTTCTTCAGACGACTGAATTCCTTTACCGTAAAGATCGCCAACAGGAACAAAAGTTTGAGATTTGTTGTCAAACATCATTGAGTCAGGTTTAGCGCCTACATAAGTTCCCATAATATGTCCTATTTCTTCTGACTTGATCCGTAATAAAAAGCTGCCGCAGTACCTAATATTCCTGAAAGCTGACCTAAAACTAAGCTAATAATAGTCTCGTCATTCTGATCGTGTGGCATCGTCGTTACTAAAATTACAAATGCGCCATATAAAATCAAAGTTAAAACGCTAAAAATCTTAGGTGTCAAATCTGCACTAAAATGCTTTCTTGCATCCTTAACATCTTCTGCTTGAACCTTAAATCCCTCAAGATTAATCTCCATTGCTTTTAGCTCATTCTCAGTCTGCGCTAAAGCAGAAATCTTATCTGGTTCTCTTTCAACTAGCTGTTCTATTTCCTCTAAGGAAGAAGTCTCAGGCAAATTAAGTTTCTTTGCCGCCATCTTCAACGCAATACCCGCAATCGGATTCGCGCTCGTCGCTACGTCAACTAAAGTCGGTGCTAACGCGCCTAAAATTCCTTTAAGAGCCATTAAGCTCCAACCTTATCTGATGGCATTACCTCTTCGGCTACAATATCGTCAATGGTGTCGCAGACATCAGGCACTACAACTCCAGTGGTTGCGCTTAAAGCACCACGACCTACCGCCCTTACACCCTTATAAAAAGAGCTACAGTAAACCTCTTTGTTATCTATAACCTGTTGTACTGAAGTACAGCTTGAAATGACTAAAATTGCGCTAAGTAAGATCAGTTTTTTCATTTTTTGGCTTTACCTTTTTTTGAGTGTGCGGTTTCATCCTTTCTTCGTACAATCCCATACTGTGATCGGATACAGCGTCAGTAACAGACCAATCCTCTACCATAAATTCACGCTTACAATTGACGTAATCCTGACCATCATTAGCTAAATATAAGGACATCTGATTAGCATCAGGGCAATAAAGGAACTTAGGTATTTTTGCGACAATATCTGATCCGCTTATAACGGATAGGTGAGCCTCAAGATGACCCATTGCATAACGATTTTTTCTTTTAAGGAATGTATTCGGCTTGCCAAACGTAATCAGCGAAATATTCTTGTAATCACACTCTTTAGCAAGTTTTAAAGCCGACAATTCGGCAATTCCACCACCTAAACTATGGCCTGTTATAAGCAGCCGTTTTTTTGGATCAATACAAGACTTACATTGTTTCCAAATTGACGCATGAGCAGCGGCGAAGCCGCCATGAACCCAACGATTTGCGTAACGAATAGGTAACGCGCTCAAATTAAAAATCCAATCTCTAGCTTGCTGAGTGCCACGAAAAACAAGCACATCAAAACCTATGTCTTTATCTTTAATAAAAAAGGCTGTGGAGCTAGTAAGTTTTGACTCAATTTTTACAGCACCGTCAATACTTTCATCATAAGCCCTAGAGCTATAGTCCACAGCTTTTGCTAAAAGCTTAGTGCTTGGCATTTTTTTATTGTCATCAACCATAAATAGTATTATCGCTTATTTTTAAATGCTATGACTATTAATTTTGAAAAATAGAAACAAGGAAAGTAACGATAAAACCTCCTCCACCTATACAAAAAACTGCTGCAAAAAGAGCAAATATTAAATTTTTAAAATCTTGTTCTTTTTTTAGTTTTTCACGTTTTATTCGATTTTGTTTTATTTTTTCCTGCGTCCGTCTAAATCGCTCTTCTTCTCTAATTCTCATCATCTTTTGGTAAAGTGGCGTTTTTCCTTTTGCCATAAATATTTTTTTTACTTGTTCTTCGTATTTAGCAATTTTTAATTCTGCCTCAACAAGTTTTAGCGCATACTGTTCAACACTTCCTTCCGAATAACTGCCATTTGGGTTTCTGTGATGCTCAACTTTAGCTTCTTCGATTTTTTCTTTTGCATCATAAAAACCACCAAGCTTACCAACTAAGTCACTTATATCCTCATAATTTTCAACACCTGCCTTTATTAAATCGACAGCTTTTTTTGCACCCGCAAGGGCTAGTCCAATTTCTATCAATGCTCATACCTATGGGGCCGTAGGCCAATCATCGTCAGCCAAATTAGGAAAGTCTGAGTGAGTAGTAATATCCCTCAAGGCTTGTCTATAGCTAGTCATTGCGTCAGTCATAGTGACATCTGACAAGGCATAAAAGTCTGTATCTTTAAGCAGCCCATCACGCTTAGTTCTTACCGCAGCAGCAGCTTCAGCGTCTAGTCGTGCTTGGTAGGCTGTCTCATGCTCTGCCTTAGTT
>Ga0209336_10000854_pt1 | contig 15327 bp, 34 predicted proteins | sample LinPmetageLP32_FD_184042 | JGI IMG/M metagenome (GOLD analysis project Ga0209336, IMG submission 184042) | Marine viral communities from the Pacific Ocean - LP-32 (SPAdes) (version 2) | ecosystem: Environmental > Aquatic > Marine > Oceanic | place: Pacific Ocean | collected 2009-08-23 | reverse complement strand
AGTAGTTGTTGGACTTGCGTTGAAAGCACCACTATATATTGCTATTGTTAGCTTACAACTTGCTAAGTTTGAGTTTTCTACTTTTAAGTAAACTGGACTATTTATATTTATTTTTTCTATTGCCATTATAATTCTTTTTCAAAGTCATTTACAAATGATGCTATTAATTCTGGTGGTAATGTTTCAAATCTTTTTTCAAATGGTTTTGTAAAAAACAAACTAGGTTTTATACCTTGTTCAAAAATAGATTTAGCTATTACATAATTAAGACCTTTTCTTGTTGTAAATCTACCACTTGCTTGTCTTGGTGCTATACCTTTTCGCACACTCCATTTATCAAAAGAAGAACTAGGTGGTCTTTTATTTGTGTATTTGAATGGAGTATCATATTTTTTCTTTGTACCACTTACACCCTGATCTTGGTAAGCTCCATACTCTTCCATTATAAACTGTAATATAAAACCTGTATTATCAGATAATATATCGTAATCTAATGATTCGTAAAGTTTCTTACTTACATTTTTTTTACCTTTTGTTAAATTACTTCTTGATTGCTGTATAACATATTTAGCAAAACTGTTAAGTGCCTTTTTTGTTTCTTGTAATTCCATTAGCAAATACTTATATCGTTTTGTATTAATATATCCATCGTACACGCCCAGCCACCTAATCTGTTTTCAAACCTTTCATAAAATGGTTCGCATACAGGATCACCTTCTAATTGGTATTTAGATGTATATAATGAACCTCTACGCAATAAATGTATAATCTTGTTTATTACTGCAAGTTGTGTATTTAGTACATCTTGTTCATTATCATTACCTACAAAAATATCTGTTGTTTCATCTTTATATTCATTTACAACATCCATAGACATTAAAGTAATATTAAACACTAGAGCTTGTTCTTGAGCTGTAACAGTATTCACTATTATATGTGCTAATGGAAATATTGTTTGTTTTGATAAATCTATTTCTGTAATATCTCCTGTTGTAACTGTATTGACATTTGGATCAAGTAACAAGTTTGTTTTTATTGTATCTGTTAGTTGGTAAAACCCTCTTATTCCCTGACTCATTTGTATTTACTTTTTATTTGTTTAGCTTCTAATTCGTTTTTCTCTTTCATAAATGTTAGCATTATTAAACATTGATGCACATTTAATTTAGTGATATTTTCAACTCTTGTAATATCGTATTGACTGAGGAAGTAAATTTGTCCAAGCCATCCATATTTTTCATTAAATCCTGTAACTGCTGAGAGGGTACTCCCTTCTTCTCCTGAAAATAAGACATCATAACTTTTGATAAGTCTATCCCTAAACGATAAAAAAAAAGCATACTACCAAATACTATATCAAGTGGTATGTCTTTCATAACATCTTGTGTGTTGCCTGTATATTTTTCTATATTATATTTGTTGCCTAATGATGATTTAATTGGTCTATACAGTACAGCCATTGCTTTATGCATATCACCCCAGTTAGATATATAAGTATCTAAATCTATATACTCTCCTAAACTCATTTCATCTAAGTTTGGTATAAAACCATAGTCTATACCATTCAAAGTAAATCTTTTTTTTAATTGTGGTTTTTGTTCAAATAAATTACCAAGTATGCTAGTAATTTTGGTTACATCTCTGAGTTTCATTCTGAAAGAATCTTTATGAGGAATATGACAAAATATCTCTATCATCTTTGTTGCTAAAAAACCTTCATCTTGATTATCTTCTTGGATTTTAAAATACTTTTGGTATTGAGATAATTTAATTTCTGAAAGCTCAGTAGGTACAGTTAATTTAATCTTCATATATATATATCGAAATTAAATCTCAATTTTAGACAAAAAAAAAGGAGGGCGATTAAACCCTCCTACACAACTAATCAAAAAACTTTGAAAACCTTACTTGATTTTCTCACTAAAAGGTTTCTTTGGAAAAACCTTGCTTGTTATAAAGTTAAAATATTTTTCTTTACTTACAAATTTTTTTGTTACTGGATGTAAATATAATTTTTTCATTATGTTTTGTTTTAAATTAATTTAGTGTATTTTAAATTACCCTCTGATCCTTGTGGAAAAAAAGGTGATGGTTTTCTAGCTGTTGAAGATAATGTAGTATATACATCTGATCCCCATTGTACAGGTTCGTGTTTTATTTTGACACCTATAAATTCTTCATCTTCAAAAATATCTGTTATTACACCATATACTTCTTCTCCTGTATTTACACATTTAACTTTTTTACCTATTAAATTTTTGTTTATTTCGTTTGCTTTCATTGTTTTGTTTTTAATTATACTCAAATATAATACTTTTTTTTTAATTAACAAAATTTAATAACTTTTTTTATCTAATTGCATATCTACCCCTGTTGGGGTTTTCTAATTGCATCATTAAAGCATATCGAGCTGCATCTATACAATCAGGGTGTATGCCTGTTGGTTTTTGAATATTGTTTCCCTCTTTGTCTTTATCCCATACATATCCTTGTAATTCTCTTATAAGATTCTTGGATGTTGATGTTATGTATATTTCGTTTTGGTTTATAAGATTGATTCCATATATAACCGAATCTCTACCTTTTGTTACAGGAAATATTTTATGACCATAACTTCGTATCTCGTGAATACTCTTTGGTTCGGCTGAATCGGCAAAAACTGGTTCTAATACTCTTTTGTCTGTTAAAAATCTACTGATGTCTCTATTGAGCATACCCTTTCTACAAAGTAATTCATCAAATATATATGCGTTATTCCATTTGTATAATCTAATGTAAGTAGAATTATCTACGGAATATCCAAAATCCAAGCCACCACAAAGCAATCTAGCATCTTCTGGTATATTATCAATAGACTTCCAATCAGGAATACAAGCACCTTCTAAACTACCTATCTCTCCTAATCCGTAAACCTTCCACCAGTTTGACCAATATGTAGATGTCTTTGCTTTTACTTTTGCTTTCTCTATTTCTTTTACAATCGTACTTGATAAGCTCTCGTTGTCTTTGTAAGTAAGTGTAATAAAGTCTGTATCCTCTTGACCTATTAATTCTTTATCTACCCAAAATATATTTGTAGGATTATAATCAAGCCATATGTTTTCTGATGTTCTTATTGCTAATTGTTGGTAGCTTTCAAAGTCTATATTGTTGCACTCGTTTATAAATAAATCTGTTCTTCTTGCACCTCTTAGTTTATCTGGTTGATCTGTACTAAAGAACTCTATATAGCTACCATTACTAAATTCGTATTTTAAAGTACTTCTATTAAACTTTCTTTCATCGTACCTATTGGTTAGTTTAAGTAGATTTAAAAAGTCCTTTAAACCACCTCTACGCAAGTGTGGGATACTTTCTGCTACTATACTTATTTCTTTGTATGGGTTTTTGATTGCATAGTCAATGAGGATCATTAATATTGCAATGGTCTTACCTGCACTACTACCACCCCTAATGATCTTAATTCTTTTATTAAGTTTTCGTAATCTTTTTACAGCTTGTGTTTGTGAGAACATCAATCAATAAATAAAGGTTGATCTTCGTTTATATGTATATCTTTAGTTTCTTTTGGTTTGCCGTACCTATAACCCATATATAAATTCAAAGCTCTTATATCTCCTTTATCAATTAACACTTTTAGTTTCTCTATAACTTGTTCATTGTTTATTATTAAATCAAGTTTTTCTATAAGGTCTTTTTCTTCTTGTTTAGGTTTTCTACCTGCACCTACTCTTTTACCACCATTATTTATTCTTTTATCCATAATTGAAAAAACATTGATTAATCAATCTTTTGTATATCTATATATCGAAAAATAAATCAATTTTTAAAAATTAAAACATTTTGATGAACTTTTACAAGTTTTTTATATTTCATATTATTATTTGCCCTTAACGATGCTGTTCCTAATTGTTGTAATAAAATACAATCATTATAAAATTTCATTCCACATTTTTGAAATGCTTTTATTGTGTCTGGAACAAAGCCAATATAGTTTCCATTTTTATCTCTTACTTCTCCTACAACAAAACAAGCATATCCATCTTTCTTTAATAGTTTACAACTTTTACTAATTATACTTTCATAATTAATTAAAAAATCATTATAATTCATATTTGATATATCTCCTTCTAATTCACTATAAACTTCTAAATTAGCATAAGGAGGACAACTAAATATAAAATCAAATTCTTTATTAAAATTATTTAATATTTTATTACTATCTCCTACATACCATTGAGGTTGATTATTTACTTCTAATATGTTTAAAGATTGTTCTCTATTGCTTTCTACTTGTTCTGGTCTTAATTCTATACCTGTATAATTATAATTCATATAATTAGCTACTATACCCCTTACACTACCTCCTGCAAAGGGGTCTAAAATATCTCCGTTTTCTTTACAAAACCAATGATAAATAAGTTCACATAAAGCAGGGTCAAATATAGAAGAAGATAAATTATTAAATCTTTTGTTATTACCAGAAACAGGATTGAAGTCAGCACCAGTAAAAGTAAGTTTTTTATTCCTTCCTATCTCGCTTTTTATTCCTAATTTTTGCCATTGTTTTTTCCTTTTTAACCAGTTGCCACTTTTAGTATCTAAAACACTAAATGGTGGCTCTATAAACTTATTCCTTAATAATGGATTGTTAATTATTGGTTTTCCAAATAAATCTATATTGTTCATACTGTTTGTTTTTTTTACTATACTTCATACATTTTGTAAGTTAGCAATATTTCTTCTCCTGATTTTATATCTAATATTGTTTGTAGTTTTAATATCCCACACTCTATTTCTCTACTATCACCACAACTAATTAGTTTACAGTTTGGATTTGTACTATGATTAATAAACCCTCCTAGTGGTGTTCTTAAAAAACCATTTTCATAATCTTTATTTGAAATATGTGTTATTCCTAAAATAGTATTTGCCTGTATGTTTTGTGTGGCAAAAAGACCTAACCCATCTACTAAAGATTTTTTTATTGTTACTTGTTTTGGTAAAGGTCTATAACTCATCTAGTTCTTTTTGTTCCATCGTATCTACAAGCTGTACCATAGCTTCAATGTTTTCATTATTTAAATAGTTTACTTTTAGTTTTACAAATTCTCTTTTAGCTTGGTTGTTTACATCTTTTGTGTTTTTTGTTAATTTTGTAAGTAACTTACCTAGTCTTTTGTTTCCTTTTAAATACACCTCAAACATTCTAAAAGCGTGTAATACCGATGAGTGATCTGATGATTTACCATTCTCTTCTAAGAAACTTGCTATGTTGTGGAGTTTCATCTTTTCGTATCTGTATAATATAAAGACAAGTAATGATCGCACCTCTACCACCTCTATCCTTCTTGTGTTTTCAAACACATTTAGTTTTGTAATATTGTTTATTCTTTTTGCTATCTTAATTGCTTTATTCATAATATACCTTCTATTATATAATTATCTATATCTTGTCCTTCTATGAAGAACTTTTCAAATATCTCTAATGCTTCTTTTGTTTTTCGTTCCCCTTCCAAATAAAACTCCTCGCTACAATTCCATATGCCAATATCTAATGATCCTTTGTCTATAACTACAAACTTAAAATCTAAATATGTAACATTGAAAAGTTGACAATAAACATAGCATTGTACATCGTAAGAATATTTTTTAGCCGAATATGGAAAACCTTTAATGTCTGTTGTAGTTTTTATATCTACTATACCATCCTTTCTTAATACATCTGCTTTACCCCTGAATGGATAACCTTGTACTGTACCTATTGCAGGTATCTCAAATTCACAATCCGTAATGTGTTTTAATGCGTGTTCATTCTTAAAAAAAGCATCTGCGATCTTCTCTGCATTTTGTTTCTCTACCCTTGTATAAACCTCGCCATATTTGTCTCTCGCTTCTTTGTATGTCTTTGTGTTTTTAGAAGATACATTTACAAATATTTGCTCACCAAATTTGTCTGGTTCTAATATTGCTTGATGTACCAATCTTCCATCTCTTAATGGTTGTGATTCAGGACTACCATATTTAGTAACATACTTATAAGTCTTTGGACTTGACAATAAAAGTTTTAGTGATGAACTACTAAGTGCTAATCTATTTAACTCTCCATAGTAAAAAGTATCATCTACCATTTTTTTCAGCAATTCTTTTCTGCTGTAATTTCTTCCGTCCAAAAGTTGTATCATTGTTTTCTTGTTTTAATATTAATTCTGTTTCTACTTTATTTGTGTATATATACATATCATTAATACACTTTATATATAGTGCTATTTGTTTCTTGCGATTTTTATCTGCTTTCTCAAATGCAAGCGACATAGCATTACCAATATAATTAAATGCTACTTCATATTTTTGTTTCGCTTTTACATCCATATTTTTACAAATAAATATCCACAAATGCATATTGTAAATAATATAAATGCAAGTCTCAAAGTTTGATATGTTTGTTCTTCTTGTTTTGGACTTCTACCCTGATTGCTTCGGTATTGTTTTTTGTTTTTCATTTGTTTTGTTATTGATTGAGCTTTCGATATTATCATAACCAATCTCTAAAAAATAATTATCATTTAGGTATGTTAGGTATTTGTTTTTTTTCGTATACTGTATATCCTTGTTCTTGCAAAAACTTGATTGCTTTTTGTGTCTTTTTTTCATTTCTTCTGTAATAATCAAATATTTGATTTTCAAATGCGTGGTGTTTCATTTTGTTTTTTACCACAATATACAAATAATAATTAACAATTCATAATAACTATTCTTTATGTACTATTGATGCCATATCTTCAGTAAGTAAATACACCTTTTTAAGTTTTCTTTTCTTTGTCCATAATGTAGTGTCAGGACAATACAACTCTTTTATTTCTGGCATTTCTAAATAGTTTATCCAATATAAATATGTTCCTTTAGGATCTGACACAAAATATAGTTTGACAACCTCGCTTTCCATTTCCATTAGTTTATCATACTTATATTTTTCTAATAGTTTTTCTTTATAGTATTTGTTTCTAAATTTCATCTCCATTACACATTTATGTCCTTTAGGTGTTGTACCTGAAGCATCGTAGTGTTCAAATGATCCTCCACACCATTTTAAGTTCCAATCCTCAAACTCATTTAAGAATGTTACAACTATCTGTTCAAACTTATTAATCGTTTCTATACCCATCATCATAAAGTCTGTTAATATCTTTGATCCATTGATTCCATTGTCTTGGTGTACAAGAACAAGGCAAATAGAAAGTATGAAAATAATATTTAGAATGTAAAGATGCTATCAGCTCTTGCTCTTGTTTATTAATTTGACTATTCTTTATAGACTTAAATTTAGTCCATTGGTCAAACTCTTTTTTATTAAGTCTTTGTTCCATCTCTTGTGATTCCATTTAAATAGTTTTTACGATCCTCACAACCACAATCTTCATATCCTAGTTTGTGAGCAATCCATTGTGCAATTTTTTTTCCTTTACTAAATGTAACAATGTTTATTATATATTCTAACTTATCCCCTATTCTCATTTTCTTTATATTTATAAAGTATTTCTTTTTTTACAAGATATGCTTTTTTAGATTTGGTATCCCCTCTACCTATAAACTCTTTATATATTAGATTGTTTTCTACAATACATTTATTAATATTACTAACTGTAAACCAATTATATTTTATACCATCATATATCACCCACCAGTCAGCTTTAGTTGTAGTTAATGCCGAAGGTTTACCATCAAACTCTATTTCAATTACGATATTACCTGTATATAAACTTTTTCTATCGGACTTCACCTCAATACCTTTTTCTAGTTCAGGTATGTATATATCCCATTCTTTACAATAGCCATCAACTATATATGCTTTTGGGTATTTTTTTTGTATAATATGTAAAACTTTATTTTCATAAGTTTTTCCAACTTCTAAATCTTTTGTAAATACAGACCTCATATTAATTCTTTGAGTTTAGATTTAACATTCCTAAAAGTATTGTACAATGAATAGTAACTTATTTGACTTTTTCTTGATAGTTCACTAATACTTTCTCCTCCACTTACTATATCGTAAACTTTAGCATCGTACCAGTATATTTGTTTTAGTGCTTTTTGTATCTTAGCATATACTTCTTCATAGTTTACTGTACCCTGATCTTCTATTTGTATATTATCTAAAGTTGTATAAGTAACTCTCATTTTTTTTCTTAACAAATCAACATACAATCCTCTAAGTATTCTAAAACAGTAGTAATAGTTTATGTCCTCTCCATAACTAAAGTCAACCCCCTTTTGTGTGTTTCTAATTAATAATATGTATAATTCTGCAACTATATCTTCGACCTCTGTTTCTCTAAGTCCACCAAAACTTCTTGTGATCTCTAACCACTTATTATGTCTATCGTATGCCTTTTCAACTGGTGTTTTCAAAATAATCTTTTTTGTGCTTTATGCTTATTTATTCTTTCTATTGATAAATTAAAATAATCTTTATCGATTTCACAAGCTGTGAGATTAAAACCTAAATTATAACAAGCTATCGCTATTGACCCACTACCTAAATGGGTATCTAATATTTTATGTCCTTCCTTAGCATAGTTTATCAGCAACCATTCATATAGTTTTACTGGCTTTTGTGTAGGGTGTATTCTAATCTCTTTATTTTTCATATCGTGTTGCAACATTCCATTCCAAACAATCTCGCAAATATTAACGCTTTTAGTCATAGATAAATAAGCTAGTTCTGCTCTACCAAATGCAGTTCCTTTTTTATCCCAACATATTCTGCCTCCAGTTAAATCAACATTTTTATAAAAGTTTACACCCCATATTATTTGATTTTTTGATACTCTTTTTAGTTCTTGAAAATACTCTTTAAATGGAGCTTTATTTTCAAAAACATTATATTTTGTTCTTTTAGTAGCTTGTTTCCTTATATTTACATTATCTTTTAAACCAATAGCATCATTGCCACCATAAGGAGGATCAACAATAGCCAAGTCAAAATAATTATCTTTATATCTTGCCATCAAGTCCATATTATCTTCACAGGTAATTTTCAAAATGGTAATCTTAACTGTTCTATTATGTTTGGTCTTACTATGTCTTTATCTCCTAACTTAAATCCTACATTATTCTTAATGCTTTCTAATATAAGTGGACTATCAAATGGTGTTGGCTTACATCCCAAGTCGTGATCTTTTATTTTCTTACAATGTAACTCGGTGTATATCCATCTTGTTTCGTGTTGTGTTAATCTATGTATTGAATAAAAATCATCTGTACGATTTGCAAATACATTTCCTGATTCAACATCACTCATAGCTAAAGGAATAGGATGTCCTGCAAATTCGTGGTTAGCAGGATACTTAGCTCTAAAAGCTGAAGTAACCGAGTGCATAATTAACCAAAGAGCTTTTTGATATTTCTTAACAAATATTCTAAAGTCTGTCATCATTTCATAATTATATTCAAAAGCATTACTAAATTTCATCATACCCTTATTCTTTTTAAGACTGTTTATAGGATCAATAATCAAACAATCAAAATCATATTGTGGCATTATCACTTCACATAAAGATAATAAATCTAAATAATCATAGTTTTGTTCGCAATCAATAAATTTAAAATGTTTATAAACAAAATCATAATGTGTATCTAATTCTTCTTTAGTTAGTTTGTTGATGGGTTTTTGTGATTTAAACTCTACAAGTTTTCTAATAAGAGAGTAGGGTTCGTTTTCAGAGCTAAAAACTAAAAATCTTGTTTTGTGTTTCATTGCAAAGAGTAACATCAAATAAATAATTATAGATGTCTTTCCTACATTTGCGTGTCCTGCAAAACAAGTAAGATTTCTTTTAAACCTTATTACATTATCTATGTCATCAATACCTATCTTTGGTGCTTCCTTTAACTTACCAGTTCTAATATCGTTTAGTTTCTCGAACTGATCTTCAAAGTTTATGAGCATTATTTAGATAGTTTTTCTAATTCAAATGTTAAATGGTCTATTGCTTTTTGTATGTCTTGATGTGGTGTTTCGTGCTTCTTATAAGCTCGTAGTATATAAGTACAAGCAGTACCCAAGTTATAATTTAGATTAAAATTCTCTACCACCTCTCTCGCTGTATATCCGTTTAATCCATCATAATACTTGGGCGTTTTAACTTTAGAATGGTAAGTCATCTGCTCTATCCTGATTTTGTTCTGCAAGTTCAAGCTCTTTGTGGTATTCTATTTTCCAACCTTGAATACTATTGAAGAACTTTTTTTGATTATGATCGTTTGTCCACTCTCTCCCCTTTATGTTGATTCCTATTTTTACTTGATCTTCTTTTTTGTATCTGTCTAGTATTTGACATTTATCTTGTACAAACTCTATCAAAACCTTTTGAGGATATTGTTCTGAAGTTTGTATAACCAGATCTCTTTTTTTAAAACCTTTTGTGCCAAACTCTTTTGTAGTTCCTATTTGTAATATTTTACCAGTTAATTCCATATTATTTATCTATTATATTAAAGTATTTATTAGTCAATGGTGCAATCTCATCTTGTGATATTTTACCTGCAAGATATGCTTGTGATGCTTCTTTAAAAGATACTTGTAATAAAATTGATCTACCTGTATCTAATCTTGTTTCGTATTGTTGTTTTTCTTCTTTAGAAAAATTATTATACATAGATTGCTTTTTTATGTCTTTGTATTTAAAACCATTCTTTTGTTTAATATATTCATATTCGACCTCATCTCCTACTTTGTACTTTAATTTATCAACCTCAGAAAATGGCGCATATACAAACCCTTCTGGGTGTACTGATGTTGTTATAACAAAAGTATATATGCCATCACCAAATGGTGGTTTATCTAGTTTGTGTATTGATTTGATATTTGCTTTATGTTTCATATTTTATTTCTTGTTTCTTTGTATTCGTTAAGTTTTTCGTTTTTACCTTCTATGATTCTATTAAGTATAGTTTGATCGTAGTTTCTTATGTTTCTTTGCAAACCTCTTAATTGTTTTAGTAAAGCCCTTTTGTCTTTATCTAATTGTTTTGCTTTTTGTTTATAGTCCATTGTCTAAGTGTTTATCTAATACATCTAATTCTATATCTTCTATATAATCACTATGTATTAATTTAGTTACATCTACTGTGTCTAGTAATACCTTTACTATCTCTACACCATCAAAAGTACCCGTACCATCAAAGTGTCCAAGCTCTGCTTTTGAAAAGTTATATTCTACTGTTATTTCTTCATTGTTAAAATCAATATCAGTAATGTGTTTTTTAATTGTATATGACATTTTGTTTTGTTTTACTCAAAGATAATTAAATATTGTTAATAACAAAAAAAAAAGGGAGAAAATTAATTCCCCCTTCTAAAAACAAAACCCTTACCGAAGTTGGTAAGAACTTATAAAGATAATCTTTTATTCTGAATATCTAATTTATTTTTGTATGTATCTATCATTTCTTGTAAATCTGATATACTATACTTGACTGTTTTTTTTGATAGATTATATAGATGTTTAGGTAAACCTTTTTTCTTTTTTTCTAATGCCAAACCATACTCATACTGCTTACCATACCTGTATCTGTTATCGTATCTTGATTGTGCATATACATTGTCCTCGTGCCACCTTGTAGCCATCTCTTTTCGAGATATAAAATGCCCTGCATCTACTTCCGTATAGTGATATTTTTTTTTTGAGGTTATGCAAGTAACATATCCTTTTTTATCGGCATCTCTTTTGCGTATATATTCTGAGAATATTCTATCTAGTTTGTTTATTAATGTAGATCTTTTGGGTTTCTTCACATTGACAAATATATCTAAAAACAAAGAAAAGAAAGAAAAAGTAACCAAAAAGAAAGAAAAGAAAAGCTACGCTAAGAAAAGAAAATTAATATAATACCTGATCCAAGTGCCTTCCATCTTTATTAGGTTGCACAAGTTTAGCTAAAAGCAAAAGCAAATATATAAAAATATTTTATCTACCTTGACCTTTGTATCTTTTTAAATAATGTTTTGAGGATTTTACTTTACTACTCTTAGATTTAGAGTGTATACCTTTTCGTTTTCTGGTATTACTTTTGTATTGATGTACACTAGCTTTTTTTGCCATTACTTTTTAAACATTCTTGTTGCCTTTTCAGTTGTACGACCACCAAAGTATGCCAATACAACTGCCATCATAACCTTTTCAAAAGTATCATTCCACAGCTCACCAATATGAAATGGTACGCTTTCTACACTATCAAGTATCCCTGCAAATGAGAATATTACAATACACCAAACCAATACCATAGGTCTAACATTTTTACTTAACCAACTATCACTTTTTGAATCTGCTTCCCATCTACTTGTAATTGACTCTATCTCTTTATTTTGTTGTTCGTATATAAGTTGTTGTAACTTGATTTTATCACTTGTAGATATCTTTGCTTTACCGATCTCTGCTATTGCTTCTTTTGGACTTGTAACACCTTGTAATACACTTCCTAGTGTGGGATTTACTATTGATGCAGCTCCAAACAATAACTTACCTACAGTTGTATCTTTAAATTTCTTTTTATCAGACATTAGTTATATCTATGTATTTAGTTTTACCATCATCTCTAACAGCTTTTAATATTTTGTTTCTGTTTTTATCTTGACTAACATAGCTAATGTGTATCCAGTCTGGGTTATCTTCGTTACCGAACTCCCATATCATTTGGTCAAAGTTTATGTTTTCTTTTATGTAGTAAAACATCTCTTTATTAGTTTTATGTCCATAAACATCATCTATGTCCATTGCTCTTCCTTGACAATGTTGTGATAAAGTAGAACCACCGATTGCATCATTTAAAGCTCTTGATCTGTAAAATGAATTAATTTTTATAGCTCCTCCAACCCAGAATCTTAAAGGTTCAAATACTTTTTGTGCTAATAGTTTCATATTGTTTATTACAGTTCCGTTAGGTGTATTGTCAATATTCATTCTTAAAGCTGTCACACTTTTAGTTGCTTCCTTTTCTGATATGTGTTTACTAATCATAATCTAAAATTAAGACCTACCGAACTATTTACTATTTCGCTATCCCAAAATTTAATGTATTCTCCCTCAATAAATATCCCTAGTGTTTTACTAATTTTCCATCCTGCTATAATACCACCTTGATAGTCTGACCATTGTTCACCATCTAATAAATTATTGTGTCCACCTTTACCCCAAGATTTTCTATGTAAATAACTAAAATCTTCGTTACCTTCCAAGTATTTGTGATATGGTAAAATCCAATTAGCGTATCCGTGTAACCAAAACTTTGGTCTGTAATGATAAAAGTCAAATCCAACAATAGGTGCAACTTCCATAAAAGGATCAAGCATTGCCCATTGCTCTTGGTTAAATCTATTCATTAAACTACCATATATACGATCTCTAAAATCTCTATCTCCGTATGCAACTATTTCACCTTGAGAGTTTTTCCATATCCAATCATAAAAACTTTCATCAGTATCTACATTTTTATACTCTGTAAACTCATCACTATATCCGTAAACATATCCTAAAGTGTACCAAGCATTTAAAGGATATTCAATTATATTACCATCTTGATCTAAAATTGGATTACCATTCTGATCTTGTAATAATTGTAATTCATTTAACCATATCTCAATAGGATTATAACCATACGCCTTTTGATGTGATCTTGCAATAGCACCTGCACTAATACTAAATTTTCTACCTATTGGTAATTTAAATCTTGCTTCTGCACTTTGGTATTGAAAATCAACATTACCTTGTTTTCTAGATTCTACTTTTATTATATGATATTTACCTGTATGTCTAATAAAAAATCTTGTGTTATCAAACTCCTCACCTCTTTCTCTTTCTTTTTCGTAGTGAAATAAATACTCCAACCCTCGTACTGCTGCAGTTGGTGCAGATAATCCAATTAAATTTTCAGATCCATTTATATAGTTTTGTTTTATTTCGTAGTCAAACCTAGCTAATTTTCTTACACCTATACCTACCCTATAATCAAAAGGGTGATAAATAGTTTCATCTACAACATCTGGAATGTCGTACAAATCAACTGGGTTTGTTCTAATAAAATAGTCAGGGTATTGAGTTTCGTATGCTTCTCGCATATCTCCTGCTAAATATACTGTAGCATACTTAAAAATTTTATCATAAACCTTTTCAAATACTTGTGCATTTATATTTAACGAAAATAACAATGCTAATAATATAATTTTTTTCATATCTAAAATCTATCTTCTATCAGTTTCTCTAATTGTTTTTTTAATTCTTTATCGTAATCCTCTGGTAATCTTAGCGTGATACCACCCTCTACTCTATAAACTTCATTACCATTACTATAAAGCACAATCGTTGGCAAAAACTCTATACTTTCGTTTATAAAGTAATCTTCGTGTTTATTATTCTCAAAGTCAAATATATGCGTGTTGTGTTCTCTATACTTTTTTATAGATACTTCTTCTACAAAACTAGCTTTAAAAAGTACAACACTTATATTATCTTTGTAGTATTGACTACTGACAGTTGATGCAAATAGGACAGTTAATAGGACACATATTTTTTTATTTAAGTTCATATAATCTTTCTTCTATCTTTTCGACAGTTTCTTTTATTTCTCTAACATCTTCTTGGATGTTTTCTACTTGTTGTTGAGTAAGATCAATTTGAGAACGAATTAATTTATCTTTAAATTCTATTTCTTTGTCTGATACAGGAAATTCTGGGAGGGTCTTTGCTTCTGCGATGTCTATCTGCATTACAAAATACATACTAGCAAGTGATATAGCACCACCTACAATTATACCTATTGATTTTAAATCTAATTTTACTTGTGTATCTTCATTAACTACTTTGCTCATTTTCCTCTATTTCTTGAATAGAGCCATCATTAAGATTAATATTTACTTTGCCATATTTTTCTTCAAGCTTTTTCATATACTTATCAAAGTCTTGTTGCAATTCAATATTTTCATTCACAAGTTTATTTGCTTGTGCTAATAATATTTCTCTTTGCTCATACTTTTGACCTATTGTCATATAGTTTTTTGTTTTACTATCTAACAAATCTTTAATGTACTCTAATTCTGATTGTTCTAAATTTTTACTCATAATATATTTTTTATCAAATATAGTAAATTTACCAACTTGGTCTTAATGTTATATCAGTTGGTTTTTCTAGTTTTGATATTTTATTTGATAAATTAGATTTCATATTATCTACATCTATACCAGATTCTAACCAACCCTCAACATCAGACTTTTTTAGCTTATCATATTCAACAAAATTGTCTTTGTCATATACAACTGAATGTGTACCAAT
>Ga0209336_10000853_pt1 | contig 15354 bp, 23 predicted proteins | sample LinPmetageLP32_FD_184042 | JGI IMG/M metagenome (GOLD analysis project Ga0209336, IMG submission 184042) | Marine viral communities from the Pacific Ocean - LP-32 (SPAdes) (version 2) | ecosystem: Environmental > Aquatic > Marine > Oceanic | place: Pacific Ocean | collected 2009-08-23 | reverse complement strand
TAAAGCTGGAGCTGCTGTACTTGCTGCTGTGCCAGCGTTTATAGCTGCTGTAGTAGCACCCTTTTCAAGAACAGGAACTGCTGCTGGTGGAGTATTAGTTAGTCCGCCAGTCAAGCCACCAGTAAGGCCGCCTAATACAGCACCCTTTAGTGGGTCGTCTCTGTTTGTCAGTCCACCCAACAAAGCACCTGTTATCGCAGGATTGGCTACAGCCGCCGCACCTACTGATGAAATGATTCCTGGTATTGCTGCTAATGCTGCACCTGCCATCTTACACCTTCGCCTTAAATAATGTTGGGTTCATTGTTTGACCAGATGCTATCTGACCCATGCCTTGTGTTGCTAGGCTGTTAAATAAGCTACCACCACCTTGAGGCTGACCAAATCCGCCTTGTGCTTGACCAAAACCACCTTGCATCATAGGTAAAACGCCTAATGCAGGAACGCCTTGAAGGGTAGATGCTTGTTGTTGGGCGATCATGCTTTGTATTTCAGGCGCACTCATAAGGCTTTGTCTTGCATCGCCAAAATAATTAACGCCTCTGGCTGTGTTAATTGCCTGTTCTATGCTAGGAAGAAGCGCCTTGTTTCCAAGTGTCGCCCTTAAAAGCCCTCTAGGAGAGTTAATCCCGCCTTTTGTTAGATTTGCTAAAATTTCAGCTCTTGTCTCAGCATTTCTTTCTTGGTTTAAAAAATCTTGATCTGCTTGACTTATTCCCGCATCTTTAAAAAGACTCTCAGGACTCATGTCTGTTTTTCTGGCTCCACCCATTACGATACACCCCTATCTTGTGATAATTGTTGCAACCCTAAATCAGATAGAGTCCCAAGAATGCCCATTTGAGGCATTGCAGAAGAGCTAACAGTAGGGTTTTGTTGCATCAACTGACCTATTATCCCCTCTATGCTGGGTACGTTTTGTAACTGAGCCATACGTTGCTGCTCTATACTTGCTAAAATACTGGGCAATGCCGCCTCGGCTCTGCTTTTCTTTGTGCCTTTGCCAAACAGCTTTTCCATCGCCTCATCAATTTCTTTCTGAGTCATCTCCTTAGCAAATGGTGCTGATTTTGATTTGCTGCTTCCACCGCCCATAATCTACCTCTGCTGACCTTGATTAAACAATCCGTAACCAGCTAAACCAAGACCTGCTAGTGAGGCAAGGTCTGATCCACCGCCGCCACCACCGCTAGTAGTGCCAATTTGACCTAAGTTAACACCAGTAACTCGGCTTGCTAAGCGATCAAGTGCTGTCTCTGGAGCTTGTTGCTCAAAGGCAAAACGCTGTCTTGCTGCATCAATAAGTGATTGCTCATAGCCTTGTTGCTGTGCACCTACCGCTGATAGGGTCTGAGAAGGCGCTAGAAGGCCTCTCTGAGCCGTTGGGAGAGCAGACATTGCAGCTAGTTGGTTTCTTAGCATCGCTTGTGTAGCGGCTCCTGCGGTCGCCTCAGCAGCTTGTTGTTCTTGTAAGGCTTGACGACTACCACCAAATGCACCCTGACGGATAGCTTGACTGCCTATTCCGGGTAATATCTGACCTTGTAGCTTAGAAATAAAAGGATCCATCACTGCCTGAGACTGAGCAGACATGGGATCAAGTGCCGCAGCAACTGATCTTGCACCTGCCATACCTAAGCCAGCTTGAGGAGCCGCCGCACCTAATGCTGCTTGCTGTGCCGCAATAGTGTTAGGTGACTGTGCCGCAACCGTTTGACCAGGAAAGAACTGCATTGGACCCTGATCAAATGCGCCTTGAGATAGGCCAAATAAACGAGTTAACGCCCTTTCCTGTGCTGGAAATGGTCTAGTAGTTTGAGTTGTATCTGATGGTGCTGATCCGCCGCCCATTTTAAACCTCTTTTGTGTCTTCTATGTCAATGCTGAAGTCTCTCATGTCACATCTCCAGCCGCTTCTTGTGTAAACTCTTTCTAACCCTTTATTAGGTGTCTTGGCCGATACTCGGTCACACCCTAATCTTTCTGCCTCTCTACGAATAAAATCAAAGTGATTCTTGATAATATTCAAATTCTTTCCCTTCCCATTTGCCCAACAAGCCCACACTAGGAAGGATTGCTCTGCTGTTATAGGATGCACCTCGACAGTACAAACTGCAAATGCCTCACTGGTTGTATAGAGTATCGCCTGTCCGTTAACACAAGCTGCATATATATCTTCTGCTCTATACGTCAACCAAGGGTACTTGTGTATAATCTCCTCAACGCCGTACTTAACCCAAGTCCACTCTCTTCTAATATCCGATATGACTGGATCCATCTCCTCTCTCCTCTTAATTTAACCTATCTTAACCCATGCACTACCTGTATATCTATACAGTCCTTCTGAACCTGATCCAACCCATGTAACAGTTCCATCGCTGTAAGCAACTAATCCTTTGTCTCTATTTGTCACTACAGGCGGATTTGCTAAAGGAATAAACCGTAAAAGAGTCTTCATGTCGTCTATCTTTTGTTGAAGATCCCTTAGCTCTTCCTCAAGTGCTACCCGGTCATACTCTTCTGGCAGATTAGCCATCTATCTTTCGCCCTCAAATCGACCCTGTATAACCATGTCAGTTAATTCCCAGTCGTCATTAGTGCCGTTACTTTCTACTTTTATATGTATGTATCGTCCAGCAGTTCTTACGGGAAAGCTTTTAAATGTAGCCTCTTCAGCTATAGTAAAATTATCGCTAAAAGTAGGAATTGCATTTATTGTATCTGTAAATCCAATACTAATTGTTGGTGTTCCTGCACCTGTTTTACCTACACGCAATGCAGTAATCTCTTTAATTCTATCTGCATTATTTAAGTCGTGCGCTTTTGTTACCGCCGATACCGCTGGATCAGCTAGTGTTGGAATTGTGCCTTCAAAGTAGAACTTACTTGTATTAGCAGACAAAGGCTCGTTAAATATGCCTCTGTCGTGGTATGCAGATATGTTTGAATCCCGCATTCCCCACTGGTTTGTTTTGTAGTTGTAGTAAATCTCTTTTGTGATCTTCGCAGAATTTAAGGGCACGCCCCAAACAACTTCATTTTCTTTTGAGTTGTCAAAAGCAAACACTTGACCTAGCTCGGTAAATGATGCGTTCTCCCTAAAAAATCTATTCATTCCTGAGTCACGCCCAATCATCTTAGAAGATGCGCCGTCAGTTACAAAGAATCCATCTCTTGATAAACCGTAGTTCATTCTTCCTACAGCAACAACAGAGTGTGGTGATACAGCGCCTACAACGCCATCTAACGCAGGTTTGTAACCAAATATGTTAGGAAGGCCAATGTATGAAACAACAAACATCTGGTTTTGTGTGTAAACCGCTAAGTTGTTGCCTAGCTGAGCTACGCATCGTATCTCACCAGTAGCTTCTCGTATTTGAAGATTACCTGCTGTATTAGTTGCACTGCCATCCCAATCGTCTAGGTCGTCTGCACTACACCAAGAAAAAGTAGTAGGAAAATCTATACCGCCTTCTTGATAGTTAAATGCAAGCATATGCGGGCCTTGACGCTTAAATATTTTTACTTTGTCGTAGGATATGTCAGGCACTGTAACTTGAATTTTTCCTCCACTACCACTACTAGATACATTACCTAGGGTAATAACTTCGCCTGAAGCATAGGAAGAGCCAAAAACTGTTATCTCTACAGCTACTATTCCACCACCACTAACCTCTGTTACTGTGCAAGTCAAGCCAGACCCAGAGCCTGTTGTTGCGCTTTGATTTAACGTATCATTTACTGCATAACCAGATCCAGCAGTATGAATTGTTGCTCCACTAACCTGGTCATCGTGAAATGTATTAAAGTTGACGTTGTTCTTTTTGATAACAGGTTTATTGCTTCCATTAGCGCCTACTACAAACGAACCAAAGGTTTCAAATGACCATTGTTCTGCTTCGTTAATGCCTTCGTCCCAAACTGTTGCTCCAGAATCCCAAGTAGTTGAGCTGGAATCCCAAGTCGTTGCGCCAGCGTTTTCTAATAGATTATACCCTGTGCCTACTGTGTCAACTGCTGAGCTTGAAAGTCGATATGAAAATATCTTATCTAATGCGCCGATGTAGGCTACTTTGTCGTCAAACTCTGATGTAGTCGCTATGCCACGAATAGGCTTAGTAGTGGTATGAGAGCCTGTGCTAAAGTCATGCTTCTGATCTCGGCCTGCTTTCCTACGCATACCAAACTCGGTGTATTGAACACCGTCTACAGTCTCCCAGAAAGGTATTCTGCGATCAAAGGCTTCAGGGTATACGCCAGTCTTTAATAGCTCTGTCGCATCAAATTTAAAGCCGTTACTTTTATCAGTCTCAAATGGCATTAGGCAGTTCGCTTCCAAAACCTAGTTACAATGTATGGGTTGACAATACTGAAAGCAGTTGGGTCGCTCCCTGTTACTGCTCTGTTAAGGGCAGTGTAGGCATCAACACCATCAAAACGAGATTGATTAGGTATATCTTGTTCAGCAGCAGTTGCGCTAAAAGTTGCAGTGCCAGAACCAGCGGCTCCAGTGTCCTCTATGTCAAACGCACGATCTCCGCTACCGCTGTTGCTACCTTCCATCCACTGATGGTTGTGCTTCATATTATCTTGACTCAATGTAGCTGTTTTAGCACCACCAGTTTCTTCTGCTGTATCAAAATCTGTATCGGATGAATCTATACCAAACATTGTTTTGCCTGCACCGTAAGCGGCCCAAGTTCCAAAAGTAACACCTGTAAAGAAGTAATCTGCTGAACCAGGATTACCTGATTTTACAGTTGTCAAAATATGACCTATTGGGTACATAGCGCCTAACATAAGTTTCACCAATGTAGGTACATCAGTACCGCTTAAAAGCCTAAAATTAGTACCATCGTAAATTAAGTCGCCTATTTGATTGAGACCAATTTCTCCAGCAACCAAAGCATCACCATCTGCTCTTTTAATTACTTTAGCGTTTGATCCATCTACTGTAATAGTAGGATCTGCGCCAGTATTAGCAGCGTTAAACTTTACTGTGACTCTTACTCCTGTTGCTAAAACTACTGCTGGAGAAAAAGTAGCTGTATAAGCTGTAGCACTACCGCCAGTAGTCTGCATACCTTTAGACATTCTGTAGTGTTCGTTAATTTCTGTTTTTGCAAATCCAAAGTTGTCTCTAACGCTAGAGGTTGTAGCCGAGCCTGATGTTGGGTTTGTTTCAATTATTTGCGAACTCACGCCAGTGGTCCTCCGTTAACAGCTATACTTTCGTCTTTAATTCGTGAACGACCTACGCCTTGCTTTGATCTCTGTGCTTGTACGTCCATAACGCCTTCATCAACCATGTTTTTAAAGTAGGCAACTCTTGAGTCATCTTTAAGGTAGACGTAAGCCTCCATTAGAGATGCGTTTAAATAAATGTCTTGTAAGATTGCGTAGTTAAGTGATTCGTAATTACCTAGATTCATATCCTTACGAAATACAAGGGTATAAACTTCTGTGCTTTCGCTTGTTGGAGTAGGAGCTAGGTAGATGTCGTTTCCTGCGATTGCATAACGAGCTACACTGCCACCCTCATCAGAGTAGTTAAACATCTCCTGCATCGATACAGGCTCTAGTGCGTTGCCTTTAGAATCGGTTACGCTAATCATAGCTGTAATCCCAGTAGGAAGAACTGTAGCTTGTGCTGTTGGTGTAATTGTAGATACGACTTCTTGTTCTACAATAGATAGCTTACGGTTGATTCTTAACTGCGCTAATGTTTGGAAGTCAGGAATAACAGAGGTTAAGTCTGATCTGTTTAACCAGTCCGCTATAGCTGCTTGTAAATCACTGTCTGTTACTAATGCCATTACAGTCTCGCTGTTGTGGTTTTCATATATGGATAATGTGTCTGGATAAGTTTAAAGACGTATTTCCAGTCCACATTTTGCGCTAAAATATCTACGCCATGCTCTTTCTTTATTCTCATAACATCAGTCATTGATAAATCTAAAACCTGATGAAACTCTTTCTTTGGATCGTATTTTTTCCAACTGCTTACAGAGTTTCTGGCATTCTTGTTATCTTCAAGAAGTTGTGTTATGTCGTGAGTTTGATCTAACCTTAGTCTGCCATCGTTTTCAACAGTCCACTCTTCCTTCATGTTTCCATGCCAGTTTGTAAACTTTTGCTCACTCATTTCTCTCTCCTACCATTTAACTTTGTTAGCCCAGTAAGCCGCTGACATAGGGCCTCTGGCTATATTCTTACGGTGACGAGCCTTAAATGACGCTCGTTTCTTTCTCATTGCTTCTGACTCACCCTTCTTAGGCTTACCAGCAGTCTTTGCTCCTTGCTGACCAAAACGTATTGTCTTGATCTGACCGCCTGACCTTGCCACTACAATGTGTGACTTAGTAGGATGATTAGGTGTTCTTTTAGGCTTGTTGTAACCAGACACCCCGGCTCTTGCAAGTCTAGGGTCTGTCTTACGTTTTATCCTAACTTTGGCCATTACTTTTTCTTAGCTGTTTTCTTTGATTGCTTAAATGCTTTTGCAGTCGGTGCGCCTTTAGTACCAGGCTTTCTCATCTTCTCACCGCTACCTGCTTTAATTCTTTTGCGCTTAGCATTAATGTTTGCGTATAAACCTTTTTTAGCCGGCATCTTTATTTCCTTGTTTTTTTCTTAGCTTTAGCTGACAAATCTTTAAAATGGAATAACTTTACGCTAGTTTTAGTATGGCTTTTATTGCTGTGCAATGTTCCATCAGACATTTTATGCGATGTTCCTTTATGCTCTGTGCCATCTCTTTTATAATGCTTAACACCTTTCATTAATATCCCCTTTTCTTTTTATTAGTAGCTGCGCGTCCTCCACGCTTGGGAAGAGCTTTAGTGCTTTTATTTTTCTTTTTAGTTTGACGACTTGGTGTTTTCATTTTCATAATAACTTCCTAGTTACAGGAAAAGGGAGCCGAAGCTCCCCGTCCTTTATTAACCCTATTAAGAAATAGAGTAAACCGCACCGTTTGCTTCTTCAGATCGAGCTTCAAGAGTAAAGTAAGTCTCAAGAAGTTGCTTCTCAGCAGAAGTAGAAGTTGACAATTCAGTAGTGTGGATAGTTTTACCACCACCAAATGCAACACCCCAAGAAGACATATCCAAAACATAGATTTGGTTTGCAGGCATATGCTTGTTAGGAACTACTTTTACAGGACCAAACTGAGACTGGTAAATTGCAATTCGGTTGTAGATTTCACCAGCAGAGACATCAGTAGTCATACCTTCAGCTCCTGCCATGCCATTTACAACTGATCGAATAGAAGTTACACGAGCAGCGTCAGCCATAATAGAGACATTAGAAAAGTCACCAGAACCGTTCCAAACACCGTCTAAGACAGTTGTTAAAAAGGCTTCAGTAAATGTTCGGTTGTCACCTAATGTTGGCTTAGTTAAGCCTGTAGATGCACTGTTGTCAGTACCGTTTGATGCTTTGCTTTGGTTAGTGAAGATCCAAGATGCAACTGGGGCAGGTTCGCCAGCAGTGCTGTTAGTTGGAGCAACTTTTACGTTGTCAGCTAAAAGCAAAGCTTTTTCCATAGTCATCTGAAGCTCTTTACCTTTCTTCAGCAACTGATATGCCATTTCTTTTCCTGGAATACCAGCACGATCAAACATTTCAGCTTTCTTAGAAACTGTTGCAGTTTCTTGTAAGATAGCAACAAAGTTGCCTTTACGAGTTCGAGCATCAGTTGATGAAGCGCCAATAGTATCTGCTTCAACTTTAAAGCTTGGAGAAGTGTCAGCCAAAGTGTCGGTTAACCATTCGTGGTTGTCGTTGGTTGCACGAGTTTTTGCAATACCAGACGAGAATGGAGTTTTGTAAGGAGTAACATTATAAATAACATTACCTAAGTCTTCGCGAATGTTAGATCCTGTAGCGACAGATTCTAAAGCGTACGCACTGTTACCTGCTAGTGTAGCCATGATTATTTACCTATTTAAAAGAGTCAAAAATTAAATCTACGGCAGATTGCTTGTCTAAAGATCCATCAGACCTTATAGCCTTTTTAAATCTAGCTTTCTTTGCCGCAGCCTGTTTTTCCGCACGACCCTTTGACGTTCCTTTCCTTATAACAGTTTTAGAAGTCTTCTTCTTAGGAGCTTTACTTTCAGCAACCTGTTTCTGCGATTGACTAGCCATTGCAGCATCGTGTAACACCTTTAACACAATAGCGTCATTTACAGTATTAAGCATCTCAGGGTTACCCCCAATACTCTTAAAATACTCAGTCATCACATTTACTTTCTGAGTCGCAGTGTTTTGATCTGCGAAACCAGGCTCTAATTGAATTAACAATTCTGCCTGCTGTGCTGATTGAGCCTGTGAATGCTCTGCTAGTTGTGCTTGGTATTGCTCTGATACTTTACTAGCTATACCGTTTATTTCAGATTCCTTTTGTTCGTAAAGAACCTTTGCTTCTAAAGCTTGTTCATAAGCATAGGGATCTGACTCTTTTAACGCTAAAAGCTCTTGAGTTGTATGGGTTGGCCGCTGACCGTATACCATTGCTTGAGCCACCTCTAACAGCCTTGCTGTTTCTTCGAGAGATGTGTTTCGCTCCGTCTCAAAAGATTTGCGCTCGTCAGATAACGCCTGAGTCTTACGAGTGTAATCACCCTGCATCAATATGCCACTCTTGATCTTTTCAATATCATCAAGACCGTTCTCATTCAAGAACTCTTTGGCAGAAACTAAATAATCGTATTCGCTGTCGTCAAGCTCGATGTCACCAGACATTTCTGGCTCATCACTTTCTTCCAACTCATCGTCTTCAGTTTGATCGAGTGTTTCTTCCACTTCGTCATCAAATTCTTCTTCGGAATACTCTTCCTCAAATTCTTCTAACTCAGCTTCAGGTACAGAATCATTTTCAACTTGTCCTAAATCTTCTTTAGGGTTAATCATGCCCAATACTGCCTCAAGTCCAGCAGCTTCTGTCATGGGGTCTATAGTAGAGAATTCCAAAGGGGTGTTCTCAAGTTTCTCGCTCATTTTAATATCCTTTAAGGGTCGGTCTTGCCGTTATCCTTTGTTAAGTGATAATTTTTGGTTTTTTGCTTTCTTGCAGTTCTAGGTATTGCTGAAGAGTTGGTGCATTGAACAACTGATCAGTAAACCCATCTACCTCTTGTAACGACAACTTTGTGTACGCTACTCCTCGCATCCAGTTAATTAAATCATCAGATACGATGTAATATTCTTTATCTTCCTCGGACTTGTTTTCCGAGTGTTTCTCGTTGGTTTGCATACCACTCCAAGTTCTCTTTTAAAGCCTTAACTACCTTAACCTCTCTCCAAAGAGCTTCACCTAATTCGGGTGTCTGCACTCCAGAAAAAGCCCTGTATAGATTATCTTCCATTTCTTGAAAGATAAACTGTACTGCGCCATCCTCAATAAGCCTTGCGGCTCCGTTTGCTACTTTTAACTTAGTGTCGTTATTTGCGCTCTCACTAACAAGACTAGTTACCAATCTTGACTGCTCTCTCACTGCGTGCCTCCAAGTTAAGTTCCGCTAACTTAAATTCGTTCTCATCTTCATGCTCTCGTACTTTAAGCATGAATTGTTGCTCTTTAAGAGCCAGTTCTTGCCTATCTAGCTCAAGCTTGGCTCTCTCTATCTCTACCTGCGCCATTAACGCTTGTTCTTGCGCTGATGGTGGCTGTGGTTCAGGTTGCCCTGTAAACTCAGCAGGTGGCTCTGTGAAGTACCTACCGTGTGCGCTCTTATCATACAGTCTTACCATATCTTCTTGCAACTGTACAATCTGCTGTGGCGTAACAGTAATTCCCATACCACCAACACTAAGCATAGCTTGTTGTGCGGCCATAGTTTGTTGCATATGGAATAACTGCTCAGTCTTAGATCCATTACCTAAACCAACAAGAACTGTAACGTCTTTTCTTGCGTGCCAGTGTCTTGGGTCTACCTCTACGAACTTGTTGTCTAGCCGGAATATAGACTTGTCATCTGAATAAGCTATCTCTAGCTCGTAGATGCCCATAAAGACCTTGCGTAAAAATTCACCAAACTCTCTCGCTATCAAACGAACTCTAGCTTGCCGCTTAGATAGAACCTGGCTAACTGCACCCGCCGCTGTGTTGCCATGCAAGATGTCAGGGCTAATAGAGTTATCAGTAGCGCCTACATTCTGCTCTAACATCTGGTCTGCAATACCCATCATGTTGTAAGTATGCTGACCAAATGAAGGTTGTTGAGGGAATGAGATAGCATTAGGATGCTTAACGATGTAAGGTGCACCGGGCTTGCTGCTCATTACTGAGTCTAGGTCTACCTGGCCTTCTACGATAACAGGACGGCCATTGTTAAGGTTGTACTGGTTATCTAACTGGTTACGCCAAAGTGTACTCTTAACTTTTTGGAGTGGAGCCGCTGCATCAGCAGGGCAAAGACCTGTTAATCTGTGTGGAATACGGATAGGAGTCCATATAACAAAAGGTATCTCGTCTACTTCTTCTACATTAAGGACAACATTGCCTACTTTGCAGATTTTAACAAGCTCGTCATAGTCGTCTTCATCACGATCATACCGCATATAAATTTCGTGCAAATCGTAAACAGGACTAATATTGTTGTCATCATCATCATAATAGTTATCGCCGTCAAAATCCCTAGCAATTTTTTCAGGAGAGTCATATTCGTTATATCCAGAAGATGTCGCTGCTTTTTCAACCTTATCTGCATCAAATCCCATTTGCAGGAGGTCGCTTTTAGAAACTAACTTTCTTTGTCTTACATACTTGGCTTCTTCGACGCTAACTGCGCTTCGATCTATAGCAAACTCTTCAGGCGGTATTACTTCTATTTTTGTTTCGCTTTGAGTCTTAGTTCTTAACAACTTGCCGCTGTAAACGCTTAATTGTGTAAGCTCATCAATTGCTTCTTCAAACTCAGTGATTTCTACTTCTGGATCTGCCATCAAAATAGCAAATGCAGCTTCTGAAACTTCTTCAAAGCTATGATTAGTTACCATGTCTTCCATGTGGCGCCAGCGCTTAATAACGCCTTGACGCTGAAGAAGTCCATCCATTAGTGAATCTAAGATTGCGCTAAAGCCATCGTTCTGACGATAGAACACATATCGAACATAATCGGTTGCTTGTTGTGCGCCCTCTATATCTTCTGGTCCTTCTGGCTCGAATCTAACAGTCTCATCGTCTGCAATGAAAAGCTCGGCAACATCGGCTTTGATATTCTCAACAGTCTGATAGACTTCTCTGGTAACGATTTTCGAGTAGCCGTCACGTTCATTCCCGTATCGCTCACCAAGATAGTAATCAATAAGATCAGCGCGAGTTTGCGCTGCATCGCTGTCCATGTGGTCAGATACATTGTCTTCGTATGAGTTAATTGCGGTTAATAAGTCTTTGTTGGAAACTGCCATTATGTGACCCAGTTGTAGTTGTTAGTTTCCTCGGTTTCCCAAGGTCGCCTTTTCTTGTTTGACTCAGATGCCTGTGCAAACCTTTGACTCTGGAATGCGTATCGTGTGGCAGACATTAAATCGTCTTCTTTATCTACTATCTTACCGTTATCACCAAAATGATAAGTCCCGTATTCCTGCTGCCAGAAGTGGCAACTCTGAAATACTTTAAATAATCCTTTCTGCATTGCTCTAGTTAACGCAGTAATACCAGCAGAAATCTTTATATCTCCCTTAGTTTGCGATATGTCAGGGGGATTTGTAAAGTGTTCTGGTAGAAAGTTAACTCCTTCCTGCCTGTACTGCTGCGCCATTGAGTCGCCGCCATCAAACGTCCTGTTACCATCGTGCGGCCAGGCTATAGGCGGTTGGTTCGGTCTAGCCCTTATTGCTATGGCGTGTTCGACTGCGGTCTGACGAGATTCTCTGTATTCGTCAACTATATAAAAGCAACCGTTCTCTGGGTTAATCGCACCCCATACAATCGCTGTAGGGTGATCAAATCCAAAGTCAATGCCGCATATTCTAAGCCAAGAATCAGGTATGTCAAAGTCCTCCACTACCAGCTTCTCAAGCGAGTAAGGGAAGACCATGCCTCTACCAAATACAGGCTGACCCTTTGTACGCATTTCCCTTTCGTTAGGAAGGTACTGCGCTAGGATCTGCTCTTTTGCATCTTCATCAAGGTGCGGCGCTTCGTCCCACCCTGCTTGTATTAGAAACTGGCCTTTCTTCCTGTCTTTCAAGAACTGATTGATAACAGGAGTCATGCCGCTTTCAGGAGTAAACGTCATCATAACGTAACCCCTTTTATCCAATGTCCTTGTTAAACACTGGGTATATATATTCTGTGCTGGTTGCTCGTCTAGCCACACCCAGTCTAATGATGAACCCATGAACTTCTCTTCGCCCATTTCATAGGACTTAAAGGATAGTACCGACTCACCTATGTGTACGCCAAAAGCATTATGGAACTTAACTACAATACTTTCTACTGCGTTTGGTATCTGAGGCTTCCTAACTACATCTACAATGCAGTCTTTAGGTATTGACCCAGAACCTCTTAACTCTAAATTGACAGGATCACCCAACAGCTCTTTCTGTAGGATGTCTCTTGTCGTAACCGTACTGGCACCAGCAGCCCAAGCATTAATTGGCTTGGTAAACCGCTTGCCTGTCCACCAGTCAGGGTATTTTCCTGTTAGGTGACACGCTGTAATTCTAGCGCCAGTATAGGTCTTTCCTACCCGGTTGCCCGCCATCGCTAGGCACTGATTGTTCTCTTTTGTCGCATTTGCAAGGATTTCCTGCCAGCCATACGGACTCCATTCGGCGATAGCATTAAACTTTCGCCTTTCCTCTCTCTCCTGCATTAACTTAAGGAGTTTTTGTTTTTCAGCCTTGCTTAAGTTGTTTGACATTAGTGGATGATTCAATCAGCTCGGATAGTTGTTCATCAAGTTCCGCATCAGAAAGGTCAGATACTGTTTGGTTAAGATTAACTTCTTTCGGTTTATCGTGGCCTGTTCTGTGCAGAACGTCTTGTGCCGCCTTTAGGCGAATTTCTGGTCTGACATCTGGGTTTACCATAATGTCTTCAATGATCTTGGTAGCTAACGAGGCAACTTGATTTTCATCAACAAGATCATCACGCTTCTCTTTAATAATTTCTTTTAGGTCTTTGTACAAGCGATAGGCGTTACCGTTATCAGGCGCATATCCCGCTAACCTAAAAGCATCCATTACAGTCATCTTTGTTGGATCCCGGCCTTCGTGATAACCACGGGCCATTAGATCAACAAACTTTTCCTGCTGCTTGGTAAGCTTTCTTTTCTTTTGTCGTTTAATCATTAATCGTAAAACACTTCTATAGCTGTGCTAGTCTCTGATTTTACAACCCTAAATACTGAGTCTCCAGCACCACGGGCAGTAACGACTCCAGTGTTTTGTCCGTTTTCAGCTAAAATACCTACATCGGAAAAAAGCGATCCGCCAGAATTTTTTATTTGAAGCAAAAGATGCTCTCCGCCGCCAAATCCTGGAATAACAAAAAACGCTCTTGAAGATCCAGGCGATAAAGTAAATTCAGCTCCGTTTTCTGCTGCTGTTTTTGAGCCTATATAAGATGTACTCATTGTTACCTCGTTAGTTAATTAAAGTAGTTCAAAGCGGTAGCTTTTTAACCCGCCGTAAGATTGATTGCTTTTTATTTGCAAGGCAAAAAGTATATCTGTTCTTTCAAAGCTTGCCTCAGAATCTAGCTGTACTGATGTACCCTCTTTAGTAAATATTTTTATTCTTTCAATTCCTTCAAGTTTTAATATTACTATCAAATCAGAAATTAAGTCTTTAAATTCAACTGATGAAGTGTTAGCTCTTAAAAAGGACTCCTTACCGCACGTAGATAATGACAAGTAACCAATAATAGAGCTTGATTCGTCTTCAGTTATAGATATATGCAAATTGTCAATAAAAACGCTTTCGTTTATCAAGTAATTGATCAATTTACTTTCTTTATCCTCTTCAAGACAAATCTCATCAAAAAAAGATGGATTAGATCTATAAGATGATAATAAATTTGACTCGGATAAGTTTTTTACTTTATTTAGTGTGTACATTATGCAATAACAACCTCTACTTTAGTTCCTACCACTGGCCGATCAAACCCAGCTTCATTTGGCGCACCGCCCAAGAATTTTCTATCAAGGTTGCCAGATAAAATAAAATTAAAAAATGGTTTAGATGGATCGCTAGTAACGTAAGTTGCGTCAGACACAAAAAGAGTTACTCCATTTGCTGATATAGAGCTAAACAAATCACTAGGTAAATCTGCGGCTAAGTTTTGCACTATAATAGCCCCGGTGCTTATGTCACTAATTACATTTGGTGTTGTCACCGTTTTACCGCTTGGAACTTTTATTGATGTAGGTGAAACACTGCCAAAATCACCTAATGCAAATCCTCTGGATTGGACATAAAAACCATAAAAAGCATTGTTTGAGGTTTTTCCTACAGTTATTGTAAAGTTTGTAGATCTATCAACACCACCAGAAACATCATTTTTAATTATGTCGTTAGATATAATGTCATGAGTAATTATTTTATGTTGCTTCATTGCCTATCCTTTACCCTCACTCAATAGTTTGATGATGTGCGTTTGATTTGCTTTGATTTCTTCCATCATTTCAGATGCGTGCTCTGAGTCTTTTTTCAACAAAGCCACATCTATCTTTAATTCCGCTAGGTCAGTTGTTATTTTTTGCACTGACTGCTTACTTTCATTGATTGCTGTTTGATTTTGAGACACTTGCCCCTCGACACTGTTCCAGGCCGACAATCCAACGGTTAAGGCTACCACTATAGTTAAGACGTTTGCCACTGTGAACTCTGGGTTAAAATCAATACTCATTACCGCTCCATAATAAACACCTCCCCAGAAGCGAACGCTAAAGGGAAGGCGGTCAGCCTGAGAGAGGGAGGGCCGACAGCGGTAGTATAATAGCCTAAAACAGGCTTTGTAAATTAATTATAAAAAAAGATGTAAAAAAGACGAAAAAGTCAATGAAAAAACTATAAGATTACGCTGATGTAATGTATACTTTGACTCGATTACAAAATCTCGGCCTTGAAGGATATGTCCAGCGAAAGCTTCCCTCACCGCTCAAGGCTTAAAGCGCAAAAAGATACCCCACGGCGCATCTGAGTTCGAAAGGCTGAACAGGGGGTGGACTACACGCTAGTAGAAGGCAGCCGAGTTCGTTTAATTGCGTTAATGACGAATTGCTCGAAGGCCCAAGTGCACTTAGAGTAGAAGGAACCAAGGTTAGGCTCTTTAGTCTTCCCTTGGGGTTCTTTTGCTCTTCAGAACCCAGTACTACCTTGATCACGCTGCACCTAGTT
>Ga0209336_10000852_pt1 | contig 15355 bp, 25 predicted proteins | sample LinPmetageLP32_FD_184042 | JGI IMG/M metagenome (GOLD analysis project Ga0209336, IMG submission 184042) | Marine viral communities from the Pacific Ocean - LP-32 (SPAdes) (version 2) | ecosystem: Environmental > Aquatic > Marine > Oceanic | place: Pacific Ocean | collected 2009-08-23 | reverse complement strand
TACCAAGTATAAACTGTTAAGAACAGTCGGAGAAAGCGAATATCGTTCAACTACCATGACTCCGAAAGTATTACTATCATGGATGGTTGGACAACTAATTTAAAAAAAGGAAGTGAAAATATGTTAAGCGAAAAAATGCAAAACGAATTGGAAAAGAGCGCACAACACCTGAATATGACGGTGGAGGAAGCAACAGAAAAATATACGGAAGTTTGTTCCGATAACAACATTGAAGTAAATGATGATTTAGGTTTGGGCCTATGGCGTTCATATGCGGCACAAATTGTACGAAGAGCAAAACAAGGACAACAAACACAAAGTACGGGAAGTAATTCTCTTGTTAAGAAATGCTTTGGTTTCTTCGTTGCTTTAGAAGCACCAAGAGATATGATGAGTTGGAATCGTAATCGAGCAAAAGAAGAATACAACCGTGATTCGGATAATGCTTTGAATGAAGGCCATGTAGCAATTGCCACTCAAAATGCTTTGGGTAAGTGGATGGTTAGCCGTTATCACGATGGCGAATATCAAGAGCGAATGGTTTCGGATTTACCAACCGGTGCAGAAGAAATGCCAGATGGTGTAATGGTTATTCCTTTGGATAATACCAAAGCATACATGAATGGTGGAGAAAACCGAAACTATGGTAAGCCTTTGCCTTTGGAACAAATGCGACGAAGCGGTATCTTTTATGGAAGTGTTGATGGTGCGGAAATGAAGCCCCTTCAATTCTCTTATAAGAATCAAGGTGGTGTGGAGTTTATTCCTGATTGTTATGACTTTGTACACTTTGTTGCTATTCCATCGGAAGATGGTAGTAATCTATATGGTATGACTATGACAACAAAGAACAGTTTGATTCGTAATTCTGATTTAGACCCCGAAAACTCGGACTATCGAGATATGGGTGAAACGGATTGGGTAAGCGTTCTTAATGAAAACTTTGAGAGTCACATGGTTGAATTGGTGGAAATTGAACGAGCGCATATTACTCGTCAAACTCTTCCTGCTAAAGACCGATTTATTGTGACAAGTGGAACTGTTTGTAATATGAATATGATGCCCACTTCAAACGGTAATCGTATTCTAAATATCACAGACTTGAATGCCGAGTTTGATTATGATAATGAGTCAAACATGACTACTTGTTGGATTCCAGAACATTTGGAAATCGACTTTGGTATTGGTTCAGAAATTGTCGTGATTGGCCGTACTTCACAACGCTTGGTTGATGGAGAAGCAGACCCAGTTACTATCAATGTTTCTTCTGTTTTAGTGACAGATAAGCGTGGTGCGCCAGTTCAAGTGGATGCTCCGGTGGAGGAAACCTTTGATTGGTTTTGATTGATATTCCTATTATTCCCTCGTAGAAATGTCGTGGTTAACTATGATGCGATATGATGTGTTGGCGACATTACAGAATTCATGTCGGGAATAAGAGTATAACAAGTGTAAGTGTGAACTTGTGGAAACAATTGATACTCGAATGGGTGCGAAGCCTATCCTAAAAGGAGGAAAAATAAATGAATGATGTATTAGAAAATAAATATATTCTTAAGGGGGAAAGTTATATTGCTGATTTAGCAAAGGTTGACTTTTTAACTTGGAACGAAAACGATAAAAGAAAGGGCGAATACTTTATGAAGTTCCATATCGGAACTAAAGAAACAAGATTGATTTGCTCATCAAAAGAAGAACTGCTTGGTATTATCAAATCTTGGTGTGCCGCTAATGGTAAAGATGTGGATATAAATGAAAATGATATAGGTGATTGGCTTGCTAGGGATTAAGAAAGAAAAAACAAACTTTAAAGAATTGATGGCTCAAAAAAGGGCGCAACGAAAAGCACGAATGGTATTAGGTATTTGGGGAGAACCCAAGACCGGAAAGACTGGAATTGCATTGGACTTCCCCGATAAGAACATTTATGTTCTTGATTGGGATAGAGGTGTTGAATCAACTTGGTTTGAACATCACGATGCAACAGAACGAATTAATGTATATTGTCCAATTGTAATGCGAAAGGATAACATTATGGATATTGACAAGAGCGAACAAAACTCTCTTGACTTCATTAACTTTGCTAAAGAACAAATGGAAGCAGGTGAAGATATTGTATTCGTTATGGATGGTGTTGATACTTGGCTTGACAGTTGTATTCTAAAGGTTAATCCTAATCCAAGAGTTGTGACAAAGATTATGCCGTTTCAGTATGGTAACAGAAATAAGACTTTCTATTTCCTATTGGAAGCAATTTACCAATTGAACTGTGATGTAATTTACATTACTCACGAAACAGAAAAGTATGTTGACAACACGCCCATTGGTGTGCAACCTTCTTGGAAAGATTGGGGAGGAAAACTCGAACAAGAGATTTACTGCTCAAAAAAGAAGGTAAAGAACGAGTTGCATTTTACTGCTGAATTAATTGGTTCAAGGACTAATGGTAATTTAGTTGGAAACAAATGGACTGTGCGAGAAGGAACTCCCCCTAATATTCAATGGAACGGTGTTCCTGAATTAAGGGAGGGTAAGATTTGAAATTCGTAGTAAATAATAAAAGCATGGAGAAAGCATTATCAGACATTCAAGGTAAAGGAAAGTATCTTGGTAATAGTGGCCTATCTTCTTCTAAGATGGGGTCATATTTTTATATGACTTTGGCTGGTAATGACTTGGAGATTTGGAATGGGGATATGACCTTTGGTATGAATATCACAATAGAAGTAGTAGGTATAAACAATGGTTCTTTTATTGGTAATGCTGAAACAATTATCCCGTATCTGAAAAAGTTTGGCGATGATGTGATTTTTGAAAGTGGAGATTTTTTGAAACTTTCTTCTGGAAGTAAAGTTGCTTCCCTACCTGTGGTTGTTAATCACCCAAACATGGATGCAATTGTAAGGATTCGTGAAATGCTTAAGCACATCTCCTATGAAGAAGAATTAGAAAAACTATGGGCTTTCGGTTCTTCTAACTTTGAGGGTGCGTTTAAGTTAAATTCAACAGTGTTTAAAGATGCCATTGGTCTTTGTGAATTGGTCAAGAGCGGCGTCTATAAATTAAACTTTGATGAAGGTAACTTAACCTTTTCAAGCACTACAAATGCTTCTAATAAGTATGAACAAGGGATTGAGGTACAATCGCATATCGGTGAAGCGGCAACACTTGAGTATTCTGGCCCACTACATAATTTCTTTGAGCCATTACAGCCATTGAATTTTTATGTAAAGGATGAGTTCCCATTACTTATTGTGGGACAAGATAGAAAGATATTAAAAGCCCCGTATTCGGGAGGTAATTAAAATGATAATTAGTAAATGCATAGATGAAAAACACATATACACAGCATGGAGAGAGAACGGCGAACGGCGCTTCAAACTTGAAGCATTTGAACCATACTTCTTTATTGAAGACGATGAGTTTCAATTTGAGAACTATACCTTAAACAAGTATATTTCAAGACCCTTCCAGTATGAAAAAGGTGATTGGCTTTCATTAAAAGGAAAGCCCTTGAAAAAAGTTATTGTCGAACAAGCCACCGATATTTACAAGGCTCGCAAGATGTGGAGTAAAACATACGAAGCAGATGTACCTTTTGGTTTTAGATATGCTATTGATAAGTTAGACGAACTACCCGAATTTAAACTGCGAAAGTGGTATTGGGATATGGAATGGCAACAAGGTGGAGAACACCATGATAAGATTACAGTAATTGTTGTTTATGATAATTATGATAAAAAATATTATCAATGGGTATGGTTTCCTAAAGGATTAGAACCTAATATTACTGACCATCAGGTTTCGGGTAAAACTATACATGAGTTTCAAACTAAGTGGTTTAATACTGAAAAAGAAATGATTGAATCCTTTATTCAGTATATGATTGATAAAGACCCTGATATGTTAATTGCTTGGTTTGGACTTAAGTTCGATTTGCCTAAACTACTTGAAAGATGTTGTGCGTTGGGAATCAACCCCATGCGTATGTCGCCTATTAACCGCATAGAAGGTGTAAAGAAGGCTGGTAATGGCTTTGTTTTCTCTAAAGGTGAAAGTGGGTTCTCTCCCATACAACAGCCTTTAGGGGGGCGCATAACCCTCAATTTAGACCTTGCTTTTGAGCGTCAGTGGAATGATTCACAAAGAGGAACTTTGCCATCAATGAGTCTTGAATATATTTCACAGACTTTATTCGGAGAAGGTAAATCAAAAGAAACTAAGTTTGAAGACCCGAATGAATTTTATCGTAGGGGTTGGCTTGAAGACACAGAAGCGTATTTGAAATATGCTTTGATAGATGTTGAATTGCTTGTACGAATAGACGAAACAAACTTTTGTAGTGAGGCTATTATTGCATTACAACGATTACTTAAAGCACCATTTGAAGCGTGTTTTTATGCAAGTCATATGGGTTCTATTTACTTTATGCGTAATGCAGATTGGATTTGTAAGACTGGAAGTAAAGTGGATAAAAGAGAAGAGTACGAAGGTGCTATGATTTATGACCCGCTTAGTGAGAATACAAATGGATTACATCTTAAAGTAGCCGCTTTTGATTTTGCAGGATTGTACCCATCAATGATGATTGCTCGCAATATTTCATGGGAAACTAAAAGTGAAGAGCCTACTGAATTTGGTTGTGATATTGCTACACCGAGGGATTTTAGCGAAGCAAAAAGAACTCATATGCTTTACTACAAAACAGATAAATTGGGTTTGTTGCCAAGAGCCGTTCTTGAACTGAAAGAGTTGCGAAATGAATATAAGCGACTTATGCGAGATGCAAGGGAAGCCGGAGATGATTTAGAAGCAGTTAAGTGGCATAATAATCAAATGGCTGTAAAGCGTTTAATGGCATCTTTTTATGGCATTGTTGCCTTTCAAGGATTTGGTTGGGCTGATGTTAATTTGGCCGCAAGCATTACAGCAAGTGCAAGAGAAGCAATTCGTTTAGCCGCATTCAAAGCGAAGGAGTTGGAAGTATGAAATGCATAAAACCAATAAAACACAACCCTCAATTCGAGGCAAAGCATCACTGTAAGTTGTGTGAAGCAGAAAGAATAATAAAAGAAATAACAGGTGAAGAAGAATGAAAAAACCAAAACTAAATAGATTTATGAAGAAGTGGATTGATGAGGCTATAAAGGATTATCCTGAACCTTTCTCAGCAAAACAAATACATTCTCATATTCTTGGCTCTAGGCGAAATAGCCAATATATCCAAAGTACAGTTTCGGTAGGCTATTACTTAAATAATATGTGCATTCAAGAAAAAACATCTGGAGGAAGAAATGTGTATAGGAGGCGAAGAGTATGAAAACTAAATTAATTACAGTAAAGGTATCATATGATACTGATGAAACTTGGGAAATCACGAAAGAAGAAATTCGTGACATTCTTAAGATGATGAACAACTTAAAGAGGAACGCTATAATTCTCAAGGAGGAAGATGTATGATGATGGATAAAACCAACGAATTACTAGAAGAACTTCTTCTAATGATTGCTAAAAGCAATAAGATATTGATGATGGTAAATATCGTAAATATAGCAACCATCATAACGATAATGGCGGTGATACTATGAAAGAAATTGGAATGAAACAAATGGAAAAGAAAATTAAAATGTTGGAAGCGGAGATTGAATCCTTGTATAAGGAGAACGAACATCTTGTTAAGATGTATAAAGCAATTCAAGAATTACAAGAGATGCACGAATCTCCTGCTATGAAATTTACATATTACTTGGGGTGATTGAATGAATAGATATATCTTAGAATTAACAGAACATGGACTTCTGAACAGTGAACTTTGGAATAAAATGAAAAAGTGGTTTTTGGGTAGTTTTTTACTACCTAAAATTACTAGACCGGATTTGACAAAATTACCAAAACTACCTAAAGGTATAGTTTATCAACAATGGCGTATTAACAAATACGAAGAACATTTAGAAGAACAGCAAAACATTTGGGAGAACTCTCAATGAAAGTAGTTTATGGACACACTGACTCAATCTATGTTCAAATAGATTCAGTTGAATTAGCGCAAGATGCTATCAAAGAAATAGAGTCTTCTGTTAGGGAACACTTCCCTAATGTAATGGGATTAGAACAACACCCCGTTGTATTGGAATTTGAAAAGTATTACTCCGCATTAGGAGTTGGCACAACAAAAAACAGAAATGCTGGGATGATTACTTGGGAGGATGGGGAATGGTTGAATGAACCTAAGTTCACCATGACAGGATTTACCGCTAAGAGAGTAAGCGAAACTCCTTTCGCAAAAGAGATTCAAACTAACGCACTAAAGAAGTGGGTTAATCAACAACCTTTGGGAAAAATAAATGCATTTTTGTATGCAATCTATACAACCGCATTACAAAAAGATATACCAATTTCTGCTTTAGTAAAAAGAAGCAGATTGAAAAGTGACAGATTCACAGTTAAGTGTAATGAATGCAATTCAAAGTATGGATTGTACGAATGTTTGGATATTAAATGGTGTTCAAAGTGCGGCACTGAAACAAGCAAGTTTGTGACTTTACAAGGAAAACGACCAAGTGTGGGTTCGGGAATTGGTGGCGTTTTATACGCTAAACAGAAATTAGGTATGACCTTTGATGATTCGTATTTATTTCTCAAAGTTAAACATAACGACACCTTTATCAACCCATTGACTAAGGAACAAAAGCCGGTGGAATATATGTCCGGCACAACCTATGAAGACTTCAATGATTATGAACCGGATTGGGAACACTACGCACAACAGGTCTTGAAAAAGGCCGAACCTATTTATCGAGCGATGAATTGGGACTTATCAAGCATAAGAACAGGAAAACTACAAACAAAATTAGAGGATTGGTTTTAAATGAATAACGATGAAAAATATGAAGCAGTTATATCCGGCATGGATGAATTTACATACGATTGGAAACCGGAGAATTACAATGACCCGTCTATGCCAATCTTAAAAATAACCAAGTCTTCTCTTGGGTCTTTTGATTGGTGCAATAAAAAGTATGACTTTTCTTATATTCAGCGTTTGCCCCAAGACCAATCGGAGGCTATGCGTAAGGGAACGGTCTTGCACAATCATAGAGAGGATTTTTTTAATGAATTTGATGTTAAGAAAGCAGATTCTATGTCTGCTGATGAAGTTAGCGATTACATTACAGAAATGACACCTATTGATGAATACTATGATATTTCACTAAACATAGCATCGTTTGAAACAAACCGATACTTGGAAGCAAGAACCGAAAATAAGACAAATGAGTATCTGCCAGTATGTAATGAAGGTAAATTCGATGCGGAAATAACCATCCCTCAAGGCCCATACAAGGGAGATGCATCACTTAATTATGAACCATTTACCTTACAAAGAGATTATAAGATTCATATACAAGGAATCATTGATAGAATCTTTATGGAAAACGGAGGTTATGTTCCTTTCGAGTTTAAAACAGGACCGTGGAAAGACTACAAGGCAGGAAGTATGCGTAAAGAAATGGCGTTTTATCAACTACTTATTGAAAATGCACCAGAAGAAGTTCTTATTAAGAACGGTCTCGACCCAAATATACCTGTAACTCATTGGGGTTGGTATTATCCTGTATCGAACTATGTTTTTGCACAGGGAGTTAAAAAGAGGTCAATGACTTCTGTTATGTATAGCATAGCAAAACTACTAAGGGCTTATGAAATGAAGCAATTTCCAACTAAGTTTTACTACAAGACTTGTTCTTTTTGTAGTTTCTTTGGTATCTGTGATGCGGCACAAGAAGACACATGGGTTTGATGTTATGGCTGATAGTATGTATAAAATTGCCGAGGATGCAATAACTATTTTATTGCACCTTGGAAGATATGACGATGATATAAAGGGATATGCGGAAGCACTCCTAAATAGATTCGAGGCGATTAAATATGAACAATGAAATAATAAAACTAAAAGTTTTAGCGAGGGCTTGGACATTTTCTGAAATCTCCAACTTAAAAAGCACTATTGACTCGCTGTGTAATGAAATCTATAATGAATCTAAACTTAGTGAACGCTTTAACTTAATAAGGGAAGTAAAAATAAATGAAAGTTTCGTAGGGCATACCTTTGAAGATGTTATGCGAAGTGCAATAAAAACAAAACTCTCCGGTGAGATAGCCGGAGTAATACGAATAATGTTAAACACAGCAACAGTTGATTTTGGAGGTAATGAAAATGAAATATCCGAGGGAAGTATGGGCGGGGAGCCACATAAAGAACGCACCACAAATGAAAAGAAAAGTAGTCTCATCGAGGAATGAATATGTTGAGTTTGTTAATGCTCAAAATAATAGAACAAATGTATATACGACAGTATATGATTTCGAGCATTTTTCAGAAAGGGCGAAAATTGATTCGTCTGTGATATTAGATAGAATCTTTTTAGATTTTGATGCACACGGCGAAAAGATTGAGAAAGCATATCGGGATGTTAAAGTTGTTATGGAATTGGTATTAGAACAGGAATTTGAATATACTCTTTTCTTTTCAGGTCGTGGTTTTCATATGTTTATATTCGGAGAGGAAGCGAAAGACATGAGAAGTATTCAGTCTTTCTTTAGAGAGATTAAACAATATTTAATATCAAAGGTAGGTAAAGATATAACCCTTGATGATAGAGTCGGACAAACAACTCGATTGCGAAGAGTGCCAAATACTGTGAATATGTCGTCTTCAAATAATGAAGGTGATTCTCTCTTTTGTATTCCCTTGGTGAAAGAAGACCTTTCAAAAGATGTAAGTTATATTCTTTCTTTAGCAACAAGTATGAGGCTTATACCCTTCAAAAAAGGGGGCAAAAACAAGGCTAAGTTTCCCGACGCACCCCCCATTGAAGCGGTTGGGGGTGAGATTTCAGTACCCGAATACAGTGGTAAATTACCAATCCTTCCATGTTTGCATAATGCTATCATGGTGGAGAATCCCTCGCATATGGCAAGAGCATACCTTGTTTCTTGGTATAGAGATTTATTGACACAAAGAAGACCCCTACAAACAACAACAGAAAAACAGAAAGTATTAGACATAATAGTGAACGAGATTAAAGAATTAGTAAAAAGCAATGAAGAAATTTGGTTAGACTGGGACGAATATGAAACAAGAAAACACGCACGATTTACAGTGTTTGGTAATTACAAGACACCATTCTGTAAAACTGTGCTAATCCCCGATGGGTATTGCGTGGGGAAGTGTTGGCGATACCCGACCTTTTTAGATAAGGAGGACTAATATGTTAATTATAGATAGCAGGGAAAAAGAAGGCTCTAAGTTAGTAAAACTAGTTGAGAGTAAGGCGAGAAGTTTGAATATACAAACTGAAAAGAAGTGGATTGAAATAGGAGATTATGTTTTTGATGATGTATGTTTTGAAGCAAAGTCAACAACAGATTTCTTGGGTTCAGTAATCAGTAAAAGATTATGGACTCAAATAGATAACATGGATAGACATTACAAAACAAACATTGTAATTATCTATGGTACTATTCAAGAAGCGATATTTAATGTTAAGAGATACGGCAAGGCTAAAATACAAGAGCCAGCAAGAAGTATTATGTTAAACAACAAATTCTTAGGGGCAATAGGAAGAATTACATTAGATACTGATGTAAAGGCTTTTTGGGTTCCAACAGAAGAAGAAGCATCTCTTATCATCACGGCAATATGTAAGATGAAACCAATACAAAGAGATGTGATTCGCCCCGAAGTATTCAAAAGAGTGACTACGGATGATTTAAGACTTGATGTTCTCACAAGTATTAAAGGAGTATCAATTAAGAAAGCCAAACTTTTAATTAAGGAGTATGGTTCCGTTATGGAAATAGGAGAACAAACAGAAGAGGAATTACAGTACCTTGAAGGCGTTGGGCAAGTTTTAGCCTCACGCATTCTAAATACTTTAAACTCAGAAAAGAAGGTGAAAATATGAATAGTGAATATAATGAAGAATACGAGAATGAAATCTTTGAGGACTATAAGCAAGCAAGTGCTGTGTTTCAGCAAAACTTACCTGCCGTTGTTCAACAGTTTCAAAAGTCAGCAATGGATATTTCTCACTTTAATGAAACTCCTGCGGTAATTAGTTTCTTTACAATCTTAGGGCAGTTATGTAAAGACTTCATTGCAGTACCCTTTGAAGAAGAATATGAAGATTTAAGAATACACTTTCTTCACATTCAAACTTCAGGTACAGGTAAAACCACGCTATCTAACTTTGTGCAACCTATTGCCAGAAGTGTGTTTGAGAAAGTAAATGCAAAGAAGAAGCACAGTTTTAATACTAATGTCGAAGTTCCTGTATTGGACAATAATGGGAACATTGAAAAAGACGAAGATGGTAATGTTACAATGCACTATGTAAGAAAGAAGTTTGATGTGTTTTCTGTTCAAGTAGCAACATCCGCCGCACTTGTTGGGCATTATGCAATACAAGATGAAATGGAAACAGATGATAACGGGAACTCTCGCCTTACTGGAAAGAAAGTTCAAGTTAAAATGAACGGTGCTTTAGAAGGTAGTGGGTTAGCACATTGGGATGAGTTTGAACGGTCTGGCATTTTTAGTCCTAATTCTCATCAAGTGGATATGGTTGTTTTTCTAAACACAATGTTGAACAGTCTTCATGGAGAATCATGGGTGATGAAGAAACAATTGAAAGAAGGGGATATGGTTGAAACCTTTGGAGAAAGGTCTGTTTTGGCTATGACCTATCCACCTACTGAATTAAATAGAATTATGACAGAAACAGGACTTTTACAAAGAATGTTATGTTATATTCGTGAAGTTCCAGAAGCAATTCAACACAATATTAGAAAGAAAAAGATTTCAAAGTTTGGTAAGTTTAAGGATAGACAAGGCCCAATGGATAAATTTTCTGAAGAATTTATGAAGATGTATGATTTGGTCTTGGAAAGATATGAAGAAAAACTAAAAGAAGGAAAGAGCGAAATAGAAACTAAGTGTACCATGATGGAATACACTGAATCTGCGAATGCTTTGCTAGATTTAGAATATGAGAACATGGTAGGTTATATTAACGATTGTGGATTGTTCGTTAGAGAGGTAGCAAATCTCTTTATCAACCGCTTGTATATTACCACTTCCAAGTTGGCAGTATTATGTGCTATTGCTCAAGCCCCCTACATTAAAGATAAAAGCAAGAGATTCCAAGTAACGGGTCAAAATGTTAGGCAAGCAGGGGCCATTACCCGACAATGTTATATGTCACTGGTTGAATGGCTTGAGCGTAGCCTAAAGGAGCGTCGAATGGCCTCGCCTTTGTTCAATGCAAAGCCATTTAAAGATAAATACGAAGAGATGGCTAAAAAGACAGAAGACAACTGGGTTAATAGAAAACTGTATATTGCTGAAATGTGTAAGGTAATAAAGAAGTCTAACTCCCAGACAAACTTAATCTTTAAAGACAAGGTGCAAATTAACTTTGAAATAAAGAAGATTGGGAAATCAAACTACATTAAACTAAAGGAAGTGAAAAAATGAAGTACGAAAATACATATGTCGTTTTTGACATAACGAAAGGCCCGAAGGTAATAATTGAGACATTAGATACTTATGGTGATGAAGGTTGGGAATGTTGTAGTATGCTATCAGTAGCAAACACAAACATTGTTGCTTTTCTAAAGCGAAGAATTGGTGGAGAAGAACCTGTTGATGAAGAAAGTGCAAAGATTTCAAAACTTTGGTCTAACGGTTCGTGATTCCTATGTCTGTTTTAGCACTGGATATTGAAACAAAAAACATGTCACACGAAATAGGTGGCTTTAGTAATACTCACATGTTTCAAGTATCAACAGTAGCAACATGGGATGGAACTACTGGAACTGTTTATGTTGATGAGCCAGTCGATTCATTTGCTAAAAGTGGTCATGTTGTTAAATCTTTACAAGAACTTAAATATGATTTAGACGACCATTTTCAAAAGGGCGGGCAATTACTTGGGCATAACATTGTAGCCTTTGATTTGCCTATCTTGAGAGATTCAATGGATATATATTGCATTCATAAGTATTTGAATGACAAGCAATATATTGATACTAGTAAAGATTTACTCAAAGGACATGGAGAAAGATTCCAATTGAAAAACTTAGTTAAATGCACTATGGATGATTCAAAACTCATGGATAGTGCAGATGCACCTAAGTTATGGAAGATGGGAAGATATGATGAGGTAGTTGAATATTGTATGAAAGACACACAGTTAGTTTATGACCTTTGGGGTTATGGTAAAGAGAATGGTATTGTAAAAGCATTCTCTATTGAAAAAGAAGAATTTATAGATTTAGGAGTTGATTGGTAATGTCCACAGCAGAATGGTTTGGCCTGTTTATTTTCTTAATTGTAGTTTCGTTGCTATTCTTTGCAGCGTTTGGTGGTTCAAATATCACTGAAAAAAGTGTTGAAGAATACATTAGCAGACTACTTGGGGAAGATACGCAAGGCGAGCAAAAATGAGTTTAAAGCAAACTTGTAAGTATTGCGGCGAGAATACGCTGGCGAAGCGTATCTTAGGTTTTTATGTTGGTTCAAGTGACCAAATAAAATTATGGGAATGTAGGAAGTGTAATGGTATTTGGAGTGTTGAAACAAAAATAGCGGGTCGGCCCTAACGGGTCGGCTCGCCTTTTTTTACGCAAAATTTTTTGCTTTTATTTATTTAATAGTTATAACGATTACCAACAAAACTAGGCCCAAGCCATAGCCCAATTAAATAACTAATTGCAATAAGTATAAGAAATACTTTTACTATTGTTTTTTCTTTGGGTATCATTGTACTCTAAACTCAATTTAATATTTATGATTCTATAAAAGCCTTTATTTCTGCTGAAGTCCAATTGGGTAAGTCCGAATACCAAGCACTTTCTTTAATCCAATAAACGCCTTTACTTTGGATAAAGCACGAATCTTCAATCATGTGCGACCAATCATGGTTGGGGAACCTTGTTTCTAATTTACTTTTTAATGTCATACTACCGAATCTCCTATACGAGTTACTATTATTGTGCTTCTATGGTCAGTGAATGCAATAATGTTGCTGTCCTGTGATGCTGAACGAATAGCAAAATAAATGGGAAGGTCTGAACCGGTTGATGGAACTTGATGTGTAACATGGTGTTGTAGTTTTACATTAGAAACACCATTTTGTATTCTGGCATTACCTAACTGTCCACCTGCTGATGTATCGGTACTAACAACTAACCACATATCACGATTAGTAGTTCCGGATGCTGGAAAAAATTCAATAGTAACTGTAATGTCATAAATACCACCAGCCGCAAGAGTAATGTTATCAACCGTTGCATTGGTTAATACTATATCACCGTGATTTCCAGTTGATAAGGCTCCCCAATTTGTTGTGTTGGCTATATCCATATTTAAGTAACTTCCATCTGCTGTGTAATTATTAGCATTTCCACTAAGAGCCTTCATATAAAGACTCATATGTTGAAGGGCTACTCCACCGCCACTAACAGTTGCCCAAGTTAATCCACCGTTATTGCCAGATTGCTTGCTAAGAAATTGTCCGTTAGTACCAGCGTTAGATATGTAAAGATTATCTTCGTCAACGGATTGGCTGGATAAATGTTCAAGGTCAATTGCTCCTGCCACAATATGTTCACTATTAATAACATCATCCTGTATATTATCTCCATCAATACAATCTGCTGATAGATGAACATGGTCAATACTTCCATCTACATATTGGTCGGAATTGACAGAATTAGCGGCCATTTTTCCAACTGTCACTCCACCGTCCTTTAATCTTAAAGCATCGGAATTGATTTCAATGGTGGAATCATCAACACCAACGGCTAATGTTACAGCCCCGCTATTTCCTCCACCAGTTAAACCATCACCGGCAGTTACGCCAGTAATATCTCCTTGTGGTGCTAGGTCAGCAATAGATTGAGCCGTAACCGATTTAATTACATCATTAACTCCCACAGCGTTAGTATCTTGAATTAAAACTTTATCAGCACCTTGAACATTAGCCGTTCCTATGCCGGAAATGAATAACCCCTCACTTGTTCCAGTAATAGCACTTGCTTCTGTATAAACTAAGTTATCTCCGGTTCCAGCAGCATAAGCAATACTCACACTGTTTTCTGTTTTATCTGTTGTTAAAAACTGAATATTTCTTGCTCCACTACTTGTAGTTGATGAGTATTCAACAATAGCAATAATAGTATCGCCAGAAGTGTAGTCGGGTACTTTATTTGCTACTGTCGGCTTTCGTATTAGAATAAAGTTATTTTTGTCAACAACAACAAGATGATAACCCTTATCATAGGTTGTTATTAATTCACTAGAACCAAATGTAAATGATGCGGCAGTTGTTCCTGTTTTATATTGAGCAGTGTATAATTTTCCATCTCTAAGGTATGTTCCTGCTGATACTGCAACAGTTCCACTGTTAGCAGTTGATTGGGTAATATCAAAATCATTTGAATTGTTTTTTACAACGATGTTCTGTCTTGCCATTAGGGAAAGACCTTTAATTAAACCTGTATGGGGAAAGTCTGAAGCGTCTGTAATTGCGGCTAAAGAACCACCTTGTCCCATTGTTGAAATCTTGTGCGGATTATTCTCGACCATCTTATTCCACCTCTAACATTAAAAATATTTCTAATTGTTCGTTTGACGCAAATGGCCCAACGCCTTCAAATGCTACTCTCGATAACATAAAATCATCATTACCATCACTTATAAAATTATTTTCATTTGCTCCAAAACTTGCTTCACGAATAACTTTACCTGTAATGTTTGAACCCTCAACCATTATTTTAATTTCAACTACATTGTCACCGGAGCGAGTTGCGACATATTGTGAAGTAGTGACACCTAAAGGAACATCTAATGTGGTTGCGGCTGGACTTGTTGAATTACCACCTAAACCAACATCTCCTTCAGCCGCAGTATTTACAATGCTTACTATGTATTCTGCAATTTTATCTCGTAATAGGTCAGTTATCAAAATTCTTCCTCCAATAAGTCTGTATAGGTAATTGTAGTGCCGCCTGTGAATCCAAGAGGGGTGCTTCCCGTATTTAATGCTGTCGAGAAACCAAGAGTAAAACTACCAGTAGTGGCTCTTTTGCGAACTAATAAGCGTATTGGTTTAATTTTAACAGTTTCTAAGAACCCAAGAGAGATTGATTGTTCATTATTTTTTGTGTTTTGTAAAGTCTGAGCAGTATCAACATCAACAGTAAGTTCGGAAAATCTATCTTCTAATTGTTTGCTGTATTTACCTAATTCTAATTCAAGTAAGCCAGTAATTAAGTGAGTTATTTCTAAAAC
>Ga0209336_10000850_pt1 | contig 15383 bp, 17 predicted proteins | sample LinPmetageLP32_FD_184042 | JGI IMG/M metagenome (GOLD analysis project Ga0209336, IMG submission 184042) | Marine viral communities from the Pacific Ocean - LP-32 (SPAdes) (version 2) | ecosystem: Environmental > Aquatic > Marine > Oceanic | place: Pacific Ocean | collected 2009-08-23 | reverse complement strand
AGCTAAAGGTGTAACAGATCCAAAACAAATACAAACTGATGTGTTTAACATGGATGATGATATTGTAAGTTATACAAACATTGATGATTTAGAAGATAAGATTGATGCAATTAAAAGACTTATGAAACAAGGTGATGCTGATGGTAATGACATTGTCGATCTTGCAAGTTCAGGTCCATCGGATACTATTGCAAGAGAAGATTTTATGCAAGAGTTAAAATATGCAATCAAACAAGACCACTCAGAATTATACAGTAAGTTGTTTATGTATGATATCGGTGAGTCAATGGACGAGAGTGTAAACGAAGCAGAAATTCAAGAAGATCATATGAAAGGTTATCAAAATTATAAATGTAAAGATTGTGGAGATACAATGCACAGTCCTACTACAAGTTGCTCACACGATTCGTCAGACGAATCCGGAGATTGGTGGATTGATAAGAACGGAAACGGAGTAAAAGATATGAATGAAGAGTACGGAGGCGATGGTGACAAAGTGATGTTCAAAGGACGCGAAATAGACACTGGTACTATTGATTATGATATGGAAGACTTTAGTGATTTAATTTTTAACATCGACTATGGTGTAAGATACACTGACGGTTCACTTGTTGATGAAGCAGACTACGATGCCTTAACATATACAGATGATATCATGGACTTTGTACGCATTGACTATGTGGAGAGCTTCAGAGAAGGTGTAGACAACATGCCAACTGAAGGAAATAAGTTCTCTGGTGAACTAGAAGATGCAAGAAACAAAGGTGAAGATGAATTTGAAGTTGACGGCAAAAAGTATAAAGTTACAAAAGAAGATGCACAGATTGCCCAAGAACTTCAAAAACTTAAAGAGATGGCAGGCATAGGTTCAGGAGCAAAAAGTAACTTTGGTATATATCCAGGCGAAGAAGGATATAAGATTACACCAAGAAGTTTAGTAGCAAGAGAAATGAACAAATTAAGAGACATAGAAAATAAAAAATAAGTTAATAATTGTAAAATCGATCAAGTAGCACCACTTTTAGGTGCTACTCTTTGCCACTTCAATAAATAAACATGAGCAATGCTAACACGGAATATTATTCCGACCCCCCCAACCTTAAGGAAAATAAAATGAAAAAACTAGCAATTAGTGCAGTGGCTGCTGCACTATTAAGTACATCTGCATTAGCAGAAGTATCAATCTCTGGCACTACAGAGTTCTACTATAAGGACGTTGATTCTAAAATTACTGCTAACAACGGTGATTCAATGGGCAACACAGATAACGAAATTAAGTTCAAATTTTCAAACAAGACTGATACTGGATTAGACTTTGGTATGATTGTTGAATTAACAACAAATGCTGATTCAAGTTCAACTGTTGATGAGTCATCATTGTACATTTCAGGTAGTGCAGGTAAAATTATCTTAGGTGGTAATGATGCAGTAACTGATAACTTTGGCATTGGTGAACAAGACATTATGTCTGAAGAAGTAACTGGTACATACACTAGTGCTACTATCCAATCAAACGCAGGTGAGAAGACATATGGTGCAGACTTAACAAAAGCATCTTACATTACTCCAGTATTTGGTGGTTTTCAAGCAGGTGTAAGTTACTATGATTCAGGTGCTGCAGGTACAACTGATTCAACATCATTTGGTGCAAGTTATACAATTGACGCATTAAAAGTAGCATATACTAATGGAATGCAAGAAGTTGCTAGTGCAGTTGACAACAAGTCACAGAACATTGGTGCTAAACTATCATTAGGTAAAACTACATTGATTGCGGCTATGAGTAAAGTTGAAGGTGCTGATGAAGATATTGATTCAATTGGTTTTGGTGCAAGTTATGCAGTTAACACTGATACAACAATAGCAGTATCAACAATGAACTCAGAAGATGCTTTAGATGTTTCTGGAACAGAAAAAGAAGAACTAACACAACACATGTTAGAAGTTAAAAGAAATATTGCTCCTGGCTTAAATATTTTTGTAAACTATACTGATTATGATTACAACAACGGTGGCGAAGCATCAACAGACGATGATGGTTCAGTGGTACAGTTTAAAGTAGCTGCATCATTCTAAAAAATCATTTACCCAAGTGATAGACAAAATAGCATCTTCGGATGCTATTTTTTTAAGTCAAAAAAGATGAATTTTTTTATTGACATACTAAATACAATATCGTATACTATATAAACAGTGTGTATACGTTATAGGCACATAAAACAAAAACAAAACAGGCTACTAGGCACATAGGAGAAATACAATGGCATCTTTAGCAGAAATTAGAGCAAAACTTAAATCCCAAGAAACTCGTTCAGAGAATAGAACAGGCGGCGGCGACAACGCAATTTACCCACATTGGAATATACCAGAAGGCAGTACAACTGTACTACGTTTCCTTCCGGATGCAGATCCCAGCAACACATTCTTTTGGATGGAAAGACTAATGATTAGACTTCCATTCTCAGGTGTTAAAGGAGACATGAATAGCAAACCAGTTGTTGTTCAAGTACCTTGCGTAGAGATGTGGAACGAAACTTGTCCAATACTTTCAGAAGTACGTGGTTGGTTCTCTGACAAATCTCTGGAAGATATGGGTCGTAAATATTGGAAGAAGAGAAGTTATATCTTCCAAGGGTTTGTAACTGAAAACCCATTAGTAGATGATAATACACCTGAGAATCCAATTCGCAGATTTGTTATCTCTCCAAGTATCTTTAACTTAATTAAAGATGCATTAATGGATCCAGATATTCAGGAACTTCCAACTGATTCTAGCAAAGGATTAGACTTCCGTATCACTAAAACTACAAAAGGTCAGTATGCTGATTATAGTACTAGTAAGTGGTCCCGGAAAGAAACTGCGTTAACTGAAGCACAAAATGCGGCAGTTGAGAGTTTTGGATTACATAACTTAGGAGACTTTCTTCCTAAGAAACCAACAGAAGTTGAACTTGCAGTAATAAAAGAAATGTTTGAAGCAAGTGTAGATGGACAACCATATGATGTTGAGAAGTTTGGTCAATACTATAGACCATATGGTATTCAAGCACCTGAAGGAACTAAAGCACCTGCTCCAGTAGCAGTAGCGGCTCCAATAGAAACATCTACTCCAGTAGTAGAAACTGCACCAGCACCAGTAGCAACTCCACAAGAGATGGGAGCAACATCAACTGCTCCTACTCCGATAGCGACACCTGCACCCGAAGGAAATAATAAGAGTGCAGAAGACATTCTTGCAATGATACGCAGTCGACAAGCAAACTAAAATATAAAGAGGACAGAGAGAAAAGTATTAATCTGTCCTCTTCTTCTATTAGGTAAAATAATTAATGCAAAATTTAATAATTACACGTTTTCCGCACGGCGCTGCTGGTAAGTTCTTAAGCACCGTATTGCAAACTAGTAATCGTGTTGACCATTGGAGCCCAGTGGTTCAACATCAAAAGAAGATTAAGCAGTATGTAAAAGAAATTACATTAGCATATTGCCATCGGGTATTTCCGATAGATCATAACTTACATATGGAAAAAGAGCCAATGGTTCCGTACTGTACAGATCTCTACAGTAGTACGTTTGATCGTGGCCAAGACGTTACAGTTAAACAGTATTGGCAACAAAATGATATTAGATTGCACCAATGCAAAATCCAAAATTTATATGCAAATGTTATCTTTAATAAACCAAACTTGCCAGTATTTTGTAACGGTGCAAAAGTGTTAACAGTTTTACTTACTACTAAACAAGAACAAGACTGGGTGCATCAAGCACTCTGGAGTAAACATTTCATTAAGCAAGATGATAAAATTATTTATTCACCAAGTAGTCCGTTGCATTGTCACTTATCAGCAGTTCCAAAATTGTTGCATTACCAGCCTAAATATTGTTTTGAGGAAAGTGAACGTGACGAACTATACAATCGGTATATTTTAAATAATTCGACTATTCTGGAGTACACACAACCGCATAGTAGATTTAACGATAACGTTGACAATATGTTTTTGAATATTAGTGATTTATTTTTAGTTGATCGGTTTATTGCAAAAGTAGAAAAAGTTTTTGGCAAATTTGATTTAGGAAAACTTGATTCTGACTTAGTAGTTGAAATGCATAAAGTTTGGTGGAGTAGACAATGCAAGTAATTAAATTTCCGTATATAGAATTTGACTCGATTAATAGTTTACCAGATACATTTGAACTTCAAGATCATCACAGTGGGTACGATAAAAATTTTAAAAACATTAGTTTCGAAAAACTAGGAAATCGTCAGCATACAATAATTGTTCACAATATTGTTGATAACCAAATTAAAAAAAATTATCCAAATTTAAAATTTGTCTTTGATGCAAACTTTCAGTACAAAATAAATCTTAGACATTTTGAAAATTATAATATACATCCTAAATTAGATTATCAAAATTTTGTTTGTAGTTTTAATGGTACTGATCATGTTAGTAGACAACTACTAGCATCAGCATTGAACAAATTTAGTTACTTTGTCAAAGATTATTGTAGTAAAAACTTCACGCACAATGGCAATGAAATTGACGGACATATTGATGGTTACGTAAAAAATACACAATTTTACAACAAGTTTTTTGATTTCACAGATGAATTCAATCAACAAATATACAGTTTTGGCCATGTGCGACTTGAGCATGATAAGAACATATATACCCTTGAAAACCAACTTACACAAAGTTTTTTACACATTGTAAGTGAATCAATAGCAACTAGTTATTATCCGTTTGTAACAGAAAAGTTTTTATACAGTATAGTGACAAGAGGATTGTTCTTAACTTATGCACAACCAGACTGGCATGCACACATAGAAAAATATTACGGGTTTAAATTATATACTAAATTGTTTGATTATAGATTTGATAGTATTACCAATCCTGTTGAACGATTGGTAGAGTTAATGACCATGATTAGCAAGTTTAGTAAACTTACACCGCATGAGTGGCATGATTTATATCTATTAGAATCAGATACAGTTGAATTCAATTACAATCATTATTTTAGCAAAGATTATCTCATTGAGCTAAAAAAATATGAAAATTAATTATATATGGCAAAAATTATTTGACGTAAGCAAATTCCGCAAGAAACTACTTGCTTAATAACAATAAAGATAGTATAATAACAATATAAAGCACATAAGGAGAAGAACATGGGAAGACCATTTGACGTAAGCAAATTTAGAAAAGATGTAACAAAGTCTATCGAAGGACTTAGTGTAGGATTTCATGATCCCACAGATTGGATTAGTACAGGCAGTTATGCACTTAACTATCTTGTTAGTGGTGATTTCCATAAAGGTGTACCAATGGGAAAAGTAACAGTATTTGCTGGTGAATCTGGTGCAGGCAAGAGTTACTTTGCAAGTGCTAATATTGTAAGAAATGCACAAGAGCAAGGTATATTTGTAGTATTAATTGACTCAGAGAATGCATTAGATGAAGCATGGCTGAAAGCACTTAATGTCGACACAGATGATAGTAAGTTACTTAAATTAAGTATGAGCATGATTGATGATGTTGCTAAAACAATATCATTGTTTATGAAAGACTATAAAGCAATGCCAGAAGAAGAACGTCCCAAAGTGTTATTTGTAATTGATAGTTTGGGTATGTTACTAACTCCTACTGATGTTAATCAGTTTGAAGCAGGTGATATGAAAGGTGATATGGGTCGTAAGCCTAAAGCACTAACAAGTCTTGTTCGTAATACAGTTAACATGATCGGTAGTTATAACGTAGGTATTGTGTGTACAAATCATACATATGCATCACAAGATATGTTTGATCCAGATGATAAGATTTCAGGCGGACAAGGTTTTATATACGCATCAAGTATTGTTATTGCTATGCGTAAACTTAAACTTAAAGAAGACGCAGACGGCAATAAGACTACGACAATAAATGGTATAAGAGCAGCATGTAAAGTTATGAAAACTAGATATGCAAAACCCTTTGAAGCTGTACAGGTTAAGATACCTTATGAAACAGGAATGGATCCTTACAGTGGATTAGTAGAATTATTTGAAGCAAAAGGCATGTTAACCAAACAAGGCAATAGGTTAAAATATACTACACTTGCTGGTGAAGAAATGCTTGAGTTCCGTAAAGGGTGGACAGGCGAAAAACTGGAATCCATTATGGTAGATATCTCTACTGGTGCATTAGATAAAACGGATGATACAGATGACACAGAAGAGGTAAATACACCCGTAGACGAACCTATTGTAGATGAATTACTAAAGGAAGCATAGTATGGATGAAGAAGACATTCTTATCGAAACATGGACAGTACTAAAACAGTATATTAAGGATAAACAAAGTGCGGCTGATCAGTGGGTAGGAATACTCATTGATGCAGGTGTAGGTGAAGAAACATTCCATGGTCTTGCCGCAGTTGACAAATATCTTGAGAACGCAGTAAAGTACAATGTTGAAATCGAAGAAGAATATGATGATGATGATTACTAATGACTAACTGGTATTCAAAAGTTACATATGATATGGCGGCGATTCCTGACTTTATAGCACACTTCGAAGATGAGTTACTACAGGCTCGTAAAGAGGTAGGTATATCTGGACTAGTAGAAAAAAGTATAAAAGAATTACCAGCAGTAACTGAAATACGTTTTGGACAGTTACAAGAAGTTGAAGCAGTTCTTAACTACTTAAATATACAACTTAGGAAAATAAGAAGAAAACACTTTACTAAGTACTTAGAGAACTACAACAGAGCATTAAGTAGCAGAGATGCAGAGAAGTATGTAGATGGCGAAGATGAAGTAGTAGACTTCGAAACAATAATCAACGAAGTAGCATTATTAAGAAATAGATGGCTAGGCATTATGAAAGGCTTAGATAGTAAGCAATGGATGAGTGGACACATAGTAAGACTTCGAACTGCAGGTATGGAAGATGTACAGGTTTAAAAGATGGATAAAGAGAAACGAGTCTTTGAACTTTTAGAAAGAATAGGAAAGTTAAAAGAATTGTACGAAATCGAAAACCAAAAGATGCTTAAGATTATTAGAGAAACAAATACTGAAAATCAACAAAACTGGCAAAACTATAATGAACTTAAAAAACTTTTTAGTACTGCTAACAAATATTTAAATGAAGCACATTCTGTAGCACTACTTGCAACAAAAAGACCTACATATAAAAGCATATCAGATATAGAAAATAAGTTAATAATTTTTGATGATACTTGGCAAAATGCAAGACATTATTCGATGATAGGTATGCTAACTAGATAGTTTATTAAAGTTTTCCTCTAATACGTTTCCACTGCTCTTGAATCTCATCTGCAAACCATTCTGTATAACTCATACGTCTTAACCAATTACTTCTCCCTGGTTTTGCTAATGGTTGCAACATTTCACTGCCAACATCATATGCTAAACTATGTTCACTAACAACTGCTGGTACTCCGGCTATTATACTATTAATGCCAGCATTGCTACTGTGGCTAACAGTAAAGTAAGTATGCTCTAGCATTGTCTCTAAGTCAAAACTATCATAAGTTTGTTGTAATTTTTTAGGAACATTCCAAGTACAATTTTGAGACTGAAACCATTCTTTATCGTATGTAAAACTATTAAAACGAGGATGGTTACGAATTATAATGGGTTTATCAGTAATAGTACGAATCTTTTCAACTGTTTGTTTATAGTACTCTCCCATAGTAGGCATGTTACTCCATTGTTGACTATCTCCATGTTGTCCACAAACTAAAACATACTCACCAGTATGCTTCCATGGTTGTTTAATTAATCCTAACTTAACAAGTCTGTCACTACCTTCATATGTATCTACTGCAAAGTCAGCATCTCTATTGACTCCATTGATCCCTAGTTTCCAAGTTTTGTTCCGGACTAACCCACCTACCTCAATAACAATTACAGGCTTACCTTGATTACGATAATGATCCCAAACTTTCTTATTCTCAGACATTTTACCAGACCATAACACACTCCATATCAGAGCAACATCTGAATCCATACTGCCTTCTACAAGTGTATCTGTTGACTTAATTGCTTCTATTAGTTGAGGATAAACTATGTTTGCATTATTGGGTAAGTTTTGTGGGTAGTGTGAAACTTGCATGATAAATACCTTTATAATATACGCATATATTTAGTTAAGGAATTACATGAAATTATCAGTTTTTAGTACTTGGCATCCAGCAGGATACGATAAGTATGGCAGAAATTTTATACAAGGGTATGTTAATTGTTGGCCTAAAGAGGTACCTCTAACAATATATGCTGAAGATCATGTACCAGAAGTACCTAACTATATAAATATCTTAGATCAAAGAACAACACTGCCAGACTTAAAAGCATGGCAAGAGAGACATAAAGACAATCCACATGCACACGGTCACAACAAAGATATGACAAAGAAAAGTTTTCTCTGGGATGCCAGTAGATTTGCAAATAAAACATTTGCACTTTGGCATTTTGCAAAACACACAGACACAGATATAATGATCTGGTGTGATGCTGATGTCAGAACGCACACTACAATGAGTCTACAATTTTTACAAGACATATCGCCTAACGAAGACCAACTAGTAACCTACTTAGGTCGTAAGACCTGGCCCGAATGTGGATGGATGATGTTTAATAGAAAACATCCAAAGTTTCAAGAGTTTATGGATCTATGGCGTTGGATATACGAAAGTGATGACATATTTAAACATGCAGAGTATCATGATAGTTTTATATTTGGAGAATTAGTACAAGAATATAAACGCAACGGAACATTGTTTAATAACCTAGGAAGTGATAGTTCTAGAGGACATATTTTTATTAATAGTGTACTAGGAAGATATATGGATCATTTAAAAGGATTCAGAAAAGAAGTAGGAAAAAGTTTAGCAAGAGACTTAGTTGGTAGTTTCCAACATAAGGATAACGATTGGTGGCAAGATTTACGGCATGTAACAAAAGCAGAAGTTAAAGAAGAGAAACGAAAGAACCCACACGAGTATGATGCAACACAACAACATACTAGTAAAGGTATAAAAAATGAATAAGATATTCCCTCTTATATTTAAAAAAGACCTTTACTTAAATTACGAAGATCATTTATTTGCACACAACAAAATTGATAGAGTCCCTAATCAATTAAATAAACATTATCGTTATGTAAAACAGTATTGGGAATTAACTAAAAAAAGAACTGCTATTGATATTGGTTGTAGATTTGGCGAGTATACACATTACCTAGTAAAGCATTTTGATAATGTGAAATGTTTTGAACCTAGAGAAAATTGTTTAAACTATCAGTTTAACCGAAACGTACCAAAAGATAAAGTTACTGTTTATCCATATGCACTTGGAGAGAATAACGGAACAGTAGAGATGTATGGTGGAGCAATATTTAACCAAACAATTAGAGACACAATAAAAGAGAAAACCATAAAAAGATGTCCAGTCTATACATTAGATACTTTTCAATTTGATGATGTTGATCTTATTAAAATTGATGTAGAAGGATACGAAACTAAAGTAATATACGGTTCATTGGCAACAATAGAGAAGCACAGACCATTAATGATAATAGAACAAAACGGTAGCGATCTATTATGGGGGTGGGAAAATAAAGAAAACGAAACTGTAGAATTACTACAAAGTTTAGACTATGTTGTAGTTGATAAAATTAAAAATGATTATATTTTAAGGAGTAATAAATGAATAATATGAGTGTACTACAAAATGTGAAGCAAGTGTTTAATACTCCGTATCCACATGTATGTGTTGAAGATGCTTTGCCAGAACACATATATAAAGAACTAGAAGAAACATTTCCAGAGACACTTGTTACTAATACAATCGCACTTGATGGCGGAATAACATATAGATACAAATGCAAAGAAGCAAGTGAGGGAGTACTACCTCCTATATGGCAAGACTTTTTTGCTTATCACACAAGTCCAGAGTACTTTAAGTCATGCGTAAGTTTGTTTGGCAACAGTATAGAAACTTATTATAGTCAATACAGAGATTTGCTTAATGCAGATAATATTACAGTTAGAGATATAGACAACAGTGGATCGTATGTTACAGATTGTCAGTTCGTATTACATGAACCGATTGATCAAACAAGTACTAGTCGTACACCTCATCTAGATAACCCTGTAGAAATTTATGCAGGTTTGTTGTATATGAGACCCGTAGAAGATACAAGTACAGGAGGCAACTTTACAATACATGAACAAATTGGAACTATTAAAGAAGTAAACAAAACACTCGGAAGACAAGTCGATAGTAATTTACATAGACCAGTTAAAGAAGTGCCTTATAAGGCAAACAGTTTCTGTATGTTCTTGAATGTTGAGGGTAGTGTACATAGTGTAACTCCAAGAATAAGTCCAACAGAACGCAGACGTAGTATAAACATAATCGGTGAGTATAACCGTAATGGCAAGATGTGGAAAGTACAGGAAATTAAAAATGGCTTTTAATAATGTCAAACCACTTTGTTTAATACCATGGACAAGTATAGATATAAATCCTAAAGGTAATATAAAACCTTGTTGTAAGTACAATGTGCCTGTTAATGAACAGTTAAATATTAATCAAGTAAGTATAGAAAGTTACACAAAAAGTAAATTCCTTAAAAGTATAAAAAATACTATGCTTAAAAATGAATGGCCCGAAGGATGTATCAGATGTAAGAAGGAAGAAGATAGTAGCATAAAAAGCAAACGTCAACTTGATTACGAAAGATGGTCAACACACTTTGATAACTATACAGAAGATAAAGGTTATATTATTGCAACTATAGCATTTGGTAATACGTGTAACCTAAAATGTATTACGTGTGGTCCAAATGCTAGTAGTAAGTGGCGTAAAGAATATATTGACCTATACGGAATTGATGAAAAACCTTTAGAATCTATAAGTTCAGATGCAAGTGAAATTTATAACGCAATGCCTAATGTTATTCATTTTGATATTTCAGGTGGTGAGCCTTTCTTAAGCGAAATAAAAAAACAAAAAAGATTACTACAAAGATACATAGACAGTGGCCGATGTAAAGACATTACACTACATTATACTACTAACGGACAAACATTTCCAAGCCAAGACTGGTGGAACCTATGGCAAAACTTTAAAGAAATTGATATGCAATTAAGCATTGACGGAGTTGGAAAGAGATATGAATACATTAGGTTTCCAGCAAAACAAGAAATCATAGAAGAGCACGTAAAAATGTATACTGAAAAAGAAAAAATTAATCCCAACTTAAGGCTTAGTGTTAGCCATACTGTCAGTGCATACAATGTATATTACCTCAGTTCGTTCTTTGATTGGTGTGAAATATACGGATTACCTATACCATGGTGCGGAGTAGTAACTACACCTAATCATATGAGGCCTACAGTTTTTCCAAAACTAGTAAAAGAAAAAATAATACAACATTTAAATTCAAGTAGACACAAAGATGTACATACATGGGCAAACTATCTTTCTGCAAACGATAGCAGTGAACACTATGATAAATTTTTACAAATGAAAGATGTACACGACTTGTACAGAAATCTTAATTTTGCAACTACATTTGGTGAACTAGAGGAATTAATAAATGGCTTTTAACAATATAATGCAACTAGCAACTGCAAAACTAGTTAAAGATTTTAAACCAAATGCAACAGTAGTCGAATGGGGTAATCAAAGATTTAGATACAACGAGGCCTGGACAGAAAAACTAAAAGAAGTTAGTGGTAAACAAATTCGTAAGCCTGTTAATTATGTTTGGGAATACTTTGAAGACTTAGGATTCAGTGACTACCTTGCTATTGACATTAATACAGAACTTCGTGCTATTGCAATGGACTTAAACTTTATTTTAAAAGACAAATACGACTACACAACTGAATTTGATTATGTAACAAATAACGGCACAGGTGAGCACATATTTGATCAACGTACAGTATTTGAGAACATGCATAATTTGTGTAAACCAGGCGGTATAATGATTAATGTATTGCCTTTTGCTCCTTGGTTTAACCATTGTTTTTATAGTTATCATCCAGGTTTGTTCCGTGACATAGCCGCAGCAAATGGATATAAATGGAAGTTTATGTGGCTTGCACAAAACACAGGAAAGTATATTGAAGCACCGACAGATATTAATAGTTGGGGATTCTTTGAACAGAAAAAAGCAAGGACTCCAATAAGTGATTTAGAAAAAGCATACGACGAACTACACCAAAGAGATAGTGCTAAACCTCAAAACGTTAGTATTGTTACTGCTTATCAAAAAGTCTTAGACAAGCCATTTCAGATACCTTTCCAAGGACGTTATGTAAACGATATCGTAGAGAACTTAAAATCAGAATATAGTGAAGACAACATAGATGTTAGACAAACAAACCATAAGAGTGCAACCTACTAATGACATTACATTATAATATATCTAATCCTAACAGTAAATGTAATTGGGTTATGGACAGTCTTAAGAACGGTTGGTCGGATGATAGTAATCATTATTGGGGGTTTATACAAGACAACGATAGACTTATTAGGAACCATCAGGATCAGTTTGAAGACTTTTACTTCTGGGATATGCCTTACTATGGAAGGTATGGAGTTGTGGATGAACATTATTGGAGAGTTAGTAAAAATGGGATACACCCTACTAAGATAATCAGTAGACCAACTGACAGATTTGAAAAGTGGAACGTAAATATTAAAGGATGGTACAAACAAGGAGAAGAGATACTTGTTTGTCCTAGTAGTAACACAATGTCATATTGGTGTACTAGTCAACATGAAAGAGTATGGACAGAACAAACAATAGCAGAATTATCAAAGCATACTGATAGACCTATCAGAGTTAGATCAAAACCAAGAACAGGAAAGACTAGCGGACCGATAGCACAAAAGGAACTAGGGCTACCTAGTGTGCAAGAAGATATACAGAATGCGTTTGCAGTTGTAACTAGTGTAAGTCTAGTAGCCGTAGAAGCAATTACAAATGGAGTTCCTGTATTTTGCGATTCACTTAGTTTTGCAAGTCCAATATCTAGTACAGACATAAGTTCAATAAACAACCCAACCTACAGTGACCAAAGACTAAAATGGTTAAGTCATCTGGCATACTGTCAGTTTACTGAAAGAGAAATGTCTAACGGAATTGCATATGAGACATGGAGAACTTATGCCTAAAAATTTAGTTATATATACTACTGCAAGAGCAAGAACATCAAAGTTAATGTTCTTATTTGCAGATGGAGTCGCTGAACAAACACCTAATGAATGGGATATCAAAATAATATCTATTGATAGATTTTTAGAAAGTTCAGCACATCCTAAAGATACAAATGCAATTGCATGTTTTGGAATACTTAGAGGTACCGGCATGGCATTACAAGAAGCGGCTAGACTAGGTATAGATAGATACTTTATAGACCATGCTTACTTTAGTAGAGGGTATGGAGGAGAAGGATGGCTACGTCTTAGTAAGAACAGACATACATTAAATTATATTAAGACACCTAACACTGGCAGGTGGGAAGAAAAGTTTGCCAGAGAGTATGAACATCAAATTAAACCTTGGAAACATAAAGCAAGTAGAGGAGATAAAATATTAGTAATACCCCCGACACATGCGATAAAATGGTACTTCGGATGTCATAACTGGGAAAAAGAGATACTTGAAAAATTAAAAAAATACTTGCCAGAATATCTGCATTGTAAGATTAAAATAAGACCAAAACCAAACGAGCCTATTGTAGACAAACTAGGCAATTTACTTCGTTTTGACAAGACGGTTCCTGAAGATGCAGTGCCATTAGAACAAGACTTGACAGAAGCCAATATAGTAATAGCATACAATAGCAACGTAACATTAGAAGCAACTAGATTAGGCATACCAGTAATTACCACTCGACATAATAGTTGCTATCCAATAAGTTTTACAATAGAAGACTTAATGATTAATTTTCATAATCCAAAGTTTGATGTAGAGCCTGATAGGTTAACTTTGTTTAGATGGTTGGCTAATAATCAATTCACAAAGCAAGAATTCAGAACAGGATATGCTTGGAAAATAGTTAATCAGTTTCAAGGAGATGCAACATGAATAATATATACGTTGGCTGGGACAGTCGAGAGGATATAGCATATCAAGTATGTGAGCATAGCATTCTAAGAAGAACATATCGTGGCTTTACTAATGTAGTCCCTCTAAAGCAAAACGAACTCAGAGACCGTAAGTTATACTGGCGTGAGACAGATAAACTTTCTAGTACAGAATTTACATTTACAAGATTCTTGGTTCCTCATTTAAATGAATACAAAGGATGGGCTGTATTCTGTGATTGCGATATGGTTTGGTTAACTGATGCTAGTGATCTATTTTTAAACAAGGATCCTAGTAAAGCAGTGTATGTTGTTAAACACGATTATACTCCGCCCGAGGGCACTAAGATGGATGGACAACTACAGTTACCTTATCCTCGTAAAAATTGGAGTAGTTTTATATTATGGAACTGTGAACATCCTAAGAACAAACTACTAGACTTAGAAACAGTTAACAATCAAGCAGGACAGTGGTTACATAGATTTAGTTGGTTAGACGATGAAGACATAGGCGAACTAAGTCTAGAATGGAATTGGTTAGTAGGACATTATACTGCACCAGCAGACGGCGAACCTAAAGTATTACATTATACAGAAGGAGGCCCTTGGTTTGAGAATATGCGTGATTGTGAATATGATCATATATGGAAGAAAGAAGTTATTAACCTATATAGTTCTTAAGATTTATTAATAAAAACTTGATATTCCAATACTATTATGCTACACTTATAACTAAGTACTAACTTAAAGTACTAAAAGAGGCAGAGTCGATCCTGCCTGTTCTTACAAGAAGAACTAACACCCTCGAAAGGATAATCGATGAAACTATTAAAACTTTTGGCAGTTGTACTGTCAATAATGTTTATCAGTGTAGCACATGCTGGAGACAAAGTTAAGATTGGTTTTATCTATGTTGGCCCTACTGGCGATCATGGATGGACTTATAGACACGACATAGGAAGACAAGATGTTCAAAAGCATTTTGGAGACAAAGTAGAAATAAAATTTATTGAGTCAGTACCAGAAGGCCCTGATGCCGCAAGAGTTATGCGTTCAATGGCTATGGAAGGTATGGATATTATATTTGCAACATCATTTGGTTACATGAATCAGATGGTTAAAGTAGCAAAAGAATTTCCAGATGTAAAATTTGAACATGCTACAGGCTATAAACAAGGACCTAACTTATCAACTTATGGATTAAGATTATACCAAGCAAGACATGTACAAGGTGTTATTGCTGGTATGATGACCAAGACTAACAAGATTT
>Ga0209336_10000844_pt1 | contig 15459 bp, 13 predicted proteins | sample LinPmetageLP32_FD_184042 | JGI IMG/M metagenome (GOLD analysis project Ga0209336, IMG submission 184042) | Marine viral communities from the Pacific Ocean - LP-32 (SPAdes) (version 2) | ecosystem: Environmental > Aquatic > Marine > Oceanic | place: Pacific Ocean | collected 2009-08-23 | reverse complement strand
CAAATCTGCTGAAGATAAGGGAGTAGAAGTTCCTGATAGATTAAAAAGATACGCAGGTTTATAATTTAACATAAATGGCAAATAGAGCAGAACAAGAAAAGGAATATCAGGATATTTTAAAAGTATCCAAATCTCTTCTCGGTGATATCACAGAAATGATTGATAAGAATGAGAAGAAAACTAAGGGTATGTCTGACACTCAACGTTCTTACAACACTCTATTAAGAGATAGAATTAACGAAGCGGGTGAATACGAAGATATAGAATCTACGATAGCTCAAATAACAAAAGATAATCAATCGTATAATGCCACAGTTAATAAACAACTAAAAGATAAAAGAAGAACACAAAATGGTTCTTTAAAAACTATAAAAGCCACACAGGCAAAGCAAAACGAAATTTTTAAAACTACAGTAGCTACATTACAAACCGAAGAAAAATATGGTTCAGCTATACAATCAGTAGATGATAGTGCACAAAATTTAGCTAATACTTTATCAGGTAGTATTGATGGGTTTATGAGTAAAGTAGGTGATATTCCTGTTTTAGGGGGAATGTTACAATCAATAGGTTCAGGTCCAACTGAATATCTAAAAAGTTCATTAACAGGTGCAGCTCAAGATTTCACAACATCATTTGGAAAATCTATGAAAGCTGGTAAAGGTGGTATGGCATCCCTTGCAACAGCAGGTAGAGCTGGTATGAGTTCATTAGCAGGGGCATTAGCGGGCCCACAAGCAATTATAGTAGCAATAGTAGCTATATTAGGTGCTGGGTTACTAGCATTTAAAAAAATAGAAGATGCTGCAAAAGCATTTAGAAATGAAACTGGGTTACTACGTTCTCAAACGGATGGTTTAGATACCAGTATTATGAAATCCTACAAATCTACAGTAGCTTTGGGGGCTTCAATGGAAGATGTATCAAAAGCAGCTGCAGAATTTACAAATCAATTTGAAGGATTGGTACAACCATCAGAAGCAGTTCTAACATCAGTAGTAGCATTAAATAAAAATATGGGAATCACTACTGCGAATGCGGTAGGAGCAAATGAAGTATTCCAAAATATGGCTGGATTATCAGCCGAACAAGCTCAATATCAAGTCCAACAAGTTGCATTAGCATCTGAATTAGCTGGTGTAGCACCTAATAAGGTAATGGCTGATATAGCTAATAGTGCTGAAGTTGCAGCTACCTATTTTCAAGGTTCAGTTGGTAACTTAACAAAAGCAGCTATTCAAGCTGCTAAAATGGGTACATCACTAAAACAGGCAGCTGATGTATCTGATAATTTATTAGATTTCGAAAGTAGCATAACAAATGAATTAACGGCATCTGCTATGTTAGGTAAATCTATAAACTTTAACAAAGCAAGAGAATTAGCAGCTCAAGGTAATATAGTAGGAGCTCAACAATCCGTATTAGATACATTAGAAAAAACAGTTGATTTAAATAATGTAAACAAATTCCAATTAGATGCCATAGCTAAAGCTAGTGGTATGCCTGTTGCAGAAATACAAAAACAATTAAATCTTAGAAAACAATTTGGTAAGTTAGATGCAGACCAAATGGCTGCAGCTAATGAATTATTAGCTAGTGGTAAAGAACTTTCAGATATATCGGATGAAGATTTAAAGAAACAAACAGAAGCAGTTATTGCTAATCAACAAATGCAATCTGAGTTTGATAAAATGGCTAACCAATTATCAGCGATGGGTTCAGAGTTACTTATGGCATTTTTACCTGTTGGTAAAGCTATTATGGCAATATTAGGACCAGCATTTTCATATATGATGGGTGTTTGGAAACCTATTGGTAATGCTATTGGTGGAATAATTGATGCATTTTCACCAATAAAAGATTTAATGACTGAAATATTCGGTCAAGGTGAAGGTTTAGGTACTGTATTTGAACTTATAGGTAATGTTATTTCGGCAGGAATTGTTTATTCGATAAATCTTATATCAGCTATAATAAAACCAATAGCTAACATGCTTAAAGGTATAGTACAAATTGTTAAAGGAATATTTACCTTAGATACAGGTCTAATTTTAGATGGATTTAAGAGTATAGGTTCAGGTATAATTGGTTTGTTGACTTACCCATTTGTAGCTATGTATGAAACCTTAGTAGATATCTTCCCATCAATAGGAAGTTTCTTCAGTAATTTATTTGGTGGAGTGGGTGATAGTGTTGGTGGAATATTCTCAACAATATTTGATAGAGTCAAAAGCGTATTGGCTCCTGTAGGGGATTTATTTATGAAGATAGGAAAGATTTTAACTCTTCCTTACAGAATCTTATTTGCAGGATTACAAGCGGTTGGTAGAATTATAATGAATAATGTTATAAATCCTATGATTGCATTTGGTAAAACATTAATAGACCCAATTATTTCTGGATTTAATATGGTAAGTTCATTTATTATGGGAACTATAATAGACCCAATGGTAGAATTCTTTGGAATGTTACTAAACCCATTAATAGAAGGATTTAATTACATAGGAAGTATTGTTCAACAATATATAGTAGACCCTATAATGGGAGCTATAGATTTCTTAGCTGGATTAAACCCAATGAGTTGGTTTAGTGATGATGAAGTACCAGACCCAGCAGCTGCTTCTTCAGATTTTACAAATATGTCAAATAAGGAGATAAAGCAACTACAGGTAGCAGGTTCTATTGATGATGGTATCGTACAAAATGGTAAGATAATATCAACAGACCCAGCGGATACATTAATAGCTAGTAAAAAACCAGCTGAGTTAGTACCACAACCTAGTTTATTCGGTGATGGGTTTATGGGTAAAATGATGGGAATGACTCCATTAGGTATGGCTGCAAACTCTGTAAACGATGCTGGTGGAATGGGAGCCGCAATTAGTGGTATTGGTGATGGTATTAGTGATTTTGTAGGAGGTTTATTTGGTGGAGGTGATGAATCAACATCCAATAAAGAACTATTAGCTAAAATGGATTTACTAATCCAAGCAGTTAAACAAAGTGGAAATATCTCTATGGATGGGGTATTGGTTTCAGACGGAGTACAATCGATAGTTGAAAAGAAAACATCTAATTCATTTGGATTAGTATAAGGAAATAAATTATGCCAACGATATTAGAATTATTTAAAAATAGTGATTTAGATTCAAAGATTAATGATAATCCAGATACTTTCTTTGACCAAGAAATAAGTGGTTTAAGAATTAAATCTGCAGTTGAATTAAATAATCCTCTATTATATGGTAATGAGGCAATAAGGATAGCAAATCGTTCTACTAAAGCTACCGAAGATATGAGAGCTTCGTTCTCAGAAGCACCTGATGGTGGTTTAATAGGTGGTAAAATAAAAGATTTAAGAGATAAAGTAAATGATAAATTAGGAATACCAACAACAATAATTCCAACTTCTTATGATGATAGGTTAGGAAAAGTTGATATGATAAAGTATCCTGAAGAATTAGCTAAAATCAAATCAGATGCAACTGGTTCATTTGTAGGTAACTTATTGAGTGGGGGTACTCCTAAAACGATAGCACAGCAAGCAGCTGGTAAATTAATAGGAGAAGCTAAAGATGCAATAAGGGGTAAGTTATTTGGTGAATCACCTTCAGCTGGAAGTAATGCAGCTTCAATTCCAACCGAATATTTTGATAGAGGAGATGGACGATATTCAAAACAACTTGAAGATTCAATCTCAGAAACTGCTACAGATACCGCATTATCTATCGATTTAGTTGGTATATCTCCTGAAAAATATATTAAAGATAATTTAAAAGTTGCTAGAGGATATAAAACTAAAGGTTTTGATGGTGAGGTTACTGATGGAGCAACGGGAGTACCGGGAAGTGGTGATGCAGTTAGGGTAGGTAAAAGAGATAGTAAATTTAGAGATACTAAAAATGATTTACCAATTAAAAGAGGATTCTCAAATACTCAAGATGGTATTAATCAAGCTGGATTACATAATACTATTGGTGAAAACGAAATCACTAAAATGGATTTTATTCCATTACAGATAAAAGCTATAGGTGGTAAAGCAGTTAACTTTAGAGCTACAATAACAGGTCTTACTGAAAATGTAAGTCCATCTTGGGAATCAGCTAAATTTGTTGGTAACCCATTTAACTATTACACATATTCGGGTATAGAAAGAAGTGTTTCTTTTAATTTTACTGTTTTTCCAATGAATTTAAAAGAACTAATTAACAATTGGAATAAAATAGAATATTTAACATCATTGTGTTATCCATTATCGTATGTGGGTACACCTGGTTATGTACAAGCACCATTTTTATTTTTAACATTAGGTGATATGTACGCAAAAAAACCATCTTTTATTGAAAGTTTAACTTACACTGTTCCTGATAATGGAACTTGGGAGATTGGTGTTGATGCCGAAGAAGAGGGAGAAGCTGGTGAGTTTTTCGGAAAGAGTGGATTTGGTACAGCTAATCCTCCATCAAAATCAAAAGGTTACCGATTACCACATTTCTTAGAAGTAGCCGTTACATTTAAATTCGTAGAACATAGAGGAAATAGTGGTAAAACCAATTTATATAGTTTTAAATCATTAACATAATATGGCAATTAGTAGATACAAAACAAACGGAACAAAAAAATCACCTGATGGTAGAACTGTCTATAAAGCTAGGAGATTAAAAAATATTCCTAAAAGTAATGATGATAAATATGTAGTATCTCAAACTGGTGATAGATTGGATACACTTGCTAATCAATATTATGGTTCATCATCATATTGGTGGGTAATAGCTACAGCTAATAATGTACATGATGGTAAATTAGGATTACCCGATGGTACAATACTAAGAATACCAGCAAATCATTTAGATATAGTTAAGAACGAATTAAACAATAAGTAATGTCAACATTTCCCGCATATAGACCAATAGCAGATTTTGTGAAGGGGAGATTACAAACAAACTCCAAAGGAATTTCACCAACTCAAAAAGTAGCATGGCTTAGAGTAGCTGCTAGTGCAGAGCCAGGTTTAGTTTTATTTTCCAATCCATCACAAAGTACATTTCACACAGGTTCAGATGATATGCACCAAACTGCTTATGGTAGAGGTGATTTTGGTGGTAGTGTAGGAGAAACATGGGGAGGTGCACCAGTTAATACTGAAGATACTCCCGGTAGAGGTTTAAGACCAAGACCACTTATAGATTCTGTAACTCTCAAAAACGGAGCAGGTGGTATGACAAGAACGTGTGAGTTCAATATAAATTGTTATACCATAGAGCAAATGGAAATAATTTCTCAACATTTTCAAGAACCAGGATATACTTGTATGATTGAATTTGGTTGGAATGTGGAAGAATCACTAACTCAATTAACACCATTAGAAACAAATGAGGTTGCTGCATTAAATAATTACGAAAAAGTAATTAACAAACATAAGGATTCGGATGGAACATATGAATGTTTTTTCGGAATGATTACAGGTGGTAGTATCAGTAGTAATGGTGAAGTATTTGTAGTTAGTGTAAAATGTACTGGAATGGGGCAAATGCCTTCTACACTACAATCCCAAAGAGTATTTACTAAAAAAGAAAAAGCAGAAGCAGAAAAAGCAGCTACTTCTCAAAAATACGGACCAAATGAAATAGATGATGATGAATTAAGCTCAGGTAAAAAATTATTTAGATTGATGTTTAATGATTTACCATCAGCACGATTAACACCTGAAGTCAAAGAATTAGAAGAGAAATTAGGGTTGGAAGAAAATTTCATAAACTTTGACCCGGAAACAAAAGATAGTTTACAAGATGAAACTACAAATACAAAAGTAACATCTAAAGATGGTCAAAAAGCTACCATACCAGAAGGTGTATCTTGTGTTGGAGATGAGCGATTTATAAGATTTGGTACATTAAAAACGATTATTGATTGTGCACAATTTATAGATTTAACTAAAGGATTTCAAATAGGTAATAAAAATTATTCAATGGTAGTAAATACCGATGATACTATTTGTGGTGCATTTGATGAAATATTTTCAACAAGTAAATCTACATTATTAATACCTAATAATAATATACCTGATTTTGGATTCTTTGATTTCTTAGAAGGAGATAAGCCAACAGAAAAAACAAATACAGATTGTAGTGCTAAAACGGAAAGTGGTGAAGATGCATATAAATTTCCTTTTAGAAAACCATTAGGAGATACACATTGTACAACTTGTGGTGGAGCAGCCGCATGGAATGCTGCTGGTGATAGATGGGGCTATTTAAATGATTTATTCATAAATTTTGATTTTGCGGTTGAAATATTGGAAAGACCTAATATGACTTACCAAGATGTATTATATGCTATGTTAAATGGAATGTCTGAGGCAGTTAATTCATTATGGAAGTTTGAAATATTAGAGAGACCAAACAAAGATACTTGTGATATGGAACTACAAGTAGTTGATTTAAACTTTGTATCAGATGGTGCAGTACCAGCTTCTATATTTAAGCACGCTGGTTCTAAATCATTTTTTATATCATCGGATTTAAGTATTGATATACCAGGTGAAATGATGAACTCAATTGTATCAGATAGATTGGCTGGAGTAGATACTCAAGAAGATATGCATCCATCAAGAAAAAGAGGAGGAATTTACTCAGATAGAGATGATTTAGTTTTACAAAAAATTAATGAAAGACCTCCAGTTAAAGAAGATTCAAAACCACCAGGTAAACCAAAAGAAGGTTCGGATGAATTAGCAGCTGCATTATATGATTCCTTTTTGGGTAAAATAGGTTCTTATCCAAAGATAAAAAGTGGTAAAATAGGATTAGATGGAGGGGTTAATGATTATGTACAAGGTAGAGAACCATCTACATTAGTAGAAGCATTACAATTCCCTATATTTGAAGATAAAGCATTATTTGCACAAAAGATGGCACCTGCATTTGGTGACCAAAACAAAATGACTAATCCATCGGGTGTACCATTACCAATTACTTATTCATTCACTGTACATGGTGTTAGTGGTATAGTACATGGTGATACATTCAATATTGATGGGATACCTAAAAAATATGAACAGGGTGGATTCTTTCAAGTTATGGATGTAACACATAATTTATCAGGTAATACATGGACAACATCAATAAAGGGAGATTTTAGAGTAAACGATAAATAACTATGGAAGATAATAGAAAAATAAAAATTCGTAAAGCACTAAAGGCAATGAGAGATGCCTCAAAGGGGATACCTCAACAAGAAGCACCAAATTGGGATAGGGGTAGAAAATTTGTTGAAAAAATAAGAAAAGATAGAAAAATAGAAAAAGAATTAAAATTAGATTACGATTTAGTAAAAAAGTTTAAAAAACAAAAACGAAAAATATCATCTACTAAACAAAAATTAAAAGAATTAAAAGTTAGTAGAAACGTAGTTCCATATGGATTAAGAAAAAATTATATAGAAGAACAATCCAATGTAGAAATGATTACATCATATGATTCAATAAAAAAAACTCCATCTATAGTAAGACAGGGAATTACACCATCTGTACCAACGCCCAAAGACTTAGATTATAAGAGAGGATATATAAAAAGATATTTTGTACAAAGAGCAAATGATAACCGAGCTCCTATTAGTGAGGTTTCTTCAACAAAGTTTGCACAAGCAGCAACTAATGCATTTTATAAGCAGATTAAATTAAGATGGAGAATAAACGGACCATTAGAAGATTATGAAGATGCTGATGGTAATTTAAAAAAAGGTGTACATACCTCAAATAAAAGAAGTATAGAAGAACAATTGAAAAAAATGCCATCTTTAAAGAATAGATTGGTGAATCTTGGTGAATATCATATCACTAAAAAGTAGTTTTTTATATTTTCTTCATATATATAGATATATAAAACAAGTTATATGAGTTACTTATCAAACGAAGAAAAACAACAATTACAATTTGACTGGAGATACAAAGGAGTATCTATCCTAAATCTACTAACAGAATCAGAAGTTGGTGCTATGGGAGAGGAGTTAGAGAGAATTCGAGTTAAAAGACAAGAAGAGGATACTGATGGAGAATGGGGAGAATATGACCCGTATATGTATCCACATAAAGAATCAAAATTACTTACTCGATTAATGAAACATCCTAAATTAGTTGAAGCTTGTGAGTTTTTAATGGAAGGTAATATATTAGGTGTTCAAACTTGGGCATATTTTAAACCACCAGGACAATTAGGTAGAGATATGCATCAAAACATATTCTATACACAATGTAATTCTAATGAAATAATCAACGTTTCTATAGCACTTGATAATCACACTCCTCAGAATGGTTCAGTTTGGTACTTAGAGGGTTCTCATAGATTAGGTAAGTTACCAATTGAAGTAGATGATGAAAGAACTAAATCCAATCCTAAAAATTGGAGAAGTGAAAGAGGTAAACCTTGTGTATTACCAGATGACCATAATTTTCCACATATCGATGGATACCTTAGAAAAGGACAAGTAGCATTATTACATTCAAATGTAATACATGGTTCTGAGGAAAATAAATCAACAAACTTCAGAAGAGCATTTTTAACTGGATATATTAAAGAAGGTGCTAAATTTGCAGCTGGTAATCAAATGAAAAGAAAACCTATCGATGTAGGTTCTGCTCTTTTACCTACCATTTATTAAAACTCTAAGATAATTGGATGAGTAGCTCAGCTGGATAGAGCAATACCCTTCTAAGGTATCGGTCATAGGTTCGAATCCTATCTCATTCACCCAAAAATAATTCACTTTTTCCTTGGTTATTCCAATTATTTTTCGTATATTTACTATGTAAATGAGACCAATTAAACCTTTAAACCAAGTAAAAATGAGTAAAAAGCTAAAAATTAAATTATACGGAAACGAATTCACACTACCAATTGAATCTTATAGAGAGAGTAATTGGGGTGGTAGTATTGAAAAATACATCCATATGAGTGCTAAGAATTGTGCTACTGTAATCAAACAATTTGTTAAAAAGAATTATCCTGAACTAAAAGTATGGGCTAAATCAGATGTATATAGTGGTGGTTCTTCTACCAGAGTAAGTGTTTGTAACAAAGATGGTTCAGAAGTAGATTATGAAACTTTCAATAAAATATCAGAGTGGAAACACATCCTACAGGGTGGTAACTTCAATGGTATGGAGGATATCTATGAGTATAGAGAAGATAAACTTACTACTGAGAAAGGTATGGAGTTAAAATACTTTCCTTCTTATATCTTCATTGAAAACAAACCACAATGGGGAACTGTTGAATATTGGCTTAATTCATACAATGAGTATAAAGAAAACCTATCCAATCCTGATTGGGAAAAAATGATAGATATTGTTAATAATAAATTCGGAGGTTCATTCTTAGAATATAACAAAACTTATATGAGTAAGAAAGAATACGAAAGATGTTCATTAGTATTAAAATAAATTGATAATAGTTGAATCTCAAAATGAGAAAGAACAATTCTTAGAGTATTGGAATAATGAAGAATCAGTAATTATTCCAATTTTCTCTGATTTGGAACGGCATCCTATGAATAATGGGTTGTCATTTCTATATGTCCGATTTTCAAACTTAGATTTTATATTACCATTTAATCACAATGATTGTGAAAAGTTAGAAATAGACTTATCAACCTCTAAGAAAAACAAATGGTGTTGGGATAAAAAAGCATTATTACAATTAGATTTAGGAATCAACAAACTAAGTGATGTTCAAACGGCATTATTCTTTATGGATAATCAAATCTATCCATTTAGGGATAAATTAGAGGTTTTAACGAACTTTTACTATCGTTTGGGTATAAGAGATGGTTTAGGCAAGAGTATCCCTATAATGAAGTGGGGTGAGGTATTAAGGGGTATTGTTAACGAATGGAACTTAACTACTACTAATTCTTGGGTAGATAATACGATGATTCCTATCCTTTCAGAAGTAGAACGATTAGGTGTTCGAGTCGATAGGAAAAAATTTATTGATAGATGGCCAAGCAATCATAAATCCATAAGCGATGGGGGGAGTAGGGTATATACGGAGTACAATCCATATACAATTACATCAAGACCTTCCAATAGACACTTAGGAGTTAATTATGGGGCACTTAATAAGAAAGATGGTAGTAGGGAATGTTTTATACCTAAAGATGATAAGACCTTCTTACAATTCGATTACGATGCATATCACGTTAGAATCATAGGAAAGTTAATTAATTACAAATTACCCGATACTTCGGTTCATCAATGGTTAGCAGACCAATATGGTTGTGATTATGATGAAAGTAAGGGAAGAACATTTAGAATTCTATATGGGGGAGTAACGGATGAAGATAGAAAAATACCATTCTTCGACAAAGTGGATAAGTTTATTCACAAAATGCAACAAAAAGCCGTAGATGATGGATACTTACAAACTCCAAAAGGAAGAAGAATTCCAATAGGATGGATTGAACAACCAAATGCTCAAAAGTTCTTCAACTACATTCTACAAGCGACAGAAACGGAATTTAACATTGAAGTGTTAAGTAAATTAAAAAAAGATGGATTACCTCTTCCGATTCTTTACACATACGATTCATTTTTGTATGAGTTTGGTATCGAAGATAAAAAAACTATATTAAAAGTAAAAAAAACATTAGAGTCATTCGGATTCCCAGTTAAGCAGGATTGGGGTTCTGATTATTCAAAACTCTAATATTTATATATTAGGATTAAACAATACTATGAAAAATTTAATTAAAATAAGCTTATCCCTACTATTATGCGTAGGTGTAGTTCTAAACATCAATGGACAGACTAACAAAAACGTAATCGTTGAGAATAACGTTTTTAAAGTATCTTATAACGAAACATTAGAGCAACCTAATTGGGTGGAGTATAAAGTTCGGAGCATAACTAAAAAAGCTGATAGAGAAGGAATGGATTTCTATACAGTTAAGGGAGTTTACACTTCCAATTCAGCAGATTATAAAAATAATGTGTATGATAAAGGACATATGGCTCCAGCCGCAGCGTTTACGGATTCATATAAAAATTTAAAAACAACATTCTCATATTTAAATTGTTCATTACAATTTGATAAACTAAATAGAGGTGCATGGAGAGAATTAGAAGCTGCTGAAAGAGTATGGGCTAGAAAATTCGGTACTCTATTAGTTAGAATAGATTTAGAATTTAAAAAAGGACATAAAGTTCTTCCAACAGGTGGACATGTTCCAAGTGGGTATTATAAACACATTATATTCCCAATAGAAAAGAAAATTAAGGGTAGTGTGAGAGTTAGAACAACCGCTAGTGCAGTATGTTACTATTTCCCCAATTCAATTCCAACTAAAAATTGGAAAGAATACCAAATAGAGTGCAAATTGCATGAAACTAAACATATGGATATTTATAGGTAATGGATGTAGAGAAAATTATTAATGAAGTACTGAATGAGTTAAGTTATCGTAGTAGAGAAGGATATCCCTTACTTAAAAAATCTTCTCACATAACACTACTTAGTGAAATCCTAACAGAATTAGGGTATTCATCAATTAAACATGAACTTATTGAAAATCTTTTAATAGAAGATGAAGAACAACCATTAGATGATAGGGAAAAAGAACGAGCTAAGAAAATGGGACTTGTTTGGAAAGGTAAAGGATATGGAAAAGAAGAAGATGATTTTGTATCTTATAAGAATGATGGTGGTAAATTAGTTGCAGTTGATAAAGATGGTGAAGCTGCTGAAAAAGAAGTAGATGCATTTTCAGGTAAAGCTGGTGAGGAATTTAAATCACAATTACCAAAAGATGACCCAGCACATAAACCATCTGAAGTAGATAAACTTAAAAAGAAAAAAATAATCCCTAAAAAAGTTGATAATATAGAAATAGGTAAAGTTGTATCTGAAACTGGAGATAGTGAAGTTAAAAATACAATGTTCGATGAAGGGTATAAGGGGTATGAAAAGAAAACAGGTTCAAAACCAGCTCCAGGTGGACCAGGTTCGGCATTTAATGAAATAGTTTCTGGTGAATTGGTTCTTATATTAGAAAAATATCCCAATACTACTGAAGAAGAGTTAGCAGATTATTCTCACAAAAGATTTGGAGCTACAACATTAGGTAAGGAACAAAAAGAAACTGCTAGTATTCCAAAAAACCCTGAGTTAGAAAAAAGAAGAAAAGAAGCTGTTGGGAATGGAACAACTAAAAAACCACAATTTCCAGAACAATATAATGAAGTTATGCAGGAAAGAGCATCATACTCTAAATCCAGAGTTTCAGCTCGTTCTGCTATAAAAAAACATAGAATAACTCAACAAAGAATTAAAAATCTTCAATCAAGTGTTGGATTTGGTAAAGAAACAAAAACATCTCCATTCTATGGAGCTGATGCTAGTATATCTGCTCAAGTTGATATGGTAAATAACGCAAACGGAAAAGTTTACTTACCAAATGGAACTGAGGTTGATAAAGATGATTTAAATAAATTTATAAAAGCAGGTGGTGGTGGAATGAATCCATCTGATACTGCAACTTTTGTAACTGATGAAAATGGAAATTTATTAGTACAATTTCATAGTGATAAAACTACAACTCAAGATATTCAAGATAATTCTACATTAGCGAATGAAGAGAGTAACTATAATTCCTACATTGAAAAATCTTCACTAAATGATGAAGATAAAGCTAAAGCTAACGATATCAATAAAGAATATTCTACTAAAATGACCTCTATTGAAGAAAAGTATAATAACCAATCAATTACTATAGCAAGTAACTTATTAGAGTTAGATACAGATAAGATAGCAAAAATCATAAGTAACGATAAGGGAACTTTGGTGAAAAATATGGATTATGCTTTATATGGTGAAACTGCGTGGAAAAAGGGTGACTTTACTCAAATAAATAAAAAATGGGATAATTATTTACCAAAAGGTGTAAAGCCCGAAGATTTAACAAATATCCAAAAAGCAGAAATGATATATAAATTTGCTGATGAAGGTGGTAAGTTAAATGCCCCAATAGTTAAATCAATTAACAAAGTTGCACTACAATATCAAGAAGAAAATCCTACTACGATTGGATTAGATGTAAAGAAACTATTATCTGAACAACGAAGAGAAGTTGTAGAAATGCAAAGAGAAAAAATTCAGGTAATGAATGATTATCAATCTGATGTAGATGGGGTTAATGTTGGATTGGGTACGTTAATGGAAGCAGAAGAAAATATTAGAGGATTTCATTTAAGTATGATGGATTATCCACCTAAAGCATATACAAAGGGGAATCCAAATTCAATAGCTGGTGCTTCTCTTGATGTAAATATGGGTGGAACTATTGTTAATGGTGAAGTTTTAAGAGGATGTTTGGGTGTAGAAAGTACAACTGAATTTAAGCAAAAGTTTCAATTAGTAGAAGAAGAAGCTCTAACATATGATAGTAATGAAAAGGATGAAAATGGAAACCCTACTGGTAATGTAACAGGTAAAAAGGTATTTACATATGTTGTTGATGGTAATAAGGGTAAAAAGGAGTTAGGGTATAAAACTTATAGGAGTAAAGAAGGTGCTGTTGGAAAGACAAGTAACACAATGACTTATTCAACTGAAATGCAGAGTTGTTTCAAATCTAAGAGTGATTCCCCAAGTATTTAATACTTATAGTAGTATAAAACTTTGAAAGAGACTGAATGAAAACTCAATTATTGTGTACTTTTACAAGTAAGGAAAAATTACAAGATACACTTCAACAGATTAGAGAAACATATCATATAGTTTACAACTACATATATGTTCTACAAAATAAATCTGATTTGGATGAATTGTTTGTAACCTATAATATAGATACGGCATATAAGCCAGAGAAGCCATTGGGTGATACTATATTAGTACATAGAAAAAAACAATCTAATACATTGTACACAATTAACGCATTAAACGAACTAATCAAAGAAGAAAATGGTGGAACTTTAGATAAAAGTTTTACTGTTGATTGGGATAAGTTTAAAAACTCCATCATAGTAACTAATGTTGATGGAACAAAGAGGATAAACACAAGAGTTTTTGATATTATAAAATTTTCTTAAAATAATTCACATTTTCCTTGGATATATGAAATCTTTTTCGTATATTTGTGTTAACAAATTAAATAAGTTATATGAAACAGCAAACTGCACAGCAATTCTGCGAAGAGAAATATCCGCAAACCACAAAAGAATTTAAAACGATATTAGATGAGATGTATGTCACCTTTTGTAAAAAGCAAAGGAACTACGGACCAGGTAATATATCAGTAGGTTCAAATTTAGAAACTGAAGATGATAAAAAGATAGCACTAACTGGGTTGTGGTTTAGAAAAAATGATAAAATCCAAAGATTATTACAATTAGTAGTAAAAGGACAACCTGATGAAGTTGGAGAGAATATTCAAGATACATACGAAGATTTAAGTGTGTATGGAATCATATCACAAATAGTTCAAAGAGGAAAGTGGGCAAAGTAATTAATTTAAATATAAGTGAGGATATGATAACTACCTCTGATTTTGATAATACTAAATTCAGAAAACATAAGTTAGTTATGCATGTAGCTGAAACTGATGTGATGAAAGAGTTCGCAAAAGTTGTTACTCAAAATGGAGGAGATATATTAGAAATCGGATTCGGAATGGGTATATCAGCTACAGAAATTCAAACTTATAATATTAAATCACATACGATTATAGAAAAACATCCCGAAATATACGAAAAAGCTTGTGATTGGGCTAAAGATAAACCAAATGTTACTATATTACATGGTGATTGGTTTAATATAACTAAAACATTAGATAAAAAGTTTGATGGTATATTTCACGATACTCATAGGGATGTTAATAAAGAATCATTCCCAATACTATCTACTAAATTAGCAAACGAAAATTGTATTATGACTATGTTTAACTATGGTACTAAAATGAAATTCCCAAATACAGATGTGGTAAAAGTAAAACTTGAAGGAAAGGCAAAGCACTACTTTGATAATGAATACTTTAACATAATTTATACTCATATGGTAAAAGGAAAATGGACCGGAAAAAACGTTAAAAAAAATGTAATTTAACCCTAAAAAGTATGCCGTTTTTGGTGGAACGTTATACTTATATATGTAAACACCGCGTGTAGGATAGACACGTAAATAAAACCATTAAAACAATTAATTTTTAAACTTAAAAGGAGTAATTATGGCAATTAACATTGACGCAATCAGAGGTAGACTGAGCAAACTACAAAACACACAAAAGAAGAGTGATTCATTATGGAAACCTACACCAGGTAAAACGCAAGTAAGAATCGTTCCTTACAAATTCGATAAGGATAATCCGTTCATCGAATTGTATTTTCACTACAACATTAACAACAAAACTTATTTATCACCACAATCATTTGGTAGACCAGACCCTATTGTAGAGTTTGCGGATAAACTA
>Ga0209336_10000843_pt1 | contig 15466 bp, 11 predicted proteins | sample LinPmetageLP32_FD_184042 | JGI IMG/M metagenome (GOLD analysis project Ga0209336, IMG submission 184042) | Marine viral communities from the Pacific Ocean - LP-32 (SPAdes) (version 2) | ecosystem: Environmental > Aquatic > Marine > Oceanic | place: Pacific Ocean | collected 2009-08-23 | reverse complement strand
TTTTTATTTTTTGGAGAGAAGAGTGAATTTAACAGAAGAATTATTACTTGCGTTTGAAGGCTTTGACGGAGCACACGGACAGACGGAAGTTTCAAATCAAAGAATGAACGGCAAACAAAAAGCCAAATCATTTATCGTAAGAAATCCATTAACATTAGAACTTATGCAAGGACATGTAGACGGCAGAAAAGGTGTCGGTTCTATACCTATCAATGCAGAAAACAAATGTAAGTTTGGTGCATTAGATATTGATGAGTATCCTTTGGATCACAATGCCTTGGTGGACAAATTAGAAAAATTAAAAGTACCGTGTATCGTGTGCCGTAGTAAATCTGGTGGTGCACATATATTCTTTTTCTTTACGGAGTGGATGGAAGCTGCCGATTTCAGAGATAAATCTGCCGAGATAGCAGCAGCACTTGGACATGGACGTTGTGAGATATTTCCAAAGCAAGAGCAGGTGTTGGTGGAGCGAGGGGATGTAGGCAATTTTATAAACCTACCATACTTTGATTCCGAACAGACTCTGCGATTTGCTGTAATCAAGGTTGGCAAAAAATATATAGAGGCAACACTTTCTGAGTTCATAGAGCAAGTACATAAGATAAAGTGTGATCCCAAAAAATTCATGGAACTATCTGTGGGTGGTAAACCAAACCTATTTCCTGGTTATGTTCCATGCCTCAAGTCATTATTGAGCATGGGTATATTTGAGGGTGGCAGAAACAAGGCAGCTTTCCAACTTGGAGTTTTTTTACAGAAGGCATCTCCAAATGATTGGAAGATGCAGTTGGAGCAGTTGAATGTAAAACATTTTACACCACCTTTACCAGCATCAGAGATAGTGACAGTCCAATCTACATTAGAGAAGAAAGAATATCAGTATCTATGTAAGGAAGAACCCATGTCATCACATTGTAATCAAAGTGTATGTCGTGGATTAAAGCATGGTATTGGTGCTACATCAATGCCTGCTATCAGTGGATTATCTGTAATTCTATCGGAGCCTAGACTTTGGTTCTTGGATATAGATGGCAGAAGACTTGAGTTAACAACAGAAGAACTACAAGCACCGAGGCTATTTCAGAGAGCATGTATGGAGCAGTTGAACTTCATGCCACCAAAGATGAAGGACGGAGATTGGGAAGTACAAGTCAATGGTCTGCTTGAGAACTGCAATGAGATAGCCGTGCCACAAGAACTGACGTACAAGGGACAGTTTCTATCTTACCTAGAACTGTTTTGCACCGGCAGAGTACAAGCACAGAGTTTTGAAGAAGTTGTTATTGGTAAACCATACACAGATGTAGAAGACGCAAGAACTTTTTTTAAGATAGATGCGTTGATGGAATTCTTGAGGAATAGAAAGTTTGATAACTACACAAGGGCACAAGTCCAAGAGAGATTGAAAGAGATAAATAATGGAGATAGTTCCGTAGTTAAAAAGTTTCAAACATCACAAGGTAAATGGAAATCTATAAGGGTCTGGTGGATACCAGAGTTTGGTGGAGAAGTAGAACTTAAACCTGTTGCAATAGAAGAAGAGGAGGTTCCGTTCTAATGGAAGTCTTAATAGCTTTTTGTGTCATCTTTGTTGAGGAGTGCAGATATAACGGTGGTAAAGCAATGTGTAATTTTTGGAACCCTGGTGTTGTATTCAAAACATATGATGAGTGTGCAAAAGATAAAAAACTAATAGAAGAATATTTAGTAGAAGAACTGTGGAGGATACATCCCGAGGCAGTCAAGATATATGCGAAAGGAACATGTGGAGAATAATGGAAAAAGAAATTACAATCTTTGGACCGCCTGGCACGGGTAAAACTACAACTTTAATTAAGTTAGTTGAAAGTAAGTTAATTGGTTTTACTGATCCTAAAAAAATAGCTTTTATGTCTTTTAGTAGAAAAGCAGCAGCAGAAGCAAAGACGAGAGCATTAAAAGATATAGAGGGTTTAGATCCAAAAGATTTAGTTTATTTTAGGACGTTACACTCACTTGCTTTTAGTTGGCTTGGCTTAAGTACATCAGAAGTAATGTCGGGCCGTGATTATAATGAACTAGGTAAACTTGTTGGTTTAGATTTCAGAACCACACAAACAATCAATATGGAAGAAGGTGCACTATTTAATATAGGTGCGGGTGGCGATAAGTATATGTCATTGATACAGTATGCAAGAGTTAAACAAACTGATCTTGAAGATGAATTTCATAGAGGTTTAAATTTTACTAACATGAGTTGGCAACAGTTAAAGGTACTAGACAAGGCTTTCAAAGATTATAAAAGAGCAAATCGTAAAGTTGATTTTATTGACATGATAGAAAGATTTATATGGCAAGACACATCTCCCGAGTTTGATTTACTTATTATAGATGAAGCACAAGACTTGGCTCCACTGCAATGGCAGATGGTTAAAGACGTATTAGTTCCTAATTCTAAAAGTGTTTATTATGCTGGAGATGATGACCAAGCAATATATTCTTGGATGGGTGTTGATGTAGACAATTTTATTAATGCTAGTAAAAATAAAATAGTATTAGATAAATCTTATCGTGTTCCCGAACACCCGTTTGCTTTTGCAAAAGGACTGACAGATCAAATCACAAAACGAGAAAACAAAGTATGGAACCCAACCAAAGAAAAAGGTTTTGTTACATGGCATAATGATATTCTTGATGTTGATTTCAGAGAAGGCGAGTGGTTAATTCTTACAAGAACAAACTACATAGCTAATAAAGTTTGTCAGAGTTTAAGAGACGAAGGTTATGTGTTTTGGAGAGAAGGCGAAGGGTGGTCTGTATCTATTAATGTATTGGTAGCAATAGAGGTGTGGATAAAACTACAACGAGGTGCGACAGTACCAGCAGATTTACTTAAACCTTTTTCAAAACTTATTGATCCTAAATATATAACAAGGGCGGGCAGAAAGTTGATGTATACCTTAGAGGATGTTAACAGTGAAAGACCACCAGACGAGGGATATTCATTAGGTAACTTAGAAAGATTGTGTGGCTTTACAGCAAATAACTTTGTAACATGGCAGAACGTCTTAAAAGTATCTGAACAAGTTGCTGCATACATAGTCTCTGTACGAAGGAGAGGCGAGAAAATTCTCTCGGCTGATCCTAGAATCCGTGTATCTACAATCCATAGAGCAAAAGGTGGAGAAGCAGATAATGTAGCATTATTATTAGATTCAACGAAGGCATGTGTAGAGAGTGAAGATGAAGATGCCGAGAGAAGAGTATGGTATGTGGGTGTAACTCGAGCAAAGAAAGAGTTACACATAGTATGTAAATCGGGACAATATGGATTTGAATTATGAAAAAGAATAGAAAACACTTTTTAGATGAGGCAGAAAAACTAATCAACGGGCCGAGAGCCAAAGAGTATGGACCTGCTAAATTTAATCATGAAAGAATAGCCAAGATATGGTCTGTTATATTGGCAAGAGAAGTTACGGCACAAGAAGTTGTGGCTTGTATGGTTGGTGTAAAACTAGCTAGACTAGCAGAAACAATAGAACACGATGACAGCTGGATTGATATTATCGGGTATGCTGCGTTAGGTGGAGAAATTATTAATGACAAGTGACCAATACCATTTATTGGAACAAGACATAAAAGATGTGGCATGGGGTAATGTCGATTCAGATTGGACACCACCCGAGACTATACCCGATCTATCGCAGTATGACACGATAGCCATTGACTTGGAGACAAGAGATGAGAATCTTTTAAAACTAGGACCTGGTTGGTGTAGGAAAGATGGACATATTATAGGTATTGCAGTAGCAGCTGGAGAAAGTTCTTGGTATTTTCCCGTAGGACATACAGTGGGTAACATGCCAAGAAGACCCGTGTTTCAATGGCTTACTAAGTTGTGTAGTGATACTACAAAAACTTTCGTGTTCCACAATGCGTTGTACGATTTAGGTTGGTTACGAGCCGAGGGTGTAGAAGTTAAAGGTAAGATAAGAGATACAATGGTAGCAGCGCCATTGTTAAATGAGAACAGAAGGTACTACAATCTTAACTCTTTGGCTGGCGATTATCTTAAGACATATAAAGATGAGAAGATGTTACGAAGTGCAGCAGAAGAGTTTGGGGTAGATCCAAAATCTGGTATGTGGAAGCTACCTCCTCGTTATGTTGGTGCATATGCAGAGCATGATGCGTTTATAACTTTAAAACTTTGGGATCATTTGAGAAAAGAAATAACTAAAGAAGAGTGCAGTGGCATATTTGATTTAGAAACTAGACTTACACCTTTACTATTGGACATGAAAACAGAGGGAGTAAGAGTAGATATACCTAGAGCAGAGTTAGTTAAGAAAGAACTAAGTACTTTAGAAGGATCACTTATAGAGGAGATAGTCAAAGAGACTGGAGTCACGGTTGAACCTTGGGTCGCTACATCTGTAGCAAAGGTCTTTGATGCTGTGGGACTTGCGTATTCTCGCACAGAAAAGTCCGGGGCCCCCGCGTTTACAAAACAGTTTCTTGCAAATCATCATCATCCTATTGCGAAGAAAATTATAAAGATAAGAGAGATTAATAAAGCCAACACGACTTTTATTGATACAATTCTTGAACATTCTCATAATGGTAGAATACATTGTGATTTTCATCCTTTACGTTCTGACGGTGGTGGCACTGTCACTGGACGTTTTAGTTCTTCTAATCCTAATTTACAACAAATACCAGCAAGAGATCCATATATAAAAAAATTAATTAGAGGTTTATTTATACCAGAGGAAGGAACCAGATGGGGATCATTTGATTATGCGTCTCAAGAACCAAGATGGCTTGTTCATTATTGTGCTACTCTTACAGGTATGGACAGGCACCCACAGATAGATGATGTTGTATCTTTATATCATAAAGGAGAAGCTGACTTCCATCAGATTGTTGCAGATATAGCAGGTATACCTAGAAAACAAGCAAAGACTGTGAATCTTGGATTGATGTATGGAATGGGTAAAGGCAAGTTAGCAAACATTCTTGATCTATCTGTAGATGAAGCAACTACTCTTCTTGATAAGTACAATGATAAAGTTCCTTTCTTAAGATCAATATCAGAGAAGACATCTAAGAAAGCATCACAAAGTGGAATCATTAGAACTTGGCTGGGTCGTAAATGTAGATTCAATATGTACGAGCCTTTCTCATATCAATATAATAAAGCACTTCCTATGAAAGAAGCTATTGATGAGTATGGTGGCAAAGGTAGAATCAGAAGAGCGTTTACATATAAAGCACTGAATAGATTAATCCAAGGTTCGAGTGCCGATCAAACTAAGAAAGCAATGGTAGATTGTTATGATGCTGGTCTTACTCCCATGCTTACAGTTCATGATGAACTATGCTTTAACATTCAAAACGACAAACAAATTAAAGAAATCAAAGAAATTATGTGTAATTGTGTGCCCGAACTTAAAATACCCTTTGATGTAGACGCTGAAATGGGGTCAAATTGGGGAGAAGTCGGATAGTGGAGAATACAAAAACACACAAAAATCAAGACAATTCTAAGGTAGAATCACACACGGAAGTGTTGTTTCGGCTCTGTGTAGCGATCTGAGAGCCTCGTTTTTTAAGCATTTTCATAATTTTTGCTCGTTTGTGGTCTGATAGCTTAATCCAAGAAGAAATCTCATCAAGAGTTCTAAAACAACCTATACAAATATTATTTTCTATTTTGCAGACGTTTAGGCACGGGCTTACAATAGGCTGTGATCTTTCTTTTCGAGTCATCTGGATATGGAATCTCTGGTTGGTCGTTTAGTTTTTTAGCAAAATACAAACAATCGTTAACATTGTTAAATGTTTGAGTCTGATTAATAATGACTGTGCCTATCATATAGACTAAAGCAAATTCTATCATTCATCTTTGGTTTTCCAAAAGTATTCGTCTGTATCACCAAGTCTGAATTTTTGACCATTCTCAACTTGATACTCCATTGTACTGACTTTAAAGTCTGGCTGCAGTGGTTTATCTGGTGTCAGTGAGTTGTCATAAACTCTCATTCTGTTGTTTGGATACAAACAAAACTGATTGTTTTCTAATTCTAATAAATTAAATGATTTATGTTCTGCTGGTTTTTCACTAGTTGAACAATCTATCGTGTCTATGCTTTCATGATAGTTATCAAGAGTACAAACGTAAGAGCCTTTTACAATACCATGATCTCTCGTGTATACTTCAAAGTCCATTGACCCTATAAATTGTTTACTGACTGCAACCACCCCATAATCCATGCAATTCCAAAACTGGAGATTATAAAGATCCATATCTGGAGTCGGGGTTTGTGGTTCAATAGTAAAAGCACTAATAGGTAGTTTATCGTAAAGAGCACCGTAGTCAGGAAGGTAAGTTTCAAAATAAAAAGCTCGGCCTGGAATAGATTTCGCAGTAACCCAGACACCCTTTACGAACTCTCCGTGACCATCTTCACCATCTCTTAAATATTCTTTTCGTACCCACACATCTATGGAAGGTAAATTAACAACTAATGCAGCCATCTATGTGTAAATCAAACCTCTTCTATAACCATTGACTCTATCGTATGTAAGAGATTCTTTTCTGTTTGCGTCTCCAACATAAGATACATGAACCCAACCAGAGCTTGGACCTTTAGCTCTTTCATAACATTCTAATATTAACTGATCGTAATCCAATGAGTTTGCAATGTATTGTGCTAATTCTGCATTAGCAACACCTGGTATTTCTATATCTACCGCTTGACCTTTGCAATGTTGGCTACTGCTTTTTGATCCTATGGCTCGACATAAGGCGGCGCTGCGATACCCAGAGTTAACCATGATTGGTTTTCCAAAGTGTTCACGAATAGGCTCAAGAACTTTTTCACATAATGCCATCATAGCAACTACATGTTTATCTTCTGGCATATTTTCTATGCCTTTTCTTTCTGCCGTTTGTGATTTAACAAACTCTGTCATTGTAAAATGTGGGGATAATCTACTCATCCAGTTCTCCTAGCGATTTGCATATTCTTTAAAACATCTTCTGGATTAGCACCTAAGAAAGCAGCTATATCTCTGTTTCGTGGGTCTGTTCTAAATAATTCATTGTTGACTGTGTTTTGAGCTACGTTTGTAGTTTGTTGTGGTGCAACATTCCGTGTCATAGGTGGAAGGTCTGGTGCGTTAACTGGTGAATTATTTAAAATATTTTTTATGTCTGGTGTTGTCTTTTCTTTAACTGGCTGTGGAGTCAGTTTGATATTGTTTCTGTTTCTTCTAATTCTATTGATTGCGTTTAGTGGAATGTTAATACCATTTCTTCTAGCTTCAATCAATTTCTTTTTATCTGGTAGATAAGGAATATATTTATCTTGTTGAAGAGAATATATTTCTCTATTACCTAAACCAGCTTTAAATTTCAAAATTTTTCTAATTTCAAAATCTCGTAAACCCATCTTTTTAAAATCGTCATAAGCCACTTTCATTTTTCTAAAAGCTCGTAGTCTAGCATTATCTGTTCTAATGTAAGCCTCAAGCATTTGATTGTCCGTTGGATTTTCTAATCGTAAAGCATCACTAAACAATGTAGCAGCGCTTGATCTTTCTGCTTTAAATTCTTGTCCAGTAAACTGTAATATTTTTTCTCTATCTATAACTTGAGTTTGTAATCCAGTAAAAGCTCTAAATATTTCACCCGCTGCATTGTATTCTCTACCAGTTGTTGGCTCTTCTGCGTTTACATTAAAACCAAAAAACTCTCCACCGTCTGGAAAAAGCACACCCCTTGTTGTTCTTCCTAACTCTATAGATTTAACTGGTTCACCTGTGCCACTTGCAATACCTAAGTCTGCACCCACTGGGATTCTTATTGGTAATATATTAGGCTTCATTGTATTTAAAATATGTAACAAAGATTTTTCTATTCCTACACCAGAAGTGTCGGCATCTTTATAAACTCTAGCTCCAGACTTTGTTCTTCCACCTCTTCCTACACCAAATGATGTAATGCCTTCACTTGGCAACACATCAATAAAAGAATCATAGATCATAGATGTTTGTAAGAAAGGCTCGAAGAACTCACCCATTGCTTCATACATAGCACCTCTAGCATTTTGAAAACCAGTTTTGTCTAGCTTTGTTCCCTCTCTTAAAGACTTTAATACTGTGTGATATGGTTTTGATAAAATATCCCAAGGGTTCGTGTGACTAAAATCAATAACTTCTGGATTACCATCTTTGTCTTTTCCTACTGGAATTAACTGTGCGTTTTTCTGCCAAGGTGCAGCTCTTCTATTGATAGCATCTAACTCTTCATCAGAAGTGTCTGTCATCATCTGACCAAATCTTTGTAGTCCTTCTCCCATTACACCAAAAGTAAACAATCCGTTTGTCAATCGTCTTGCACCAATCTCTCTAATTGCAGCACTATCACTAGCAAGTTCTTTCATCGCTACATCTAGAGTATTAAAACCAGTTCTTAATATTTCTGCTGGGAACGCTATGAAGTTACCAACGGGTAGTCCTCTTAAACCTTTAATTAAATCTGGTACAAGTTCATAGTTAGGAACTAAATTACGAACATTGTCTGCTGCAAATTGTTTCATTGCTTCTGTCAACTGTTCTTGAATTGGACCAAAGGCAACTTGTTGTGTTCCTTCTACGTTAGGATCTGGTTCTCTTCTAAGATTAAAATTTACATGTTTTCCAAAGTCTTCGTCTGCAAGTTGTACGGCTCTGCCAATCATTTGTTTTTGTTGTTCTGGATTTAAACTATCGTAGTTGTTTGCTTTTTTTGATTTTTGTATTTGATCGTTTTGCATCTTACGTCTAGCATTTCTTAACTTTTGCAATTCAAAATGATAGTTGTATATTTTCCAAATATCATCACCGCCTCTATATAAATCTTCTGCTAGATTCAACGGGCCTTCAAAGAACTGACCTAGTTTGCTTCGTCTTGTTACTTTAAATTCTGGACTTCTCGCACCACCCGCACCACCAACTTCTCCAGGTAACTGTAGTTCACCTCTAACTTGACTTGCTACATAATCACCTTTTGCTTCGTATCCCAAACCTTTTCTTAGGTTGTCTTGTATTTCACGGAGTTGAGCCGAGCTACCAATCACTCCTCGTTTTTGCATATCAACAAGAAAGTCTAATGTCTTTCCGTCTCTTTCTAAATCCAAGAAAGTCATGTTCTTCGTTTTTAATTCTTTGTCAATAACATCTCTTAACACAGTATTAACAGATGTTCCTAAACTAGAACCTTTACCATAATTACCTTGAGCTAAAGCAAAACCAGCAGCAGATGTTACGTTTCTAACTTGTGTCAATGGAGACAAAATAGTTTTTGCGTATTGAGTCATACCTTTTAGTTTTTGCATTGTGCCATATGCTTGTCTAAGAAACGTAGGCATTGTGTCTGCATCTGTCCAAACAGAATTACTTAAATTGTTAAACATAACTCTTGGAACGGCATAACCAAACATTGTACCGTAAATACTCTTAGAAGCGTTTGCACCTGCCGTAAAGTCTCCACCTGCAACAGTATCAGCAGAACGTCCCAAAATAATATGATTTGGATTGTTTCTCTCAAACAAAGATACTGCTTTTTGTATTGATGGAGCATCTAACTGATCGGCTCGTGCTATTGTATTTAAATTAACACCTTGAAATTCACTAGGATTCGCTCTTATTATATTTATAATTTCATCATTCATATTAAAAAAAACTTGTTTTTCTGGCTCTGCTCCTTCAACAAGTCTAGAGTTTCTAGCTGCAACTTGTGCTATGTTTGCATCAGCAGAGTTTTTAAATAATTGTAAAAATTTATCAGTGGCAATAAAGTTAGACAGTTCGGAAACAGTAGATATAAATGCTTCTCTTGGATCTCTTATCTCTCCCAATATGGATTTTAAAACAGCACTATCTACTTTTCTTTTTTGAATTAAACTAACATCAAGACGGTTTTGAAATATTCTATTTAATCCAATACCTCTGTTACCCATTCTTTGTTTCGCTTTACTAGTAACTTCATCTATGTATCTAGTTGCTTCTTCTCTAGTAAAATTCAAACGACCTGCATATAGTTCGGCTGCTCGTGCATCTGTCAAGTTAAGAGATGTCCCAGATAAAATACCTCTGATATGTCCTATGTCTATACCTTCACCTGCTACAATTTTATTAACAATTTCATTTTTAGCTGTGGGATCTAGTTTAAAATTTTTATCGTTATATATTCTGTATTGTCTTCTAAGATAACCACCCTCTTTAGCGATTCTTCTTATCTGTCTAACAAATTCATTTCTTGTTATACTTCCATCTGTTGTTTGTTCTGGTAATTCTCTTACAACATTACTTTTTACAAACTTATCTGTTAGTCCTTCAATAGTTGACTTAGCGTCTCTATACAATTTATATAAATCATCTGGAAGATCTGTGATTCTTTGCGACATTTCTTCTGCTTTTTCTACTTGCCTAGTAGTTAGTCCAGATTCATTAAATCGTTTCTCTGCTCCTTCTAAGACATCCATAAAATTATCAATGTATTTTCTTTTATGTTGATCGGGTAGACTTGTGTATCTATCAGTTTTTAGGAGTTCTTTGATCTTGCCGTCTATGTCTTGCATCTGTTGTTGTGCAACTTTAATATTACCTTCAACCTCTGGGTTAATTAAGGATCGAAGTCTCGCAACTTCGGGACTCAAAAAACCTCTGTATCGTGCAATGGCTTCCATTCTTCCTATAATACCAGCAAGTGTTCCTACTGAATCATCTCCAGTTAGACCTCTTGTTAACAAATCTTGTTCTCTTTCTAGTATTCTTCGAGTGGCTCCTTTGATTCCTTCTCTTGCCAAAGGCACAGTAAAACCACTGGCTATATCAAGAACAGTTGTTTGTTTACCAGTAGGTAAAGCCTTACCTAATCCAGATCCTAGTGTTGGACTAAGTTTATCTAAAAGCTCCGCGGGTCGTGCGGCTAAAGTTCTGTTTACAACATTCAAAGATGCGAGAAATGCTGGAGGTAATACAGCAGTTGCTACTCCACCTTCTACACCAACTTTCATCTTGTTCCATATTTTAGCAAAAGCTCTTTCTTGTCCTTCTAATCCCACTGCATCTACTGTATTAGTCGGACCTGATTCAAAAAAATCACCAAGAGTTTGTGTATCATCAGTAGAAACAATAGCGTCTGCAAGACCAGCCGCACTTGCCATAACTGCATATCGACCAACCTTTTGAGATTTTGTACCAATGTCTCTAGCTCTGTTTACAGAACCAAGAGGAGATAACTGACGAGCATCTTTATCTCCAACTCTCTTAGTTCCTATCTTTACACTACCTTCTCGTATTCTTCGTCTACGTTCCATATCCATCAAAGGTTTTTCAAAACGAGTTCCTTTTAAAAACTTTGCAGTTTTTCCTACCTTAGAAATAGCAGACGCTGCACTTATACCTGGGATACCAAACTGAACAAGTGCTTCTGTTACTTTACCCGCAGCACCTTCTGGATCTATACCAGCGTTTTCTCTGACTTCATCAAACCATGCTTCAACGGCACCCGTTGCATTGTTACCAGTAATAGCATCTGATATTAAAGTTCCCGTTGAGATAATACCTTCTGGTATTTTAGATAAACCAGAAACCACACCCTCACCGGCTTCTGTAAAAAATCCTTCGTAGCGTTGATTTCTATTTTGATTTCTAGAACCAGAGGACGCAGTGGGTGTTACTCTCCGTCTAGCTTCTTCCTCGCCAATCTCTTTAGAAAATGTGTAGTTTGTGCCGTCTATATTGTATGTATACATTCAACACCTAATTAGGATTTAGTGAATAATTTATAAAAAGATCTTTATTGTTATTAAAAGTTTCAGCTATTATATCACCTGTGTTATTGTTTATTGCGTTTCTTATTGCACTTTTGATGTTTTCATTAAGACCTTCAAAATCAAGTTTAACACCCTCAAATTTTTGTAATGGTCTATAGGCTCCAATTATCTCACTTAAAGCGGAATTATAGTTAGGATACTGTGCATCCATAGCTTCTTTATAATTACTTCCAGATTTTTCTAACTCAGATACTTTTTGTCCAATAGCATCTTGAGCATCTTGAGATAATTCTTTCTCACCTGTGTAAGTAATACCATAACCCCCTAACTTTCCAAGAATATTTCTTGTTGTTTGCGTATCAGTTAAACTTCTTATGTTTTTATTAGCTAAGATAGTTGTTATACTTTTACCACTGTCTATAAACTTTTTAGTTGGTTTTAAATTATCTGGAGTTGCTGGTTTAGATGGATCTTTTAATTCAATGTAACCATCTAACATAGCTCCCGTTATTAGTTCTGGTGTCATCATTCTTAACTTGTCAAAAGCAAGTTCATTTGCTTTATCTGCTTGTTCTCTACTAACATTAAATTTAAATTTTTCAAAATCCATTTCAGAAAACGCTTTAAGATGATTCATCTTTAACATTCTACCAGCAACTTCTCTGTTAAGTTGATTTAACATGTTCTCTCTTTCTTTACCAAAGAACTGACTTGTTATTTGAAACTCTGCTCCAGCTCTCTGCAAGTTCAATGTATTCTTCGCAAGTTCTTCTGCCTTGGCATCTTTCAACATAGTGTATGCAGTTGTTGTATATGTTTTTACATCTTCTCTGTAATCTTCGTTGATGTCTTTTATATCTCTGCCGTAGCCTTCAAGTCCTACACCAAAACCTTTGGCTACATTAGTCAAAGCATTATCGCTTTCTCCAGCAGCCACTGCAAGACCAGCTCTCATTACATTTAACCAAACAGCAGACTGTTGATCTTTAGATAAGTTGTCATTCAGTGTGTCTCTATCGTAGCCAAGAAGCTCAAACACATCATCTTTTACGTCATCAAAGCCTATCTCCTTTGGCTTTTTACCTAGAGCTTCTCTATAAGCCTCTACTGATTTATTCATTGTTGTACCAAATAAATCTCTGTTATCTAAATTTGACATATCTTTACTGAAGTTTGTATACAAACCTTGGATTTCAGTAGATATTTTTTCCATACCCTCTTTAGTATTAGAGAAATCAAACTCTTTTGTTGTAGTGCTAGTATCAGCTTTAGATTTTAATGGACTAGTAACATCCTTAGATATATCTTCAACGTCTATATTTGGTTTTTCTAAAATATTCTTGTTAGTATCATTTATTTCTTTTTTTATGTTTTCATCACCTTGAACTTTTTTCTCTGCATCCTTTGCCGTATCAAGAGCAAGTTTTTTTTCTGTTGCAGACACCTCTTTTAATTGTTCTAATTTTGTTCTCTCTGCTGCTGGATCAACATCCTCAGTAGAGAAAGATGTCACTTGTGGAAAAATAAATTCACCACTTCCTGATTTTGCATCAGATGCAACACCAGGTGTTGTGTTCATTTTCAATGGTGGTATTTGAAAAGATTTATTTAACGGACTTGCGTTAGCAGTGCTTACTCTAATTAATTCTGGACTAGAAGCCATGATACCACCAGGCTCACTCCTACGAATATTAGGATTTTGAAACATTGGTCTGTCAAATACGTTTCTTATCATTATCCTCTTTGACCTCCGAAGAAATTACCAAAACCACCCGCTTGTCCAACTGCTCCAAGACCCGCGATCCCTAGTCCAAGCATCTGTGATCCTCTACTTGGTGGTGGTGTAGACATTCTAGAAGTTGTCTGTTGCAACGCTGGGACACCTCTGAATATATCAGACATAAAACCAATTCTTTGAAAAGGCAGAGCTTGTTGAGCAAGAGAATTAGCTCTTGCAATATCTAGTCCTTTTTGTGTCTGACCTTGTTGTAGACCACCAATACCTAACAATGTGTTTACATCTTGGACACCCATCTGTTGTCCTAATTGTCCAAGAGCCGCGGTTTGTGTTCCCATCTGCCCGATTTGTGCACCGAGTGCACCCGTTGTCTGACCAAGTTGACCAGTAAGTTGTGCTTGTCGTAATGCTTGTGACGCTTGTTGTTGTGCTAGACCTTGTGCTTGTGCAAATCCTTGTGACCTCAACTGTGCACCAGTTCTTGCTTGTTGATCCATGACATTTCTTGAAATCTCGCCTTGAGCTATACCTTGTCTTGACCCACCAAATGCTCCAGAACCTACAGCACTTGCACCTAATTGATTTTGTTGCATTGCACCTTGTCTTGCAATATCAGCTTGTGTTGTTGCAATTACATCTTCTGTGTAAGGATCCATAAATTGTTGATAAGATGTTGGGTCAAAACCAGCTTGTGCGGTTTGTCCTATTGCAGATCCAATAGTACCAAGTCCAGTGCCCACGGCTCCAATACCTTGACCTATAGCTTCACTACCTTTTTGTAAGAAAGGTTGAAAGGAACCAACACCACCCATTGCACTTTGTATTGCTTGTTGTTGTGCGGGAGATAAATTCGCTAACTGTTGAGCAGAGTATGGCATAGAGCCTTCACCAGGCTTGGTAATACCTTTAGCACTCTCAAATATATCTGCTAAGAAATCTTCTTGAAACGGAGCAAGTCTAATCGTTTGTTCGGAAGTTTGTGTAGCCATTATGCAACCCTCTCTAGTTCAGACATCATTTCATACATTCTTGCAGCTCCGACATCTCTATCTCCACCACCTGCTCCTCTAACTGCTGAAGCAGTTAATACAAACTCTCCATCAGAAAGTCTAGCAGGCACAGAATCACTTGTTCCCGTCCCAGGTCCGTTGACCTCGCCACCTGCAGCGGCAGCCATAATACCTTGTTCTTTAGCTAAATCGTCAAAGTATCTTTTTTTATCTTCTTCATCATCTAAATTGTAACTTTTATCCCCAATAAAGCCAAGACCTAATCTTGATTTACCCACTGGTTGTGGTCTTGATGTAAATGTTTCTTGTTCTGGTTCTCCACTAAGTGCAGCCAAACCACCAATACCACCAATCGTTGCCATACCAGTAGGAGTTTTAGCAAAGTTTAACGCTTTATCAAAGAAAGTTGGATTTGGAGTGGAGGCATATGCAGGAATAGAAGAAGACGCTAAACCTGGAGCGGCACTATCTATTCCACTTGCTACCACAGAATCTGTTACGGCAGATGTACCAGCAGCCGTGGCACTCGGTGCGGCAGCCGTAAATAATTTACCACCACTTGCAGCGTATCCACCAATACCACCCATAAGTGCAGCTTTCAATGCGTCATCTGTATCAGCACCTGCAGCCAATGATCCTATACCAGCACCCAAAGCAGAACCGATTGCAGCAGAACCTAACGGACCACCTATGGCAAAGCCAATACTACCACCAATAATCGGTGCAGCTTTTTTTAAAATTTTTGTAAAACTTTTAAATATTCCCATAATTTAACACTCTACCAATTATTCGGCTTTTGTTCAATACTATATCTGTGCTAACGCACTTGTTGTCACTCTTGTCTTCGATACATCTTGTATACTTGCCACCACATGTAATCTATTGGCTGTAGCTGCTTGTACTTT
>Ga0209336_10000841_pt1 | contig 15468 bp, 13 predicted proteins | sample LinPmetageLP32_FD_184042 | JGI IMG/M metagenome (GOLD analysis project Ga0209336, IMG submission 184042) | Marine viral communities from the Pacific Ocean - LP-32 (SPAdes) (version 2) | ecosystem: Environmental > Aquatic > Marine > Oceanic | place: Pacific Ocean | collected 2009-08-23 | reverse complement strand
ATAATTTTAGTTTTTTAATTTTGATATTTTTTAATAAAATATAGAAAATATTTAGAAATAATTTTCTATATCTTCTATAAATGAGTGATCTACTACCGCAAGTAATTCCAGTTGACGAAATAAAAACTACAACAGAACATGTCACGTCTGATGATGGGCATTTAAAAGAAGCTATTAATACAGCAGCAGTGCCTGTTGTGGACGCATTTGAAGGCGACGATGATATTATTAGAGAAGAAATAAAAGAAGAGTTGGATAAAGAAGAAGAAGAAGAAGAGCTACCAATCGCACCGAAGGAGATTCAAGACGATGAAGATGTATTTAAGGATGCGAAACCTAAAAAGAAGAAACGGCAGATCTCCGACTCACAGCGTGAACATTTGGCTCAAGCCCGAAAGAAAGCATTGGAGGTGAGGAGACGAAAGGCTCAAGAGAAGAAGATATTACAGCAACAAGAAAGACGAGCAAAAGCGAAAGCAAAGAAAGAAGCTAAAAATATGACTGCTCCTCACAATCCAATGGAGTCGGAGTCAGAGGATGAAGCACCTGCCCCTGTCAAAGTAAAGACAATAAAATCACATGCTTTTGAAGAGATTGATGAAGATTTATTGGTGAGGGTTCAAGAGGCTGCGATTGAGAAGTATGAAGTAAAGAGAAAAGCGAGAAAACAAAAGAAGATCCAAGAACAAGAGGAGAAACAAAAAGAAGCCGATATCCATCGTGTTGTGGCGAAGGCTGTGAAACCTCAAGACCCCGACGACATGTGGTCTGTTTGTTTCGCATAGTTTTATTTATTTTTATAAAATATAGTATATTAATAAATGAGTGCCCCTGTCGTGCTACCCGTTAAAGATCCTCCTAAGGAGACACAGAAACCATTACATCCTAATTTACCACAGCCTCCTGCTCTACTATTGATGATATCACCGATCCGCACAGGTAAATCTACTATCATCAGTAACCTTCTTTTGAATAGTGGATTTTACGGACAAGAGTATTTTGATGATACTATAGTAATATCTCCAACAATCTACAATGATAAGACATCGCGATTTTTAAAGAAGAGTTGTTCATGTTACGATGAATACTCTGATGAACTATTAGATCAAATATTAGATGAACAGAAATCATACGATGATTTAAGTATGAGACCTGACATTGCCTTAATACTAGATGATGTGATAGGGATATTCAAAGGTAAAGGAGGACGAGAGCCAAAGATTAATTCACTGGCCTCACGATTTCGTCATTATGGTATTAAACTTTTATTAATGTCATCTCAAAACTACCGAAAAGTAAGTCCTGTAATTAGATCTAATGCGACTCACATGATTATTGGATCACCTTTCCCTAACAACAAGGAGCTGTCAAAGATAGCTGAAGAGATGGGTGATCAATTTGGAGGGGCAGATAATTTTTTGAAGATTTATCATCAAGCGACACCTAACAAGTATGACTTTCTTTATTTAAATCTTACGGAGAATCCTCCTCAAGCTTGGCACAATTTTGAAACGATGATAGCTCTAGGTGGACAGAAAGATAATCCAAGTGATGCTGTTACAAATATGACAAGTGTTTCTGAAAAAAATAAAGTTTCTGAAAATAAAATACAAGAAGATAATAAATAATGGATGAAAGGGCGAGTTCAATGTTGGCAACTGGTAATTCAGCGATGGCACACTCTGTGGCAACGAACATGACTATTAATGCTAATATAGGTAGTATCAAACAAGGATTTGTGGGATTAGACACAACAAATAAAAATAATTCTGTTACACCTAAAAGAGAAGATATGGGATTTGGAGCGAATGATTTATTTTCAGCTATAGGAGACTACAAGAGAATGTCGGGTAGATTTCAAGATGCTCGCGAGGTCAATCGTCTCTCTAATGTAGAGACAGCAAAGCAAGGATTACGAGATGCTGGGCAAACAGAAGCATACATTACTACTCAAGCCCGCGAAGGTCTTGGATCTGCGACAGATACTCTTGGATCTGTTAAGACATTTCTTTCTCCAAGTTTCATAAAGGAGGGTATCACATCAAAAGCTGGAGAGTTAGCTGGCAAGTTTGGTGAGATAGGGGCAACCGGCCCTGCCACCGAAGAAGCTTCATCGGGTCTCCCAAGGTTTATTTCAAGAGTAGCTGGCAAGATCGGAGGTGAGAGTGGTAAGTCTGCGGCGGCGATAGGTGATGTAGTTGGTCATAGTCTTGGACTAGCATTGGCCGGTGTGAGTCTTACGAAGGATATAGCTGGTGGCTGGAATACCATGGATACTGACCAGAAGGCAGGGAACGTGTTGGGTATCGCTGGAGGAGTCGTAGATGCTGCGAGTATATTTTTACCTTTCTTAACTCCTATCGCATTGGGATTAAATGTGGCTTCTGGAGTTGAAGATTATGCGGGAGATAGCAACCAGGCTCAATTTGAAAAAACAAAGAAAGGAGGTCTTGATGATCAACAGAAACAACAGATCGCAGAACAAAAAGCGAATCTAGTAACACCTACAAGTGTTCTTTCGGGAGGTCAGATCGCTAGTTCAACTCAATCGGCAAAACCTCAGACAGGAGGTGTCGCAGCGTTTTGATTAATAACACTAAAAATTAATTTTTTTTTTTATGATAATTTTTATATTTACTCATAATAAAATGAGTTTCTGGAGCACTGATGATAAAATCCCAATCGTTCAGACCAAAGTTAAAATCCCTGCCGAAAATGGCCTTACTTTCAAAGACGGCGGCCTTATCCATATTACTATCCCAGCGAATAGTGTAGGATTCTTTCAGCCGAAAGAATCTTATTTAGAATGGGATGTTACGATTGACACCCTACCCACTGCCCCTACTCGCTTTCAGTTAGATGCTGACCTCGGGGGACAAGTGTTAATCAAGGATATTCGCATCTATTCTGGAGGGGCAGGTGGTGTCTTACTTGAAGAGATACAAAATTACAATACTCTGACTGCGATTAAGTATGATTACGAAAGTGATGATACAATTAGAAAGAAAAGAGCTCTCACGGAGGGTAGCACCTATTTCTCGCAGGCATGTCGTAACACCCGAGGTGTTCGTAAATCTGATTTAAACAATGTTGGTCATAATCCATACTTTCAGCCTTACACCTTCGGATTAGGCAAACTTCAGAATGTGAATGGGGAGTTCTCTGATAAATACAATACGACTGTGACTGGCACTTCAAAGGTGAATGTTGGTCAGAATGTTGTGAGGTGTTTACTGCCGATCAATACTGGTATCTTTTCAAATGACCGAGTGTTCCCGGCGATGTTGACTGAAGGACTCCGTATTGAGATTTTATTGGAGGATGCTGCGAAATGTGTTCGTCAGTTAGATCAAGTATCTCGTGTTAGAGGTTTCCGTTCTACCCCTATTTTCCATTCTATTAGTGGACATGATATCGGTGATTTATCGGGAGCAGCCCAAGTTTGGGCGAACACCAAGACCACTGATCACATCTTCTTCAAGCGTGATAATAACATGACTGATTTATCTAATTTCCCTCTAGTTGTTGGAGAAACATTTGAGCTTTGCGATACAACTATTGATGTTCTTGCGACTAAATCACTACAAGTGTTCAAGGTTCAAGACAGCGGTGGATCTAATTTAGATTATTGTGAAGTAAAAGATATCTCGTGGGCTCCGGGAGATGCCACCGCACCGACGACTAAAGAGGGAGGATATTATGGATTAGTAAAGGTTGGATTGACGAAGACTCTGAAGAATACTTCAGGGGCAAATATTTCGGGGACTCTTGGTAAAGTAGGGGCAGTATCTACATCTGTCTCTGCCGGTCTTACGAATAATGAGGCTGGTAATCCGATGGCTGTGGGTAATTTCAACACAGCATCATATCAAGTAAGCGATGTGAACCTTGTCTTACAGAAACTAGATATGCCCCAAGGATATGTGAGAAAGATGATGTCCATGATGAAATCGGGGGGCACGATTAATTATGATTTCTTATCAGCTACTAACTACAAGTATTCTCAACTTGCTTCAGATGTTGTTGCTAATATTAGAATGCCTCTGAATCAAACGAGAGCCCGAGGTATTTTATCAGTCCCAACGGATGCGAGTGTTTACTCTCAATCTATACAGATATCAGGATATGGTGGTCAGGCTGCTGGGATGCTGAACGCCAACGGAACTGGTAATACTGCTGATGTGATCCCTGATGCTACTGGTATCACCTATGTAGAGACACCACCTAATAAAGAAGATGACCATGGATCGGGCACTGATGGTCCTGCGGGATGTTTAGATCAAAGTATCTGTAGTGTTAGATCAGGACTCGTTGGTATTTGGGACAATGCGACTCAATATCAGTGGTTCTACAATGGTCAGCTGAACCCGAGTCGTCCTGTCTCTACGAGAAAGATCGCCAATAAAACAAGCATTGGTCAACAGCCATTAATTGAATTAGAGAAAGCACTTTCGGTCTGTGGCATCCGTCCTCTATCTTTCAGAAAGTATCATGAGAATGCTATTATCGGCCGGGCTCTTTCACTTCAAGACGGCACATACAATACTACTGGTAAAGATTTCAATTTACAGATAGAATATACTGAATCAGATGCTGGACTTCAGCCAGTTAAAAATAAATTATGGATGAACTTTGTTCACCACATCCGAAGAATCGTTATCAAAGGTAATCAAATCAGTCTTGTCGTTTAAATGATAATTTTTAACTAAATATAAATCAAATTAAAAATAATTTTATTTTTTTTATTTTTTCATAATAAAACTATGTCAAACTCACAGCCAACAATCAATCTTGAAATCGTCCCTTCAAATGTCGCGAGCAACGGCACTATTTCTTACAAGAATGGTAATCCAATTATTCAGTTTATTATTGGTGAACAACAGCGAGCTATTCTTGGTAGATCAGTCCGTCTTGTAGGTAAGTATCGTGTTCGTAAGGATACTGGATCAGCAGCTGGCTCTTATGTCTCACTAGACGATGTGACTGCTCAAAGCAATCGCTTGGGTATTTATTCAGTAATAGATCAGCTAGTCATCAAATCTCAAATGACTCATCAAACAATTGAACACATAAAACATTACAATAAGTTCTGTAGTTCATTTATTCCAGTATTGAACTCATTGAAAGATGGTCTTGGTCACCTTTCGGAGACTGCTTTAATCATGCCTTCTTATCGGTGTTTTAAGAAAAGTGTATTAGCTGTTCCTTCACAGCGAGGATCGGGTAACTCTTTCTGTGCTCATCTTCCATGTGGACTATTTAACGGAGTTCAGGCTGTCCCACTTGCTGCGACTAAAGGACTCTTGATAGAGATTCACCTTGCCCCTGACAACAATGTATTATATACTCAAGATGGTTCTGTAGGTCTACAGAATGCTTACTATGAAATGGAGGATGTGAGACTTGTGGCGGAGGCTACCGCGATGAATAGTGATACAAGTGGGACATTTGAATACAAATCAGTTTCATCTTATTACACATCTATTAATTCATCAAATGCTATTATTAATTTTAATCTTGGATTATCTCGTGTATTAGGGGCATTTATGACATTCCTTCCGGCCCAGAACATTAATAACTTACGACAGGATGGTATGTCAACCGCACCTCTTGTTGGGGGCACAAATCGTTATTTAGATAGTGATTCATCAACATCAAGTGTTGCTAATATTAATCAAGCTGTATTCATGAAAGGTGGTCAGCGATTCCCTCTTGAATACAACCTTGACACTCTACAGAAAGATCCTCCAAATATTATCGTAGGTAATAACAATCAGAACGATAGTGTTGATCCTGCCCTTCAGAGAAACTACCTAGATGCTGTCCGCTCCTTCTCACAGATCGGTAGATCTATGGCCTCAACTAATAATACATTTTTGGGTGTTCCTATTGGGTCTCTCTCTCAGGATGGTCTTGTCGGTGGATTTGACAAGTCTGTGGCTGAAGGTGGCTCTGTATATGGTGTAGGGGTAAATTACGATAGTATATCTGACGAAGGCCAAGATTTCTCCTCTGAAAACTTCGGGATTCAGTTGGAGACTGGTATTACGCAGGATGTTCCCCATGCTGTTTATTTATTTATTCATGCTAAAAATACCCTCGTCTTTAACAACGGAGGTGTTCAAGTTGTATCTTAAAAAAGAGACCTCCTCCCATTTTTTTTAAAATAAAAGTTGAAAATAAAATATAATAAATAATAAATGTCACAATCATACAACCCTAATCAGGACACTCAATTGAGCAAAGTTGAGCCGAAGGCTTCCTCCAACTCTACGCAGATCCCGGATCTTTTAAAGATAGGGGCAATACCTACCGATACTACCATGGATGTCTTGACGGATATTTTAGATCCAGTCGTTCAAAATGATAGCTTCATAAGATTCGCATTTCAGAACAAAGGGATTCTTCATTCAATGTCCAAAATTAAATTTGGATTTACGAATGCGAATCAAAACTCATGTCTACCTGTAAATGTCGGATTATATGCTCTAATTCAAAGAGTAAGATTAACTATCGGAGCAAAGACAATTTGTGAAATAGATGATTTTAACCAGTTCATGGCATACAAAGGATTATTTGTATCTCAAGAAGCTATGAAAGAAAGAGAACAATATTTAACATCTCGTGTGATGGCCTACGGATTTGAATACAAAGATAATGAAGTTGCTGCCGCTGGTAATTTTAATTTTGGGTGGGCTGGATCTAATCCTAATAACGCCACGGAGACTGCTGGGACTATGCCTCCTGCGAACACTCGTGCTGACTCTCTCGCATTTGATAATGGTTGGTGTCAACTGATCACCTCTCAACAGCATTCATGTAATACGGGAGGTGTAGAGCAGTTTATGAATAAAGACGCGACACAGGGAGCTGACAACGGCGACGGCCATCCTATCTATAAGGTAGGATACTGGACTAATCTTAAGAAGTCTGTTGCCCGAGCTGTCCCTGACTTTCAGGTCTCAATCGCCGACCTCTGCCCCTTTTTAAGGACACAACAGCTCCCACTCTACATGATGGACGAGTTAGTCCAATTAGAGATATTTACTGCTCCACAGGACGAACGCCTCTATTGTCCTGGTCACGATGATGGTGTCCTTGTAATAGATCCAACTGAAACGCAGTTGATCGCTGATTATATTTATTATCCACAAGATATGATGGTCGCTTATGCGAATGCTAATCGTAACCTGACATTCACCTATGTGGATTACCGCCTTTCAAAATACAGCATCGCTGGTAATGGAGCACAGATCCCTACGACTCAATTGATCCGAAACATCGGAGGGGCAGGTCGTATAATTACTCGTATTTTCATGGGTGTTCAGGATAGAGCTAAAAATCTTCGTAATATGAATGGTCAATATCGTGCCGATGCTCCACTCCGTGATTACGGACAAGGGGCAAATAATATCAACAATGTGAATGGAGTAGCAACTCTTAATCTTAAATATAATGATACATTTTTATATCCTATAGATGTTGACAATAGTGCTAGACACTTTCACAATACAGCCTCTGCTGAAGGTATGACACCTTTTACGAGCCGTGAAGTATTTTCGGGTGAAGGTGAGAGTTTATCGGCTGGCTCTCTACAGGTCGCGAGCACTACGAAGTCATTTACTGGTCCTCCGGGATCTCACATCGCCACCGATCTTTCGGGATCAGCATTTTATTGTGGTTTCAGGATTGGATCTAATGAAAGAATTAATAGCCGTGGTATGGAGCTATACATGACTTGGAGTAATTCTCAAGCCTCTGCTTCGGGATATTTACAGCGAGTGTGGTTAGAGACTATCAAACAATTGACTCTTGAAAACGGAAGAGTATCTGTTCAATTCGCTTAAGTTTTTTTTGTAATTTTATTTATTTGTTATTAGTATAATGGAAGGGTTCACCGACACTATATTAATAGATTGTAACCGAGCGAACTCTGAAGAGGGTAAAGCGGATAATAAAGAACAATACTCTCAATTTACGTGTAAGACCGGGGTAGGAGTGAAAGTAAATCCTGGAGATAAAGTATCAGTTCATTCAGCTTTTGTATCACAGGTGGGGTGTGGAGCTGGTGTCATTGAGTTTACTGGAAAGAATCTTGAGACAGAGTATGAAGTTGAGAGCACTGATCAAGTTTTATTTCAAAAGTATTGGAATCATTCTCAAGACGGCACAGAGATCCCTTATCAGCCTTATCGGGATCTCCATCCCTGGGGAGCGGGATATGTGGGATATAGTAATACAAAGAAAACACATCAGCTTCGTGATAATGAATTACACTTGTCAATATCTTATTATAAAAACTCAAATGGGAATGGATATGTTCATTTACCGCGAAGATTTGATTGTAATGTATTAACTGCCCCTAAAGGCAAGGATCAAAAAGTGACATTTGATCCAAATGATTCTAATTACAATCATCCTGATTGGATGGCGAAAATAATACCTGCTACCACCCAAGGCCCTGTAGATAATTACTGGAATGGTAGATCTATGATGATAGGTCGTCACCCAATTCAAAGGTGTTTATCTGATATACAATATTTTAAGCATGGTAAGACTCCCGTGCCAGCAAGCCCTCACTATGCGAGTAATAGTGAAGCGACACCAGGAAAAACAGATGATCGTATATGGAAACAAAAGAATGATAATTCAAGATATACTATTTATGTAATGGCGGATCAATATTTTGCTCAGAGAACCCGAGAAGGGTATTTTATCCCTCAAAACTTTTATACTGAAGCGATCATCCACGGAGATAGCGAAAATAAAATAAATACAGGTCCTAATAGAGATACATTTCAGAAGAATGTTGATGCTGACCACGACAGAGACCCATGTTTATGTGAGTTTGTGCGATATAAAGAAGATAAATTATTATCATTAGAAAAAGGATTTCAAGCTCCTCAAAGTATAGCTGATAGTTTAACAACACAATTAAATGAAAGGACTACTACTAAACTTATTTTGGGACGAGCTGGGGGCAGTGTCCCAACAAGAGCTGCTCCAACAACTCACACATCTGTGGGATCTGAACAAGTCCAAGTGTCAATTGAGAGTGATAGTTCAACTTATAAAGGATTTGGTTGTGCGACAGCATGGACATTTGAGCAAGCTAATTATGAAGCCTATTGGGGTAATAAGCCTGTGGTGTATGTTTCTCCCTTCACGGCCGCGACGGACGATGGATTGAGAGCAATGGATTATATGAGTAATTATCAGACAATCGGAGTGAAACGACCTGATGTGTGGGATACTGGACACGAAGTATTAAAGAATTGTGAACAGATATCAGACAATGCGGGAGGTAATTGGCAGGGAGTGGGTGTTAAGCCATTACGATCATGGCGAAATGTATTATATCCGCGAATGATGAATAGTTTAGATTTTGGGAATAATCAAGATGGTGAGATAATAACAAATTGGAAGTGGACGACGGCAAATTTGGATTTATTGAAAGCATGGTTTGATGCTCAATCGGAAGATCCATCATTATATAATACTTATTACGGGAGTCAAATTAATAAAGGTAATTCACTTTTTAAGTTAACTGGATTGTCTACAACTAATTCAAGATTTATTCACATGAATATTCAAGATAATCCTCCTTTTGATCAATTGGGAGATGATCAATATGAAGCCGAGGCAGGAACTACACCTACGGATGGCACACTGCGAGGCGACGGGCAATCCGCCCCACTTTTTATTTATCATGATGAATTGGCTAAAAACAATCAGTGGGGTGGCGATGAAGTATCATCTATGTATTATGGATTCGCACTAAAACGAAGAGTTCAAAAGACAGAGCCTATTGGAGGAGGAGGGGCAGTTATTTACGATGAGGATTGTATCGCATTTAATACATCTCGTGTGGGAGGTATCCCAAGAGCCTTTTGGAGTGAAGGGGCAGATGCTGACCCAGGCGTCGGAACAGATGATTATTATATTAATGCGGATGCCGATGGTGTCCCAACATACAAGAGATATTTGGGATTTGATCCTCACTTTAATGCTTATGGTAATGATAGTATTATGTTATATGCTGGGTATTTGAATGGTAATGTGAATGAAAGAACATTTTATACTGGGACTAGCACCCAACCAATCTCAAGCACGACACAATGGCAACAGGCACAGAATATACAGAAACGATTAATTGGAGCATCTAACCCTGGTGTGATCTTTGATCCTGAAAATAGCAAGTTTCAGTTTAGTTCACTTCATACACCTGAATATACAGGCAATACACCTGATGCTGGAGGACCGGGTGATCCTGGTGAGCCAGTGAATACGGATGCTGGGACTCCTGTATGGTATTTAAATAAGAGAGTTAACAGAACAGATTTTTGTCCTGAAATGATGCCTTATCAATTGAAATTGACAGCGAAAGATGGCGATGATAACAAGATTACATTTATCCCTCACAATTTCAATCTTCAACCATGGAATATATTTGATGCTGATAGTGGTATTTTTATTGATAGTTTTAACATCAATGAAAAGGATTGGGATAATTCATTCATGGGTATTTTAGGATTTTCATATGAACAATTTAATGCTACAAACTCGGCTGATACAAGACAAACTCGTATTAATGATAATATTGTATTTGATCCTTCGGGAGCATTGACAACGAATGCGATTGTGAATGGTAGTGATATCATACAATGGAGATCTAATCAATTCGGAGCTAATTTTTATAATAATCAGTTACCGATAGGAATGGTGGACAATTCAGTTGTTTCACAGATATCAGCAGGTGAGTTTTGTCCTGTTGTGACAGAGAATCAGACATCAGCGAGTATACAGGCGGAGCATCTTGCTCGTAAGATGATAACACCTTATTATTTGATTAGATCTGATATAATATCAGATCATAAGTATACTGGCGGCCGAGATGGTGGAGAGGCCTTGCCGATAGTTCATGTAGTAAATAAAGAAAATGGATTTGGTGATTTCTTTTTTCAGGGCGAAAGTGAAAATACATTTACGATCACAAAATCAAGAGTAATCTCACAGGTGACTTCATCTATTCATAATCCTGATATGTCACTAGCTAACACTACTGATGGATCGGGGATCATTTATAAGATTCAAAAAATGAATAATGCGGATCTAAATATAGCGTCAGAAGTCTTAAATAAAAATAAAAGTAAATCTAAATGAATCAAGACAAAGACGACGGACGAACTAAAATGATGAGTATTGATGATGCGAAGATGGGATGCTGGCAGATACTTCAAGCTGTGAATGAAAAGGAAGAGTATGACAAACAGCCATGTGAAATAAAAACATCAGAAGCTACGAATGGAGGTGAAGGTCTTTTCGCGACAGAGGATATTAAAGAAGGAGAATATATTACAACATATCCTGTGTGTTGGGTGGTGGTTCAAGAAGAGGGTAAGCGATCTTATGCCACTTGTCAGGATGTATACCCTAATTATCAAAAATTAGTTGAAGAAGAAGATTATTTAAATAAAAAATGTGGTAATTACTCTGTTGGATTATTTGAAGATTTCACATGTCTTGCTGACCCCGATGTAAGATATGATAATAGATTATATGGTCACATGATCAATGATTTATCTGTTGAGGGAGAAGATGAATACGATGTAGACAAGAGAAACGTTGCTTTTTCATTTTTAGATGTTCATGCTGTGAGAGATATTAAGAAGGGTGAAGAGCTTTCAATTTGTTATGGTAAAGATTATTGGGATTCGCCCCTACCGGATGGGACTACTCGTAGGTCACACATAAAATAAAAAGGATAATTTTTAATGTAATAATAAATTAAATGCCGAAAGGAGATTTAACCTTACCTCAACTGAAAGTGATTGCTAAAAAATACAATGTCCCATATAGTAATATTAATAAACCTGTCCTTGTTGAGAGGTTACTGAAAGGAAGATATGTTAAAAAGGATAATGGGCTGTTGGTAGAAATAAAACAAGGAGTTACCGCCTCATCAAAGCTCGGACGACAGAAGAGTGTGCCTGTTAGATCTAAACAGAGTTCATTAAAAAGACAAGCAAGTGCCCCTGTTAGACCTAAACCTAAAGAAGCTCCTGTTCTTCAGGCTGGCCGACGAGGATACGCAAAGTTCACCATCGCACACCTTCGGGAGATTATTGAAAGAACACCTTGGCTTAAAGGTAAAATAAAACCTGGGACAAAGCGTGTAATGATTAGTAAGATGGACGATATTATACGGACGAGAAGCAAAGCGGAAAGGGACGAGCATACAAAGATCGTTAATGAGGTTCTAGGAATGAGTGCCCCTCGTCCTGAAGAAGAGAAGAAACCTTCAGGCCAAGCCCCAAAAGTGAAATCAAGAGAAATGAAAACACTTGTCAAGATTAAGAAGCCGGAAGCTGGTGAACAGCAGATGTTAATAAAAATGGCCAGTAAAAAAGGATTTGATCCAATCACGATGAGTATGTTTATTACTGATATGAAGTTTATACCTTATAGATCTACTGAAACAGACCCTTTGAGAGATACACCATTGGGTGTTCAATTATATAAAAATACATCTGAAGACGAAGCTGACGTGAGAGCAGAGTTAAAAAGTATTACAAACATGATACCTCAAAAAGCCGACGATCGCAAAATAATTTTCGGGGTAAAAAAAAATAAAAAATAAAACTTTTAATAAATGGAAATTGAAAAGCTAGATGTAAAAAATATTCTTGAAGTTCAGCGGATGAGAGAGATACTGACAGCTCACCCTGACTTAATACCTTTATTTGAGATAATGATGAAAATAATTAATAATACTTTGAATGATGATCAGTGAGGTATTTGATAGTAGTGATAGAATTGTGTGGGGTCTCCTTCAACCCACTCCCTATCGGGCATACCTGATACGACCACCGCCTCAACGTCCAATGCCCCTTCTTTTACATCAACATTTGTGATACAAACTCTCCATTGGTTGTTATCGGGCACATGTTCTTTCTTTGCGATGTGATCTCTGAACAGATTGAAAGTTTTTATTTGTTGTTCAGCGATGTCTTGCTTTTGTTTTTTTGCTTTTTTCTTTTGACCAGTGTTCATGTGAAACATGGCATCTCTACAGACAGCGGCATCTTTTGGGGTGTAGCATTCGGGGTCATACTCCTTCTTGACACCCTGGGGCGACATGATGCCCCCGAACCAATAATCAGATCCATAAGCTGTTAGGATCTCTTCTCCCTTTTTGATATCCCTATCAGCTGTTATTCTTGTAGAGAGTCTACAATTTATTTTATTGGCATCTCCACATTGAGCTTCTTGAAACATCTTGTCGTAGCCATCTTGAGTTTGACCTTTGTGATAAGCTCCATCATTGATGATGTGCCCCCTGAACCATGAGTTTTTGTGTTTACATTCGGGATCACCCCAAATGTGAACATATCCATCCTGACCAGCGAATGAGTATCCGTAATCCATGAGTCTGTTTGAGACTCCACCGGCGGCCTCACGATTTTCATTCATGATCCTTTCAGCATCATCCGGCATATTGGGATTACCATATCCAATGATCGCACCATTTTGAATACAGATCCATTTTTGTTGTTCTGTGGAGTAAGGATCTCCGTTATCTTGAATTGGACAGAGGTGACTATCAGCCACCCAATCCATAGGATAGTATGCGATGAGTTCGCCCCTTTTGATGTCTCTTGAAGCGAAGAGACCTTTACCGAACTCTCCATTTTTTATTTCAGTAGGGGCAGTATCATCTTCACGGACTGCTTCATTGAAGAACCAATCAACAACAAGTTTACGATTGATCCAATCACCGAACATGTGTTGTTCAAAGAGGGGCGACATTGAACCCATGCCCATTTGTTGTATTTGTCTCATTGCGAGCCACTCTTGATAGTCCATGGGCTCACCATCGGGTGTCTTGCCTGTGAACTCTGGAGTGATGAGATCACATATTTTCTCTAATGATTGACTGATGACCGGTTTGAATCTTTGACAAAATGCGTCAATAACTTTGTAGCCCTGTTCGTAGTTTAAGCTGGGAGTTCTGAAAGCCAAGCGAATGGCTGTTTCAAGTGATTCTCTTTGTTCTACATCTTCGGTGTGACCCATGAGAGTTGCGAATGTCATTAAGACATCTACATCACTCATTTTCATGATGCCTTCTGGCGTGAACTGGTAGGATTGGTTGATGATGTCTGACATTTATTCTTAACTATGTTTCTTTTTTTTGATTTATACTCACAATAAAAAAAGTTTCAAATTTGGATTTTATTAATAAAGATAAGCTGGATAAAATATATTACGAAAGATGAATGATTATTGGCCCACTTGACTCCCCCTGACCTTCACCTTCATGGGCCGTCGTGACTGCCCCTGCTCAACGATGGTCAGGCCTCCCATATCATGGCACTTATTAATATACTGCCCAAGATTATCATAAGTGTAGCAGAAGTAACCCCCTGCTGCCCCTTGAAGGACAATACAATCACCTTCCTTAACTCTTACACTACCCAGTTGAAAATAATGATCCTCGGCACACCATCCTGGTCCCTTCTCAAAGTAGTGATTGATCAAGTGATTCATGAACTCTAGGTCCTCCTCGGTCAAAGTTGTGTATGTCCTTGTGCCTTCGGGAAGTTCAGGGCCTGTTTTACGATCATATCGCTGTGTGATCTCCTTCTTCGTCTTGTTCTTGTTGTTCTTTGCTCGCATCTTTTTTGAAGGCATTGCGACCCTTCCCTTTTAAAATATAATTTATTCTAAAAAAACAGGGTTTCAAATTTGAAGATCGGTTAACATGATGCTCATAAAAAATGATAATAATAATGAATGATAAAGTATTTAAAGGATGTTCTTAAGTGTTAGTAGATTTATGGGGCTTCCTTCTTCGCGGCCTCCTCCTCCTTCTCCTCCTTCCTGACACGTTCACGCATCATCTTGGCATGATTCCAATACTTGTCGGGCTCTTCAATCTCAGTGTAGCACTCGTGAAGGTCGCCTTCTCCCAGATCGCATGCGACTGCCCACCGGAGTAGGGACATGCTCGGGGCAGTCTTGACCATATCCATCACCAAGTCGTAGGAGTTCCCTACAGAGTAGTCACGCCCATAATCGTCTATGCCGGAGCAGGCCTTCTCTTTCTTGAGCTCCGCGATCTCCTCCTTCAGCTTCTTAATCTCCTCGCGATTCTTCTGTTCACGCCTCGCGACATGCTTTGCCGCCCACGATTCACACAGGAGCAGTTCTGCCAACTCACTGGCATCAAGACCATCTATACACTCACGATGCTGGCCGCAGAAGGTCACAAAGTCGGTCTGGCGATCAAAGAAGGTGCTCATATTCTTGTATAGCTCTTATTTGTTTTAATACTCTCTTCCAATACCCACTTTCAAATTTGATGAAACAAGAAGTGTTAGTGTTCATTTTTAGATGATAAATATTTTGATTTTAATTTTAGATATTGTCAAAGTGTAGTGTTGAAAATAAATGTATGATATTTTT
>Ga0209336_10000839_pt1 | contig 15482 bp, 16 predicted proteins | sample LinPmetageLP32_FD_184042 | JGI IMG/M metagenome (GOLD analysis project Ga0209336, IMG submission 184042) | Marine viral communities from the Pacific Ocean - LP-32 (SPAdes) (version 2) | ecosystem: Environmental > Aquatic > Marine > Oceanic | place: Pacific Ocean | collected 2009-08-23 | reverse complement strand
GATGGCAAAACTGTGCATACCAAGGCTTCTTAAATTTGCTAATTGTGGGGGGGTATATACTCTACTGTGTTTGAAATTTAAAAAAAACATTAAAAACCGTTGAACGCTATTTAAGATCGGTCACAACAACTTTTTCGTTCATCCACCCTAAAAAAGGATCATTCAACTGGCATTACAAACTGGTCGTGCAGCCACTGGCCTTTGCGGACAATACCATCTGGATACGTCAAAGTCCCTTCACCGTTCTTTATGTTGTTGAGCCAATGGCCTTTGTAGACCTTGCCATTTGGATACGTCAAAGTCCCTTCACCGTTCTTTTTGTTGTTGAGCCAATGGCCTTTGTAGACCTTGCCATTTGGATACTTCATTGTCCCATCGCCGTGCATGTTGTCGTTTTCCCACTGGCCTTTGTAGACCTTGCCATTTGGATACGTCATAGCCCCTTCACCGTGCATTGTGCCATTCAGCCACTGGCCGTTGTAAATAGCACCATCAAAATACGTCATAGCCCCTTCACCGTGCTTTTTGCCATTCAGCCACTGGCCTTTGTAGATATCACCGCGTGTGGACTCCATAGTTCCTTTACCGTGCGCTTTGCCGTTGAGCCACTGGCCTTTGTAAATATCACCATCAGCATTTGTCATTGTGCCCATGCCATGGGGACGTCCCCGTTTCCATTCCCCTTCAAAGATTTTACCGTTACCACGAGTCTCTTTGCATTTTTTGCTATCAAAAACAGCCCTGCCACCTTCTTGGTGCAGATTGTCAAATTGTCCTTCTACGGTGTATCCTTTGCGATGTTTGATAATCCCTTCAAATGTGTAAGTACCCCTGGAATCTTGATTGTTAGTCACCGACGGCAGCCCGGTGCCAGAATCCGTTTGTGTGCGCTTTGCAGAGGTGATGACCATGTAAAAATCAAATGGGCTGTTGTACTGATCTTTCCAGCCACGCCTTCTGATCTGTTCTTCGAGGCTTTCAAGTTTCCACCTGTGCAAACCAGGATAGGTGATGGCTACTTGTACTGGTATTTTTTCAATTTGATTTTCTTCATTTTCACTTTCGACGAAATATCCAGTTTCGTCATAATGTATTTCTTCCGTGGTAATAACATCTTCGAACGTGCTGGACCCGTCGGTAAACCACTGATTCAAACAGCAATACAGCCCGGGGTTGTTCAGAATTTCAACGCAATGGGACTCAAGATCATTAGAGCCCACTCCTTTTGCCCTTCCATTAAAGTACTGAGGCAGGCACCTTTCTTCGGGGTCTTCCATCTCTCCTGCTTTCCTTGTGCGAGGGTTGGCATGGATCTGGGCAATCGATTCGCCAATCTTCAAGAGCCTCTCAAAAGAGTGCTCCATTTGTTTTAGAGCTTGTATTTGCAAATCATAGTGCTGGTATATACTTTACTAAGTTCAAAATACAAAAAATAAAAAATAAAAAAAACCGTTAAACTTATTTAAGAAAAACCGTTGAGACAAGAAATGGCGGCTACTGTGTTTTTTCAAGTGCGACTTTTTGTGAACAGCAACAAACCAATTAGCATGCGCTTTGACCGTTTGACGCCGACCGAAGACGCCTTTGATGCCATCATGGAACGAGCTGGCGTGCTCAAAGACAGGCAATTTGCGCTCAACGTTTCTGCAAACCGTGGTGGCACCTTTCGCGTAGAACGTGGCTATGGGCAGTGGTCGTTCCTCGCGCGGGGAGTTCGTCTTTTTGTTGACACGGGTTCCGATGCCCCGTTTGGGCTTCATTTTCTTGGGCGCGTTCTTGACGTTGGGCTGCAGATCTTCAAGGGTGTCACTGAGTTTAGCCTTGATCAAGTCGTGGGCACGTGCTACCCCACAATGGCACCGATGTCGTGCTGGAAGAAGCTCCACCCCCCTTGTGTTTACGAGGCCTGCATTGGTCTGGATTCTGCCCGTGGCGGTGGCATGGTCAGCGCCGATTCGTGCTACGGCGCAAGACGCCTTTTGGCACAAGTCCGCCACACCATGAAGACCATCGACATGGCCCACCCCGGTGCCGGTGTCACCGTTGCGCCGCATCAACCCGATCAAGCCCATGGCATGGAAACGGCGACGGACGACATTCTCGTGATGATTTTCGAAATGAACTTTGTCTCCGCGGCGACGGTGGCACGTTGGGCGTCGGTGTGCAGACGATGGCGCGCGCTGCTTCGCGAAGTTGCTCGCGTTGAAGTTCGATTTCCGAACATACTCTGGAGCTCAACCGTCCCTCTCGCCAACCCGCTCGTCGACATGGACATGGCCCGGGCCTTTGACAGGGCCACGAAAGATCACCGTTTTCGCTTTGAATGCGCCCTTTCCAAGCCCTTTGTTGGGGAGTGCTCCACGCTTCTTCCTCGCGTCTGCCCGCGCGCCGTGCTGGTGATGCGTGCCAAGGATCTCATGTTTGTCAGCCCCGAACTTGCAAGGGCCCACATCGATCGAGGCGGAAGAATCGTGGTACGTGGCAGTCTTTGCTTTGACAGAAGCAGTTTCGTGCCCATCTTCCCGGGCATGGAACCCGGTTTTGGTCTCTACTCCAACGTGATCAATGCCCTGTCCGGGTGCAGCTTGCTCGGCCTCGATCGCCGCGTCTACTCCGCTTTGGACATGGACGACAGCGGCACCATCGAGTCTGCATTTCTTCAAGGCACGCTCGAGCAAATCCCCGCGACGTGCTCAAAACGCCTTGAAATCAACATTCGTCCCCGGGCTTTGGACTCTACCCGCCACGCCTACGTCTTCTCTTACCCCTCTTATGCGGTGCCGCCGCCGCAGGCATCCGTGACGCTTCCCACCATCAAACATCTCACCGTCCGTGCCCTCGTTGAAATACATCACATCGGCAAATGCAGCATCAGCCTCGAGAATCTCTTTAACACGATCGTCTTGCCCCGCATGAAAAACGTCACGCGACTTACCGTGCTGTTGGATCACGACGGCTGCTACGATCACCGAAGGCGCGACCAGTGGAAGGCATACGCCCGCAAGCTCGTAGACAACAAGGGCACATCCATCAAGGGCAAATTCTCGCCGAATACCATCTTCAAGAAACTCAAGCAATTCCGCATCAGAATTGTCCTCCCAAGAGGATTTCTACAGCCCGGGGAAGATCACGTTTTGGAAGTTTTAAATGAGAAATACCAAATAAAAACAAGCTAAGGCCCCCATTTTTCCTTTCCATAAAGCAGTCTTAAAGTTTATCGCTGGCTTCCAGAAGCCGTGCCGCTGTTTTTGTGTCGCCCTGCTCCGCGAGCTCCAGTGCTATGTCGGACGTGTTTGCTTTGATCCCATTCATCTTCTGCATGTGTCTTTTCAGTTGCACAACAAGCTGCATTTCCTTTGCCAATTCCTCGATCAATTCCGAGTCTGTGCTTCCTTCAAGCTCATACCAGCACTCTGCCATGATGTTGTCCAGCTCCGAAAGGCACCCTCTGTTTGTCATGTTGTAAAGTTCGGTAAGATGCGAAGGAACCGACATAATTGTTGAGATGTGAAATTAATTTTAAACTTAAATAGGCAACTTAAATAGGGTACATACGTGGCAAAAAAATTTATAAAAAAAATTCCCACGCGTTTTCATTATCATGGAGAATATCAGCTTTATCAACGTTGATTCCCGCAAGTACATCGAGCTCACGCCGGATGTGGAACAGGCCCTTTCCGCGTTCTTTGCGCAGAAGGAAGACACGGGCAATTTGAAAAGGAAACGCGAATCCGAGCAGGAAACCGAAGCCAAGAAAAAACTCGCAGACGAGCAGGAAGCCAAGAGGATTGAACAAGCCAAGAAAAAATCCTTCGCGATGAATTTGGAAGAAAAGGTGGCAACGTTTGACATTCCTCTCGAGGGCAAGTCCGGCAACGTTTGGGTTGACATTCACGCCGCATTGGAAGAAATGGAACGCAGTGTCTGGGATGATACTTCCATCTGGCCGTGGTATGAAAAGCTTCTCGACTGCAAAAAGGCTCTCGGTGTCAAGCTACCCCCCCAGTTAAACACATTTATAGAAATATTGCCTTACATGGTTGATGTATCAGGATTTGCCATCGGGGATGAGATCAACGTAACGCAGAGTGAAATCATCCCTTTGGCATACGATTCGCTCAACGGCATCCCGAACCCTTTGCTTTGATTAAAAGAAATTTCATACAAAAAACGTAAAAGATTCAAATTAAAACAAGCTAAGGCCCCCACTTCCCCCCTCCGGAATCGATGAGAACAAACCCCGGGCCTCGGTGATCCGTTTCGATGCCGACGAGGTTGTCGATGTCGGGATACCAGCACCGGTGACGTTCGCCGTCTTTGTTGAAGCTCATGAGCGCAAGGCGGCCGGCGTGCTTGTGGTTCAGTCTCGCCAGGCACATGACCACACCCCCGACCTCGCATACGGCCTTGATCGACCCCTCCATGATTCCAATGGCGGAAACAACGCGCGGTTCCACAAAGCCGTTTTCGTAAAAGGCAAGCCTTGTCTTCCCCGTCGACGCAACGTTCTTTCCGATTTTGGCGACCACGAACGTGCCGGTGTGTGTGATGCAGCACGGGAGGTGGGTGTCCGAGTCGATGATGACGGAGCTGTGTATGCCTTTGTGCGAGAGCGTCGTCACCATAAAGCCGGGCGGCCTGCCGTGGATTTTTCGCCGAAAAACAACAACAAGCCGTCTGCCGGAATCGACTTCCCTCCATTTGATCAAAATCCACCCCTGCACCACCACGCTGATGGCACCGGTGCCCAGATGGCTAAACTCGCACATTTCCCCGTTTGTGTGGATGTCCCACTTCGGTGCCGGCACGAGGTCTTGTGGTGTTGCTTGTTGGATAGTCCATTTGATGCTTCTGTTTGCCAGTGCACGGAACGGCCGTATCATGGCCACGGCACTCACGTGCGTGCAAACGGCCTCGTGTGCGTGTCGGCATACCAGGCAAAGCGTCATGATGCATTTTACGCGCCCTTAAAAAAATTGAAATACTTAGATGGAAAACGGAAAAGAACTGCGCTTCTGTGTATAACCCCCGCACTCACCGCTATCAACAAGGTGCCCGATAATCTCGAACCAGATCTCCATAGGAAGAATGTCCAGAAAGCGCTTGTCAAGGCTTGTTGGCGTAGCGGCCATGGCCATTGGATCGCTTGGTGTGGCCATGGTCGGTGTCGGGCGAGTCAATCCCGGCGTGCGGTTTGCCGTTGGCATTGCGCCTCCGCTGATTGGCCTACAGGGGTGGCTTGCCTCGTCTACACCGGGCGCCCTTGTTGCTATGTACGGAAACGTCACGAGATCTTCAACGCGCAACGCCATCGGCATCTCTCTCATCATCGCCGTTGCGTGCCTATACGCTTGGATGGTAAGCACATCCCTCGCACCTTTATATATATTTTTTCTTAATCAGGAACATTACATTCTCTCTTAAGGTAAGCGGGTGGATCAATAACGAGGACTACCCCATATGGCCGGCATACGCCGTCCCCATATCCCTCATCGCAGCGGCCGCATGGTGCCTCATCTTGGAACTCGGGTGGTCTCTTGCGGCACAGGCGTCTCTTCTCGTCGTGGAGTCACTCGCGCTCATAGCAGCCGCGTACAACGGTGGGGATCCCATCACGTGGTTGCTGTGGCCGGCTTTTCACGCGCTTGCATTTGACGCCGGTGCCTGGGTCGTTGGTGCAATCGAGCTCAAACCGGAAAATCGGAAAATTTCATAATCTTGTCTATTTAAGAATAAAATAAAGGTATTTGGGGACACGTCAGCATATTAATTAGGCAAAGTTATTTTCCATTTTTTTATTTTCGAGATGTCCGTCATGACCAAAGCCTTCAATGTGAAGAGACCAAGCAAAGCCCACGTGACACTTATGCACGACAACACGGTCGATGGCGGCCTGTCGTGTCTTCACGTTGCTCACCCTGCAAACAAGAAGCTGATATGCACCGTGCATTGGCCAGGCGGCAGTGCCGTTGTGTGCACCAACACTCAGCATCCCGTCAAGGGGCTGTCTTCGGAATTGATTGGGGCATTCACCAATTCGGACATTAAAGTGGTTTATCTCGCAAGAAGTCTTCGCGTTGGCACGGCGGGTGCCCCATCGGTGTGGGTTCCGAAAAACGCAGAGAGCCACGCGAATGTATTGCGGAAACTACAAGGATGCCCCCTGTCAATCATGGGTTATGCTTTGTCTCTCGCAAGTCTTGGCGAAGAATTCCGTGACAAGTACAGCACCCTTTTTGTCACCGCTTTTGGCACCATCGAGCATCCTTTCCAGGGGGTTCGCAATCCAGCGCTGGATGAGGCCATTTCAGTGGCCTACGCCGGGGTGGGTTTGATATTCTTGGATTTAAACAAATACTGTTGTCAATACAATCTCATCCCCATGAAAAATTAGTTTGTCCCTCTAGCGGCACCGGTGGTTGACAGCTTTGTGGGGCTCGTCTCCGACGAGGGCAAGGACACCGAGACACACCAAAGGCGATGGGCCGTGATTGTCGAACAGCAACTCGACATTTTCCCCCGTGACAACCCCATTGGGCGCGCTGTACTTCGCTTTCTTGTGAGAGCGATTCGAGACGTCCGCTTTCAACCCTCGACCCCCAAGACCGTCGCCACAACGCGCCAAAAACTGACAATCAAGCTCATCGATTTAAATAAATAGATAAAATGGAATTAATTTGTTGTTTGTTCGTTGTTCTTTTGTTCTTCTTCCGTGGGGAGAATCGTCGATGTGTCCTCGTCGTAAATAAGCTCGACGACCATCGAGCGATTCATAACGTCGGCCATCGTTCCAAACAAGGTATCGCTCACTTGCAAGAGCATTTCGTTGATGGTTTCCACGTGGGTGGCAATGGCACTTCTGACCACCGTGGAGATGATGTCTGTATTCAAAGACACCGAACCCCCTCGTGCCTCGATAAACACGGGCGGCATACCAAGAGACCACGGAATCAGCTGAAAAAAGTGCTCTTCGAACTGCAGAATGTTGCATCGGTTAGAGGGCTGATGCTGAACCAGACGCTTGTTGGGGGGGAGAGGTATTTGAATCTCTTGCACGCGCTTTCTCTTTTCCTGGCGACGAATTCCGAGGCTGTCGATGACGGATTCCTGATCTTCGCTGCCACGGTTGATCTTGTCGACGAGCGCGCCCTGCAGCTGTGTGACGTAGTCTGCAATCTTCTGGTGCTCATCGCTCGTGTCTTTGGCCGAAAGCGTCAACCCCGGCACCGCCGCGTCCCATTCCGGGTTGGATGCGGTCACGGCCTGATAGATGCCGCCCCCTTGGATTCTCGCCGTGTCTTCAAGAAAATTGACGGGTTTGGCAATGCGGCGCTCTTCCTCGATGTAGCTCGTCGACAGCTCGCTCAGACGTCTGTACTGATACATGAGCCTTGCAAAGGAACTATTCAAATGGCCGGCTTCCACATCGGGCTGTTCGTGCACATAAACCTTGGTCCGCTTTGGTACAATATGTTCTGTAGAAGCCTTTGGTGCCAACTGGACGCCTTGCGTATCGTCTAGCGTGATTTTGCATCGATTTAAAGGCACGTGCACGGGCACGACGACGCCCCCGCGCGTGTTTTTGTAGTAGGCACACATACCGTACATGCATATGTCCTCAAAACACTTGCGGATAAAAGGCCACCACACCGAAATCGCGGCCTTTTTGTTTTTCAAATTCATTTTGGCGGCGCGCTTGATGACGCCAAAGACAATCTTCTGCACGGCACCGACGACGGGCTGCGCGTGCAAAAGCTGGCGTATTTCAAACGCGTTTTGGTCGTACGTCGACATAATCCTTTTTATTAAAAGGGCCCACGTCCGCCCCTTTATACTACCCGGCTCTTACGGCCCAATGTCTCTGGCCACGAGAAGGGGCACCGATGCCAGAGCGGGTTGCATTTTCGACCAGTCTTCCGAGCGCCACCACACGGTGACAAAAAGGTTAAATCCAAGCAACAACCACGCGACACTCTCGAGCAACGCCCCACGCGGCGGAGAGGCACCCCAACGCAGGGCTATGGTCATAGATGCCGCCAGACACGGCACCGCCCAGTCGCTCAGACCCGCGCCGTCCACAAGGCCCCACACAACCGCAATCTGGCTAACCCAGAGAAGCGCCAAGTCTAACATTTTAATAACAGATATTTTCAAAGGTTTATATACCTGTCCATTGTCCGCTTCACTCGGTGCCCCGGGCGGTTATCACATAGTCTTCGTGCCCAAACTCGTAGCCTTCATCCCCAACCCCCTCTAAATATTCTCCAAACAGATTCCTGTTGCGCTTTAGTCTCGGCCCATGTGCTGGTATGACGTACTCGTCCGTGTCGTAGTCGTCCTCGTCGTCGTCTTCATAAGGTCCAAACAAATTTCTTCTTGAATTGCCATTTCGAGCTTGGTTTTGATGCGCGACAGCTAGTGCCTCGGGGCTGCGTGCTGGCGGTGCCCCGTAGATCCTGAACGACTCGGCATCCATTTCAATGTTTTTATTGGCCTTGTAAAAATCTGTTTCTGTGTCTGCGGTGAACATCACCGTGCCAAACCCTTTGTTTTGCGTATGCAGGAATACATCAAATCCGTCGGCATATGGGTCACGCATGTTCATCCTCGGCAGCGACATACGAGATCTCGTCGCTGCATTTCTGGATAATGTTGCAAGTGAAGACACGTGGCCTTCTGGAACAAAGATAAATCGCGCACTCACAAAACCAGCGTCTTCAATACTGTTAATGACACGGTGGGATTTGTACACAGGCCGTAGTTGTTCGAATCGCTCGCGAAACGTGTTCATAAATCTTTCCCATTGCCTGTTTTGCAAAGAACCCGCTGCCCCGCGTCTATACGTTATCATTTTGCCATTGAAAGCTCTTGCACGTTTATACCCCCGCATTTTTAAAAAACCGTTATTTTCAAAATATCCAAAATAAGAAAAAAAAACATGTGGTCACGGGCCCCGGGGTTTCAACGACGTCGTTTCTGGGCAGACACCCCCGGTGACATGGAGCGATGCTCGCGGCGCCTTGGACGCATAGACAGCGACAGCATGCTGAGAAGAGCAATGTGGACCTTTGTGGCACGGCTCGAGCGCGGACCACGTTTGCTGTTCACGTGGTACCCAATAAACGACCCCGCCAATAGCCATGCCGATGGAACGCGATTTGGACGGCTTCTCTTCAAGGATGGAGACGAAAAGGGCTACTTCTTGAATTCAAACGGCGAGCCCACGCGGACCATCAAGTGCATCAGAATTGTCAAGGCACGGGCGGTCACCGATTGCCCCGTCGACGGGTGCCTCGGGTTTATGGCCGGGTCGAATTGCACAAATTGCGGACATCGGAAGCTCTAGTACATTTGTTTATCTTTAAATAAACTCGTTAATCAAGTCTTTGAGCTGGGTATGGGAACTGCAAATTTTTTGATGCCTCTGTCTGCTGCCGCGCCCTTTTTGGCCTCGACGCGCGTCTTCTCTGCGTGACAATTTGCGCAGAGCATCTGCATGTTGGTCATGGTGTCGGCACCGCCGTGGGCAAGGGGCACGACGTGATCAACTTGCGCGGCAAGGGGCAACAGCTTCTTGCAACCCGTGCACTTCCACTTTTGGGCGTGCGCAATTTCCCATCGCATCTCGTACGTCACGGGCTTTCTTTTCCTTCGCTTAAACGCGTAGAAAGATTTGAGCGCCGCCGCGTTGACGCGTATGGACAGGCCGCGTTTTGTCCACTCCCGCTCGATTCTAATGTTTTTATCCCTATTTGCAACGCGGTACAAAAGCATGCTCAGCATGTCAGCCGGCGGCACGGGTACCATCTTCACGACCCCCACCGGTTTGGGCGTGGCAAAATATGGTGACGTGCAGCGCGGCACCACCATCGCCACGGGTTTCTCGTTGATGCATTTTACGGGGGTGGCTTTATACTTTATTTTTTGTAACGGCCTGTACTACAACCCTAGCCGTCTTTTTCTGCGTTGTTTTCTTCTTTCCTGTGCCTCATCTAGTTCTTCTTCTTCTTCATCTTCTTCCTCGTCATCTTGTGGTGTATCGTCGATTACAACCCGCGTTTCCACGCCCACCACATCCTCTTGATCTTGTCCCGGGGGATCGGCACTGCTGTGAGATGGTTCGGGAACGTATGCACTGAACAAGCGCAGAGCGTTTCCCATTCCTGGCCCGGATCCAGTCCCCCAAAAGGCACGGCGAGAAAGCAGTTGTTGGCCGAGCGCGAGCAGTGTTCGTGCCAGCACGCCCGTTTTTCCTTTGGCGCTTTTGCGTTTTCGGCGGCGTCTGCTGTGGCTTTGGTGCAGGCCGGGCAAACAAGGCCAGAATCAAAAAACCGAAGGGGAAAGGGGCACTTGGTACAGGCGGTGAACGTGCCGGTAGAGCACTGAACGACTTGGCCAACGAGGGAGACGGACTGTAATACGGGTGTGCCCTTGCAAACGGGGCAATGCCACTTTTCCGTCAGCACGTCGCCGAGAGCCTCGCATTTCTTTCCTCCGACGCTGTGCCCGACGAAGAAACCACCCCGGCACGTTTCGCATACGTGGACGGACGCCTTGGGCACGGGGGGGTGGCTCGCGTTATTTTGGGCGTCGTAGATGTGTTTCGGAAGCGGCCAAGAATGAAACGGAATGGGCACGGGCAAGACCCTCTCCGTGACGAGTCTGGCCTTGGCGTCGTCGCCCTCTTTGACCGCCAGCTTCCATTCCTCGTACGTCACCCCACGAACCGTCGGTGCCATGGTATCTTCGGAAGACGATGCCAACTTGGTTTCCATTTTTTTGGCCATGGCCTGCGCCTTCTTGGCCTGCGGGGCCATTGCGCTCGACGGCAGCGTCGCTCCCTTTCCCTGCGACAAGAGCATGCGTGCCGACACGACGGGCGCTATGCTCGAGTACGGACGGATCATACGGTCACAGCACTCGATGACGCGGCTCTCAAACTCTGCCCAGTTCGTGTTGCGGGCCAGCTCGTGCCGCAGGCCAAAGTCTTCCGCCACGGCAGAAACGAGAAATTCCTTGAGAGAATACAAGAAAAAAGGATGCTTCGACGACGCGTCCGTGACGAGATTCTCGGGCACGCGCCGGTAGATGGCAAAACGCAGAGGCAGCGGGGGCCGCTTTCTGGCGTGCGCGTAGTTGCCCAATAGCGAGGCCTTGTGAATCGACTGCACCAGCGCCGCCATAGAAGGCGACGTCTTTGAGATGGACGTCACCAGAGCCTCGACGTCCTTGCTGTGGCACTTTCTCGGCGCGGCCTTCCACAAAAGCTTCAAAAATGGCCACTTTTTCAGAGCCGTGGCGCTCTTCGTTGCCCAGAGCATCGGCAGCGCGTGCCTGCAGTCTTCGGGCATCTCGGGCAGCAAGGGCTCGCGGTCGATGGGGTCGAGATCGGGATCGTCGGCCGCATGCGGATCGGCGCCGCCCCGCTCGAGAGCAAGCAAAAGAGGCACGTGCTGGTCGAGCCAGAGACAAAGCCAACGCACGATGGCCGTGTTGCTGAACTCGGTCAAAACCTCTTGAATCGCAGCAATTCGCACGCGAAGGCAACGGGCACTGGGGTGCCGAGACAGCTCGCGCATCATCTCCACGCTCGTCGGCCACGGTGCCACATCCGGATTGGTCTCGTCCTCGAGATCCAAAAGCCGAACACAGCAGATTTTCTTCTCCAGATCGGGCCGGTGCTCTCTCAGAAATCGGACAAGGCGCCATCGAATCGAGGGCTCTTCGATGGCGCCTCCCGAAAATACAGCTGGGATTGGTCCACGCGCCACGTCTGCGTGTCGCTCTCGTACACCCACGTGTAGTCAGAAGAAACGCCCACGGCCACGTTGGACACGAAACCGTTCCAGCTCTGCCCAGACGGCCCGATGCAGCAATCTCCGCGGTAACCCCCGGGAACGCCCACTCGAGATTCCCAGCGCTGGCAAAGCCGCGTCGAAAGCACCGTCTCTTCCAGCACCGTGTGCCTGACCCACTTGGCCTTCATCTCACGACGAAGGCACAAAATGCACTGCGGGCTCGGATCCATGCGTCGCAAGGGATAGCCCGGGCCGCCCGACAAATCGCGCTTGCCCACGCAATCCGCCCCATTGCGGCACGGCTGCTCGTCACTGCCCACCACCGGGCAACGCAAAAAAAGCTCGTCGGCCTCGGTGCCGCGAACATCCATTTTTACATCAAGGCACCGCTCCGATGTCATCCGGGGAAGCGACGAGCCCTTGCCAGCTACCCACGATGGGCGACGCTTCCGCTTTTTAGACGTATTTGCCTCCATTCTTTTTTTTTAATCAATCCTGCACGCGTCGTGCTGGGGCTAAGTACCTTGGGGACTATAACCATGGCCACAACGGCACGGGAAATGCCAGTGTACACCGGCAAAATTACAGTCTCTAAACTTCCGGCCGGCCTCGCCAAGAATCAAGACGCACTCATCTATCTAGCCGGGCACGAAGCAGTCGCGCTGCAGAAAGCGCCAGAAGAGAGAACCACCCCCACCAAGGCACAGATACCCGAAAGAAAACACGCAGCGGCGGAAAACAGCGTTACTATCAACAACCTTGTTTTTTAAAAAATGAGCAGGAATTTTTGGGTTGGTCTGTCTGGAGCTCCACCCTCAGCAACCGCTCCGATGTCATTCGGATCTATGTTGACACCATTTGCGTTACCTTATCGTGCGCAATTAACTGGTTTGTCCCTTTTGCCAATGGCTGTGTCACGGTGGTTATCGGGAGGAACCAAAAAAAAGTCCGGCACCACCACGGCGGCCCAGACCAGAGCAAGCCAGAGCTTTCACCAGCCGGTGCCCCCCGTCTCGCAGCAGGAAAGAAACGACTACTCGCGGGCCGCATGGGAATCTAAAATGCAGCAAATCGTCGAAATTGAAACCATGCGGATGGATTCTTGGAATCGAGAAATCGGGAGAAGCGTCGTGGAAAGGCCACAAAAAGTTGAATCCAACGTGCCTATAACAAGGCGGCTTTCTTTGGTGGAGCACGCTCTGCGGGAGGGCGTCGATATTAGCGACAAGGAATATGAGGAGCTTCTAACAAAAGGCACCGGAGAAGGTCGTGCCTATAAACGTGCGGAACTTAAAATGGCATACAAAAAAAATTAAAAGCGACGATGGATAAAAAGGTGTTGATTTATGATTATGATATGGGACAAGGCACAAAAACTGCTTTGCCTCCAAATATTCAAAACGCAACATATTTATCTCAGATAATTGCGACAAATGACTTCAAAAACCAGTATAGCGTATACACGGAGGCTATTTTTGAAATTTTTCCCAATCCAACTGAGATAGAAAATCCAAGCTGGACATATTTTCTATTCAGGGCGTGCCTAAAACTCGATGAAAACACTAAAATTTGGGTACCCAAAGGTCAAAAAAATCAAATTTTGCGCAAGTTAGGTCTGTATGGGCAAACTGATGTGTTTATTGGCAAATATGGCGACAAGTTTGTTCCCTACAACGGAATGCGCAAAGGATCCGATAGAAGACAGAAAAATGATTGGATTGACTTTTACAATTTGGTCAACATGAACATAATTACGCTGGAAGAAAAACTTAAAAGCAAAGCGTTTGAAGAAAAGTTTGATGTTTTTTTAACGCAAACACAGGCAAAAATCAACGAGTATAACCAAAAGATTCAAGAATTCATTCCACGTTTGAATAGCGCGGAAGAGGCCGTAAGGAAACAATTTCTTTTTAAAAAAAAGGAGCTTGAAGAGAAAGAAAGAGACTTTGCAAAAGTAAAGCTTGATCTTCAGTATCGACTACAAAAAACGAAAGAAGAGCACAGCAGCGACCTTGAGAAATCCATGACTATTTTGGAACAATTAAGAGACGAGAAGCAACAATTACTTCAAAATATTTCAAATACTATTGACCAAAATCAGGATAACAACGACGCGACAGCGATTCTCAATTATGTGCAGTTAGACGGTACTTTACAGGACACCGATGTTAGGATAAGTGATCTCACACGTACAATTGTTGATGAGGATTCCACCGGTGCCCCAGAGGGCGAGTCAGTGCCGCCAAACATAAATGTCACCAATGTTAGTGTCACGGACGCGAAAATGTTCACAAAAAAAACTGTGAGAATTGAATTTGACGTTGCTGCGAACAGCATCGTGGATCGCAGAAAAACGTATAGATTTGTATACAACTTTAATGATTCTGACAGCGATTCTGATACCATTCACGACGCAGAAGATTTTTTCGACAGCGACACTTCCGACGACTCAATTGAAGAAGAGAATAAATTTTCTTTCATGTTTGAAGCAAGTGACCACCCTACTACAACCGTGCATTACTTTCTTCAACTCGATGGTGATACTATGGGAATCTATAGCGATCAATTTTATACAATACTAGAAAGGGAAAAAGATAATCTGGCCAATTTTGACGTCACCTTGGTGGAAACAACCGATCAGAACAAACCATTGTTTACTGCCAAAAAAGACGACACAAAAAGCAATGTCCGTGCAAAAATAGGACCCGAGGCAGCCCGTGGCCTTTCTTTGTCTGACAAATGCATGCAAATTGAATCCGAAGAGGACTGCAAAGCGCCTCCGTGTCAATGGAAAGAGAGTGGCCAAAACAGCACTTGCTCGGCCGAAGAAAAGGGGCCTCTTGTCAAATACATGTCGACTCTACAAAGCCCGGCACGTAAACTCATCAACAACATAAGAAAAATGGCGAAATCCATCAATGGAGGCGACACGGAAAAATTGGATTTTGCCAGAGCAGTCTACCACCACATTCTCCAAAAAAATGCACCGCCGGAATGGGAGTGGAAGCCAATTATTTCGGATCTTGTTTATAAGATCTCAATCAACCAGAAAAGGTCCGATTTCAATACTTCGATGGTGCAATCGTTGAAAAAACTTGTTTTGGCGGGGGGGGCAACAGCTGGTGTAGCTGGAGTAGCTATGCATGGACCGAATGTGAGGTCGGATTTGACACTGCTGTCATCGTCATCTCCTTATGATTATTGCAAGCTAGACGGACAATACAAAAGCAACATTCACTACCCGGCTTTTTGGAACAATTTTCCAAAATATTCTTGTCCAACCATAACGATCAACAATCAAGAATTTTTGAAACACGAAATCAGCAACAACGTGACGGATGTGCGCCGTGTTGCACTGGGGGCAAGAGGTGGAGGGAAATATCAATTCAAGCTCCCAGGCACAGGGATCATTGGTGGCCTCTTTGATGGTTATACCTTTCAAACTGCTTCCGATTCGTATGGATTCGATAAGTTTATTCTCGATGAGGATAATATGCAAAAGGTAGCCCGCGAGGTGCAATCCGAACTGCAAAACAATTATGCTGAATACCTTTCATCTTCGATGGCGACGATAAATCAAAACAAGGTGGAACGCCTTGTTTCGGCTGTGATGCTAGAGAACGCTCTTGGGTGGGCAGACAACCTGATCACGGACGAGTTTACTAAAATAGACGATACACATTT